>Ga0209755_10005008_pt1 | contig 15308 bp, 15 predicted proteins | sample TergutCo191P1_FD_187301 | JGI IMG/M metagenome (GOLD analysis project Ga0209755, IMG submission 187301) | Cornitermes sp. P1 segment gut microbial communities from Petit-Saut dam, French Guiana - Co191P1 (SPAdes) (version 2) | ecosystem: Host-associated > Arthropoda: Insects > Digestive system... | reverse complement strand
ACCTGGGTAATCGGCTTTACAATTAAAAACGGCATTATTCATCCCTTTATTATTTGCAGTATTGCTGAAGTATTCATAATATTTCTTTTAAGGCCCGCTGTTGTAAACCAGCAGGGTTTAAATGAAGGAAGAAAACGCGCCGTATTTGTCAGCGTTTTGGCGCGGCTTATGCTTTTATACATTACAGTTTGCGTGGTAATAAGCATTCTGGGCGGATTAATTGATTTTATTTTTTACACATTACTGGTAAATACCAAAGCAGATTACAGCGCGGAAGACGCATTCAAAGAATGGCTTTTCCAAAGTTCTCCCTCTGTTCTTATAATGAACATTCTCTCAAGACTCCCCGTTAACATCGCAGACCGCTTCATTGTGATATTCGGCGGGTATTTTATTTCGCGTGCAATTTTGAAATTGAAGTTTTTTAATTTTTATCAGTCAAGCGGAAAATAGCAATGGACTTGTTTAATAACTGAAGTTATCAAACAACTCTAATATGGATTTTCGGCAGTTTTATTACATCAAATTTGATAATATCATTCATTTATAAAACCGGATTACAAAGAAGCCTGCCGCATAACGCGACAGGCTCTGTTATTAATACGTTAAATTAAACGCTGGTTGATAAAGCTTACTAGGCAGGTTCATTTATTTTTATAATTAACACCGCTGACCATGTCTTGCCGCCTTTTTCTGCGGTTACAGAGATTACTTTCGGTCCTAACGCATTAATAGGTTTATCATCGCCGGATACAATTGTTGAATCTGCAAGATCAATTTTAAATTCACCTGTACCAGCATTGAACATACTTGTTATATCTTCGCCTTCATAACTCCATTTCCAGTTTGTAAATCCGCTGTAATTCGTAACAGTGATGGTCTGGAAATATTCACCAACTGCTTGTGCAATATCATCCTGGTCGACATTAATTACCCAGCTTGCTGCGGTAATTGGCTCGTTCGGTATTGTAAACTGCGCAAGGGTTATTGAAAGATGTCCTGAACCTGGGGCTTGCCACCTTGCAAAAAGGGTTCTTGAGCGCAGAACCGGTGTTGTTGTTAACCACTGAAAACCAGCAGTAGCCTGTGAGTACCAGCCCAGAAAATCATCGCCGTTTGAGTTATTCATTGTTGATGCTGCCGGTAAAGAACTAATAAAGCCTCCATGACTTACAGTAGCAGGTCCAGGATTGGAAACCCATGTGGCGCCTGATGGATTATAAGTTACTTGATAAGCTTCATTTGAAGCAAATACAATTTCTTCTAAATATAAATCATCCCAGTTTGATGTCAGGTTTTGCATTATATGAAGAGCTCTTGCCATAGAGAAACTGTAATAGTTGCCGTCTTTTGAAGCAGTAAGCGTAACTGTATAAACGCCAACCGGAAAACCAGATAAACTGCCTATTATATTTAAGTCAGTAATTGCTAAAGTGGCTTGAGGCGGTGATATACCTCCTGTAATGGCTGCAAATGCAAGTTGAGCGGTATCATCACTACCGCTGGATAAGTCCAAACCACTTAATGCATCTGATAAATCCCATGTAAAGGTACCAGTTCCGGTTGTTAAAGCTGTAAGAGTAAGTGTGCCCGTAGCAGTAGTATCATCATCTTCAATTGTAATGTTGGAAGCTGTTACTGCGGCGATTGGTAATGCTTTTACATTAAATGCATCAGCATAAGCGGTAATTGTAACGTCATAATTACCTGTGCGAATGCTGTTGCGGGTTGCTGAACCGCTGGATAAGTTAATTTGTTCTTCAGGGATATCTTTACTTGTATCGCCTCCCCTGTCTGTTAAAGCGATACCGTACGATGTAATAACTAATGTTGGAATAACTGTCCGCGCCTGACTATCTTCAATTGCAACAGTGAGAGATCCTGTTCCTTTTGCAGTTTGTGTTTGGACTGTATTTTGACCGTCAAGCTGTCCTGATGTATTCAAAGGTTCAATGCAGTTCATAATCAACAATGCTGAAATCAACAGTACTGCCGATATTACAGCATATTTGCCGCCTTTTCTTATTTTCATACTTATCTCCTTACGAAATATATTATTTTATAAAATCTCTGATTAATATTATTATTTACTTGAACATTATACAAGTCAATACAAAATATTACTAATCAGTGACATTTATAACAAAGACCGCAGACCAGTTTTTTCCGCCTCCTTGCGCGGTTACACTGATCGTATGTTTACCAAGCTGAGTTATTGATTTACCGTCACCTGAAACAATTGAAGAATCGCCTAAATTTATCGTAAATTTTCCGTTAGCTGGATTAAATTTTGACGTAATATTTGCTCCCTCAAAGTCCCACTTCCAGGATGTAGAGGAAAATGACGTATAATTTGAAATGTTTATTGTCTTTTCAAATATGCCGTTATTTTTATGAATATCATTATCCTGACTGACAGATATTTCATATTCAGCCGATAAAAATTTGATTTCCTGAATTGAATATGGCGCAAGAGCTATTGTTATTGCACCATAATTTTTTATAATTACCTGTAAAAATCTGAGCGGAGAAGTTGTGTTATCTGCATCATGAAAAATATAATCTGTGATTGTTCCCTTGTCTTCTAACTTGATTATTCTGCCGGTGATGAAAGCATGAGCATCAGGAGTGTTTGCCATTGGATTTATTGATAATTTTAAAATTTCGCTTGTTGTATTTATATTTGACATTAATTCCAAATAATAAGTATTATTATTTACCGGAAGCGTTATTATACCGTTTGCATTTGCCGTAATTGTAATTGGTGTGCCAGTCGGCGGCGGCGGGCTTGCCATGTCATAATATATCATATTACCTGTTATCGCGGAGGAATAAACCGCATATGTATAATTATTATTAAGGCCGGTTATTGTTGTTACTTTTATTCTGCGGATTTGATTGAACTGCGAAGACAATGCGCCATTTTCTGTAACAAACTTAATACCCTGCGACTCCATATTTTCATTCAATACATCCACCATATAGTATTTATCCGCTTTAAACCCGTTAATTCTTTCGCTGGCTGCCGTAAGATTATCGCCAGTGTGGTCGATTAGTCCGACTTTTTCGCTCAGTCTTTCTATGAAATCTAATACTTCATCATCATTCAGAAATTTATCTATATCAGGCTGCTCTAAACACGCGCCTGTAAATAAAACGCAGAAAATTGCGAATATTACGCTTTTTAGAGGCAATTTTCTCATTATAATTAATCATATACATTTTTTACGGTAAATTGCAATATTATTGAAGAATATTTCGTAAAATTTGAATTGCATTTCTATATTTTGCCAGTCAGTTTGCCGGACAAATCTACTGGATTATGCTGTTTTTAGGCTCAAACCTGCGGTTTTTCATTTTCCGGCTGCGAATCCATGCTAAGGAGCTATTGCGGTTTCCTGATATGTATTTTATAATTTCTCTTTGGAGTTTATATGAAACATGCTGTATTTATATTAGTAGTTTTGATTTATTTCTCCGGCTGCGGGGCTTTAACCCGTGAGCAATATCCTTCTCAGCTAACCTCCGGCAGTACAGTCCGTCAGCAGAATAATTATCAGGCAATCCCTGCCGGTTATGGCAATAATAATGCGTCAATTTATTATGCTGACTATAACGGAAACAGTAATATTTTAGATGAAACCCCCGCGCAGACAATAAGCTATTATAACATGTTTGTATTGGTTACCAGTGATATTACCAGTAAATTACTGCAGCTTCGAAGCTCTGTTGATGTACTGGAAGATATGAGCAAATTGAAATTCAAATTATCAGGACGGTTTAACCTGATAATGCCTGTAATGAATAATGGCCCCAAAATTGGCAATAACGGAGCGTTTATAGACAGGTCGCAAAACACAAAAACGATAAATTTCGATATAACTGACATAGGCAGACTGCGCACGATAATTTACAATGCGCCTCTTGGCAAGGAAGCTTTTATAATTGTTTTTCAGAAGGATGGTGAAATTATACCATTGGGATTCAAAAAAAGCAGTTACTCGGACAGCTACATACTTTCTTCTGTGGATTACGGCACTGAACGCTATATTATCCAATCTCAGGACGGGCTTCCCCATTTATGTATATATATGGCTCAACCCATTCTGCCTAATATTCTGGCTACTCCATTTTCCACATTAGACAGCCTATATTTTGATCCAATATTTGCCCCTTCTCAGCCGCCGGATGATAGATTCACAGGTCAGGTTCCTGTTATGGGTTCCGGTTATGTCAGCAAAAGAGGCGCGATTGCGTATATAACATCACAGAACCCCGGCGTAAACAGCCAAATTTTAAATAACCTGATTGACATGTACATTGAAGAAGCAGCTTTTGAAGGAGTGAACCATGACATCGCAATTGTTCAGATGCTCTACACGACAAATTACCTTAGAAATAACATGTCATCTTATAATTACGCGGGACTTAGCGCCAGCGGAGTAAACCGGTGGGACGGCAATTTTCCCAATATGCGCACCGGAGTCCGTGCGCATATCCAGCATTTAAAAGGTTACGGCAGCACGCAGCCTCCCCGTAATCAGATTGTCGATCCACGGTATTATCTGCTGGGAGTCATGCAGGGAAAAGTAAGAAATTTAAGCCAGCTATGCGAGGTGTGGTCGCATAACGGCAGTTATGAGAATAATATTACAAGCAAGCTGTACAGTATGTATCAATATGCGGATATGTGATATTTAGGTTCATTTTTTACCACATCTTGTTCAAGTCCTTCCTCGCGGCTTTCCTGCGTCAAGATTGTTACTATCTCTTCCATATCCTTGAATGCCTCTGAAAAACGGAGCTCTTTATAAAATGATAGCTGTCATTTTGATCATTGCGCATATTGGCACATAACAAAAAATATAAAAAAGTATTTGACGCTTCAGGAATTTAAATTTTTAGCATAAAAACCGTGCGTGTACGCACGATTAACAGCAAATATTTCTATTGTTTTGTTAAAAAATACCGTTTTCTGTTTTGTTTTTCTTGACTTTCAATTTAAGCACATTAAAATTTACCTAAGTAATTATAAAAAGACGGTTTTAAGTGAAACGCTTAAAACCGCCTGTCTTTTTGTCTGTGCAGAAAGACAGGGGGAAGGTACATTCTATAAAGTTATATACCGCCCCTCTTATTTACAAATAGGAGTTCTTTATGAAGAAGTTTGTTTCTGGACTTGCAATACTTCTTGCATTGTCACTTGTGACATGTGAAATGTCGCCGCTTAGCGGAGAAGTGGAGTACACTAATGTTGTTTATGAATTGGAAGGAAATACGGTAAAGAAAGTAACTATTTTACTTAATGATGTTGTTCCTGTTACTAATCAATCTCGCGCTATATCTCAATCAATGGCTATGCAGGGATTGGAATTATTTGAAGTGGTTTTTACTGATAATGAAACCAGCGGTACTGTTGTAAGAGCCTCATGGAATTGGAACAGATCTGTTGTATTAAACGGAATAGTCCGTGATTTAGATTATACAAGTAATGATGTAACAGAAGCAGATGGTTCCGCAGGCGCTGCGATTTTATTTGCAGGCAGAAGTAACGGTACACTGCTTGCTGTCGGGAAGCTGTATGCTGTTAATGATGATCCAGCAACTAAAACAATCAGGAATTCAACAAGGTCTGTAACCTTTGGGCTTGCTCCTTTAGAAGTAGGCGATATTACTCTTGCTGATGTTACTGGTAAAGTTGTAAAAGCGGGAGCGTATATTTCAGTTCCGACGACTTCAGGCATTCCTGACACCGATGTTTATGTTTTTGATGTTACTGCTGCTGCAATACCGGCCTCTTTTACAGTTAGTTCTCCTTCATTATCATTTCCTTTTGCGGATATGAGCAAAGGTATTATTGTAAGAGCAGGATCGGCAATAGTAAAAGAAGATCCTAAATTACAGCTATTAACCAGAGAATATATAAAAATTCCTACTCCATTGGCAGCTCCCTTTTCCGGAGCAGTAGGCGCTGCTATAGCAGCTAATAATCCCTTCCCATCTACAGGGGCAATTCCTATTACACTTACCGCCGGAGCGCAAACAGGCGTAAATTCATTTTATTTTCAAATTCCTGTCATCGCTTTGATCGATGAAAAATCATTTGACGGGCTTAATGCTCCTGCTCAGTGGTATATAAGGGCAGGATACGATTTTGCCTATCTAGCTCAAACTAACAGAACCGGAGCATGCGTATTGGTTGAAGTAGTTGATGTAGCTTCTATCGCATTCAATGATAAATATAGTACTGATTTAGTTCCGGTTCCGCCTCTTGAGGTTGTAGAAGAAATTGACTATAGCCTTTCAGGTATATTAGTTAAATATTAATTTATACTGAAAACAATGGGTAATGGCGATATGAATAGACTGTTTAAAGGATTATTTTTAATTATTCTCGTAATATGCAGTCTTATAAGTTGCAGCCAGCCCATTGGCAGCCTTGGTCATATTGAAAGCGATAATGGAAGAGGCGGCGGAAATGCAGTTGATGGTTTTTTCATTGATGTTTTTAAAAATAATTATTATCTTACAAGACCTCAGGAAGAAAGAATTTTACGCCGCCGCGGTGATTATTTCAGGGTAGTAGGTCTTGGAAGTATCGGGCGTATCGATCCAAATGATCCTGAACTAAAAATTGAAATATTTTCAGCTCCTATTTCTGTTAATTTAGATATTCACGCGGTTATACAGCCAGATGGCTATTTTGAGTTTGCAATTGAAGGAAATTATATATTAAAAGGAACATATAAAGATATGACAGATGAAGTGCCTATCGAAGTATTCGGTTCCGAACCAAATACAGGCGAAGGCTCTTCCGGTCTTGGATGGATATGGCTTCCGTAAAAACATGAAAAAAATTATTTTAACTGTAATTTTTCTCTTTATTTACATTTCGCTTAACGCTCAGACTGTCCGCGATATGAAAATTTATGTTCCGCCGGTTTCGGGCGAAGGCAGACCGGGAGACAGCTATTTCTTTTATCAGCATCTCACTTACGAAGTAATATACCAGCAGTATTCGCTTATACGATCGCAGAATGGTTCCGATTTTATATTAAGAGGCGAAATCGCGCCTGAGCCTGTAAACGGCAGCAGAAATAATATCTTCCATCTGGAATTGCTGAAAAGCGGCACAAATGAAGTTATCGCGAAGCAGCATGTTGTTTATTACCTGCTGGACGCTTCCGTTGTATCAATGCTTTCGGCAATGGCGTATAACATGCTCTCGCATCTTCCAAATGTCTGGGGTTCCGATGACTGGCGCGACAACCGTCTTTTTCTTGACGCGGGTTTAATGTGGGCGCCGCGTCTTTATTTCGCCGAAAGTCAATCGATCAACTGGATGAATATCGGCCTTGGGTTCTCCGGCGAGTATCATTTTAATAATATCATAGCGGCGGGGATCGGCCTTCAATTTTCACAGGACTGGATTTTAGTCTCGCAGATTAATGAACTTGAATACCGCGATTTAATTCTGGACATCCCGTTTTTATTCAAATTTGTTTTAAAACCGGGCGACTTAATGCTTGAACCGTATACAGGCCTGTCCCTTAATCTTTCTTTAATGCAGATAACGCAGCCTTCTTTTTTATCATGGCTTGTCGGCATGCAGCTGGGCGTAAAAGCCGGCCCCGGCAGCATCGTAATCGATCCCCGCTTCTCCCTCGATTTATACACATCTTCAATCCCCTCGCTTGAATATAACCGTTATACAATCCAGGTCGGCATAGGCTACAAATTCGGTTTCATGCCCAAAGCATCCGCCCGCGGCTATTGAGACTTTCGCAGCGCGTAATTGAGAGAGCTTTACCACAAACAAAATATACAGAGAACAGAGATAGCCTAAAAGGTGCAAAAAAGTAATTTTTTTACCACAGAGTACACAGAGTTTCACAGAGATAAAAATAAAGAATTAATTAGATACACGTTTTATACCATCTTTTAACGATGTTACATTAAAATTTATTATTAAACCTACTTTATATTTTCCTAATTTTAAATAAGTTAGCATTTGTGCTAAATGAATATCCTCAATTTTTTTTACACTTTTTAATTCAATAACAATACTATTTTCAAAAAGTAAATCAATTCTATATCCGCAATCAAGATTAACTCCTTCGTAGGATAATGGCAAAGATTTTTCTTTTTCAATAATAAATCCATCTTTTTTAAGTTTATAAAATAGACATTCCTTATATGCATTTTCCAATAAGCCTGGTCCTAATGCGGTATGAACTTCCATTGCGCATTTAATAATCTTTTCTGTTTGTTTATCGCGTTCCATAATTATAATCCTCCTCTTAAAAAATTTTTTAATAATAATATACTACCACAGAGAAATTATTTTATACATTCCCTTCTTCCTCTGTGTTACTCTGTGGTAAATAATATTATACGAATGAAAAATTGAAAAACTTTCGAGTTCTTTTATGGTTATTTATATTCCTATACTTGTAATTGACCCTTATTCATCTCTGTTATAAAATAATTTAATGGCTTTTATTAAACATATTTTTGACCGTAACTTTCTTGAATATGCTTCTTATGTTATAAAGGACCGGGCAATACCCGATCTTGAGGACGGACTTAAACCTGTTCAGCGGCGTATACTTCATACACTGTTCGAGATGGATGACGGCAAATTTCATAAAGTCGCCAATGTAACGGGGCAGTGCAGCAAGTATCACCCTCACGGAGAGCAGTCAATAAACCCCGCTCTGGTTGTGCTCGCGAATAAAGCGCTATTTATCGACAGGCAGGGCAATTTCGGCAACCTATTTACCGGAGACGACGCCGCCGCCGCGCGTTACATAGAATGCCGGATAACGCCGCTTGCGAAAGATATTTTTTACAATCCAAAACTTACTCCGTGGGTCGATTCTTACGACGGGCGAAACCGCGAACCTGTTCTTTTCACCGCGAAAATTCCTGTCGTTCTTATTTTGGGCGTTGAAGGAATCGCGGTCGGTATGTCCACAAAGATTCTGCCGCACAACGCAGCGGAAGTCCTTGAAGCGGAAATTGCCTGCCTTACCGGAAAAAAGTTTGAGCTTTACCCTGATTTTCCGACAGGCGGTTACGTTGATGTTTCAGGCTACGATGAAGGAAACGGAAAGGTTCTGGTGCGCGCGAAACTTGATACATCGGATCCAAAACGTATTCTGATAACAGAGCTTCCTTTTGGATCAACGACCGAAAGCATTATAAACTCGATTGACGCCGCCGCTAGAAACGGCCGGATTAAAATTCAAGGCATTAATGATTTTACAACCGATAAAGTAGAGATCGAGATCAAACTCGCAAGGGGCGTTTACGCGCAGGAAACAGTTGACGCGCTTTTCGCTTTTACGGAATGTGAGCAGTCAATTTCCGTTAACCTTCTTGTGATTAAAAACGGCCTTCCCGCCGTTATGACTGTAACAGAAATTATCAAATACCACGCAAAGCAGCTTGTAAAAATACTTACCAAAGAACTGGAACTTGAAAAAAAGGAACTTCTCGATAAGCTTCACCTTCGCACGCTTGAAAGAATTTTTATAGAAGAGCGCATTTACAAAGGCATCGAAAAGATGAAAACCGCCAAAGGAGTTCAGGAAGCTGTTATATCCGGATTCAAGCCGTTCATGAAGGAAACAGGACAGCGCGGAATATCAGATGACGATGTTGAACATCTCCTTCGGATTCCAATCCGGCGAATTTCGTTATACGACATTAATAAAGCGAAAGATGAAATGGAGCAGATTAACGCGCGCGTCAGGGAGATTAACGGACATCTTAAAAATATTACCGCGTACTCTGTTTCGTTCCTGAAAAATATTATCGCAAAAATAAAAGCAAATGAAGAAATCGCGCGCGGAGAGCGTAAAACCGTAGTCGGCGCGTTTGACAAAGTTATCGCGAAAGAAGTTGTAAAACGCGATGTTGATTTAAAATACGACAGTAAATCCGGTTATCTTGGTACAAATGTTTCGGGAGCGAAAATCGCCGAAGTTTCTCCCTTTGACAGAATTCTCGCAATCCGTAAAAACGGAATGTACACCGTTACGGATCTTTGCGAAAAAACATTTGTCGGCGCTGACGCGTGGTGGATAGGAGCGGCGGACAAGGAAGAGCTTTCCGGCACTATATTTACAATTATTTACAAAGATAAGGAAAACGGCTTTCCGTGCATTAAACGCTGCGTAATCGAAGGCTGGATAATAGGAAAAGACTATTTCCTGGTTCCCGACGGAGCCGAGGTTCTGCATATTGATACGCGTCCCAAATTTTTATTTACCGTAAAATACAAGCCAAAACCGCGTCTTAAGGTATTAACCGAAAACTTTAAAGCGCAGGATTTTAATGTGCGCGGATTAAAAGCGGGCGGCATCCGCCTTTCTTCAAAAGAAGCGGAAAAGGTCGAATGTAAATAATGTTAAAAAAAATTATTTTAGTCATTTTTATTTTAATTTTTGTCAGCGCTTTTATCTTCGCGCAGCAGCTGCCTGAAAATGGAGAAGACCTTACTTTAAAAATCGCCGTAATAGGCCCCGGCGATGAGCTGTATTTCTGGTGGGGACATATCGCTCTTATTGTTGAGAATAACGTTACCGGTCAGAGCTATTTTTTTGACTACGGTCTTTTTTCTTTTGATAATGAGAATTTCTTTTATAATTTCGCGATGGGAAGGCTATTGTACAGCTGCGGTGTCTCTTATTCCGAATCAAATTTTGATGTTTATAAAAGAACCAACCGCGATATCACGGTTTATACCCTCGATCTTTCTCCGGAGGCTAAAATAAGAACAAGTAATTTCGCGTTAATAAATGTTCTTCCCGAAAACCGCGATTATTTTTATCATCATTTTAAGGATAATTGTTCTACAAGAATAAGAGACATAATTGATCTTGCGACAGACGGTAAATTTTTTGACCAGTATGTACATCAGAAAAGCCGTTTTACATTAAGAGAACATGTCCGCCGCCATACATGGTTTTCGCCTCCTGTTGACTGGTTTTTAAATTTTTTAATGGGGCAGGTTATAGATACTCCGATAACAGTCTGGGATGATATGTTTCTCCCGTCGGAAGTAGGTAAACACATTGAAGATTTTTATTATACCGACGAAAACGGACAGAACCGAAAACTTGTATCATCTGTGGAGAAAATGGCGGTTTCACAAGGGCGGCCCGCGGTGCTTGACTCCCCGCAAAAGCAGTGGCCGTATCAGCTGACACTCAGCCTTGCGTTATCTGCAATTTTTTGTTTTTTCTTTTTCTTACAGTCAAAAAATATCAGGGCTGGAAAGATTCTTTCAGGACTAAGCATGAGCCTTTGCGGTTTAATCTTCGGTATATCAGGATTGCTTCTTTATTTTATGGCTCTTTTTACAAACCACGATTATACATACCAGAACGCGAACATGATTTACTGTACTCCGTTAATTCTAGCCTCGATTCCTTTGGGCATTAGCTATTTTACTGCTAAAAATCATTTTAAATATTTAAAATACAGCCTGTTATTGAGAATAATATGGCTTCTTTGCGTGCTTGGAATATTTATTTCAATGCTTATTAAACTCCTCCCCGCTTTTTATCAGGATAACCTTACAGACCAGCTGTTAATGCTCCCAATCGCCATTACCTTCGCTCTTCAGCCTGCAGGTTTAAAGGAAGTCCTTGATAAATTTTTCCCACGAAAAAAATCAAAATTAATCTGAAGAAACGGAGCTGACATGGCTATTAGCGAAGAGTGGCAGGAAATCAAATACAAAGAAGTCTTTGAGCAGGAATTAAGAGGCCTTTCCCGCCGCCGTCAATCCGATCCAGGCTGTAAAATTGATGACTTACAGGCTACTTTAAACAATCTTTATATCATGGACGGAGCCGATCAAGGCGGCCGCGGCAGCCTACAGGACATTATAATGTCCGCGACAATTGCCGCTTACGAGTGTTTTATAGAAGAATTCAAGAATGAATAAGGCGTAACAGCCATTGCCGAATATTTTCCATAAAAAATTGTAACCTCTGCCCTACTTTATGGTTGTATAGTCAGCAGACTAGTGTAGTTTCATGTTCCTCCTATTCTCCTTTCCCCGGAGTTACTCCTTTCTCCGGGGTTTTTTATTTAATTAAGAGTAAAATAAGCAAAATTTAGAATTAACCGGTAAAAATATATCTAAAAATGGAAAAAACACCGTTATTTTATCTTTATAACTCATTTTAATGAATGAAAACACAGAGCTTTTCAATTAAGCGCCGACATAAAAATCATAGGTACTTGACTTTTTTTTTGAAATTTTTTAAGGTTCAATATGCTCTTTTAGAGCTGTCATCCCCTGTAGCTCAGCTGGCAGAGCAAGTGGCTGTTAACCACTGGGTCCGTGGTCCGAATCCGCGCGGGGGAGAATGTAGCCCTTCCATCAGGAGGGGCTATTTCTTTATATAGCAAGGAATTAGCTTGTTTTGACTAAGATGACACATAAGTTAAAATGTGTCATTTATACGTCAAAAACAGCCGTGACAACGGTACTGTCAACAAACTGTCAACAAAGTGTGGTTAAGCCAATTAAATTGGCGGGAGGCTACTATGGCGGTTAAGGTTGGCAAGTATCACCTTTTCCAGAGACGGCAGGAAACCTGAACATACTGGTATTACTGGTTTTATGATGAAGAAGAAAAAAGGGTTCAATATGCTTGCGGCCACGGATGCGAAGATAAACGAGATGCGGTCGCGTTCCTTGAAGACCTATTAAGAGCGGATCTGCTCGAAGAAAAACGCAAAGAAGAATTACAAAATACAAACTTTTCTCTTTTCGCAAAGGATATGTTCCTTGAAGGCGCTGCCCATATAAAACGATGGACAGAGAAAGGACGTATACTAAAACCTCAGACTATCGCCCAGCACCGCCGCCACCTAGTCAAATACCTGTTGCCTAAGTTCGGAAAACTGGCTCTGGACAAAATCCGTTCAGCCAGAGTAGAAGACTTTTTGCTCGAACAGCGGCTGTCAAACTCATGCCGTAATACAATTTTATTAACTCTCAAGCTGATCATGAAAGAAGCTAAAAGAGAAGGAGTAATCGATATGGTTCCTGAGTTTGAACCTTTTAAGAGGAATGGCAGGAGGCAGAACGTTTTGTCCACCGAGAAATTAAACGCCTTGTTTCCTTATGATGAAAAAGAGCTAATCAACATTTGGAAACGCCCTGATGATATGAGGAAAGAACAGGAAGAAATCGCTTTGATGTTCGGAACAATATTTTGCATAACAGTCTCTGCCGGTTTACGTTCAGGAGAAATCAGGGCTATGCATAAAGAGCAGGTGAGTATCCCGCATAGCGGATTAGTTATCGACCGCGCAATTGATGAACGTGGAGAAATTGGTCTGTTAAAAAAAGCCACTGTCGAAGATGAAAGAAGCCGTGCGGTTATAATACCAGAGTTAACACTAAAAATGTTAGAACGCTGGCTTGATCGTTATAAAGAAAATCCCAAATACCCTGGACTGTTGTTTTCATATAGGGATAAGCCTGTAGCAAATTACTATATACTCGACCGATTTAGATTCGGATTGGACAGGCTGGGTATTGACCATAAAAAGCGGCGGCTTACAGTTCATTGCCTGCGGTATACTTATAACACGAGAATGAAGACAAAACTGTCTGCCGAAGTGTTAAGAGATTTTATCGGGCATCGTTCAGTAGAGATGACTGACCATTATGATAATCCAATCCTCCTGGAACGGTTGAAAGCATACCAAAGCATACGTCCCACTGTAGAGCAGTTCTGGGGTGAGGCAAAATAAATTTTATGACCGTCCAGAAGGACGTTCAATTTTTTATCACAGTTAGTAAGCCTAAACTTATTTTTTTTTCAACTGTTCAAGTTTCCGATCCAAAATACTATTGGTTGTTTCGCTAATCACTTTGAGTACATCTTTTTTGTAATTCTTGATTGTTTCAGTAATGTAACCGCTTTTCACAGAAAACAGTTCCGGAGTGTCTAAGTCAAGCCCTGCCGCTATCCTCTTTAGCATTTCAGGAGGGGGAAAATTATTTAATGGATGATCCTCTTGCAAAACTCTCAACAAACTAGGAATTGTAGATACTTGATAGCCGCCAAAGAAAACACGGAAGCCATAAGTACAAACGAAACTTTTGTGTGTCCCTTAACGTACAGTGATTGAAGCAGCAAGTTATCTTTGAGATGGGAATATGACCGTTCAACTGCCGTTCTGATTTTGTACCGTTCCTGTTTGGCAGGATCAAGAGGAGGACGGTTTTTATCATTCCGTTTATTGGGGTCAATAATAGGAACCCGCTCGCGGCTGAGAATAAAATCTGATATTGTTTGCGCGTCATACCCGGCATCCATCAAGCTATAGCAAAACGTTACTTTCTGTTCGGTCATCTTTTCCATAGGAATAGCAAATCGGCTGTCATGAACATTGGCTGCGGTTATCACCGCCGTTAATGGAAATCCCGCATCCGAGACATCAAGATGCAGCTTATATCCTTTCGTTGTTTGGATATTGCCTTGGCTGTTTTTCTTGCACCCAAAGGCGCAGTTTTTGTTTAATGTATCTATTGATACGGCGGCATCTTCCAGCGTCTGTTTCTCAAGCTCTTTCAGTTCTTTTGGCGGTTTTACTGCGTTTTTAGGCGACCTTCCTCGCTCTTTCACGGAACTCTATCATAGTTGAATCCCGGCACACATGGTATACCGCCTTGCCTTCGGGCGTTTTTTGACTGGTAGGTATGTCTCTGCTATCCGCAATAGGTGCAGAAATGTTTTGTGTTCATTTGTCAAATTTTCTTCAAAACAATTCTGTAAATCATAGTTTATGTCCATAAGGGCTTGTGCGCCGCTTAGTATTTCTGTTATTGTTTTCATAACGAAGGTCTCCTGATTTGATTTTGCTTTGCTTGCTACAATCTTATCAGATCCCTTCGCTTTTTTATATCTGTTTATGGAGTTTTGCATGAGGCTCTTAAGTTATAAAATTACAATGGAAAAAAGACCCACTGATTTTGGAAAATAGTGCGCATTAAATCAGCAACAATTCCATGTGATAACCTTGACAGTTTCCCTTTAGCGGACAAAAATTAGGTATCGCGAAATATTCTACCTCAAGGAGTCTATTGTGAAAAACATTACCAAAAAACTTGGGATTATTGCCCTGGCAGCGCTAATCGTGTTCGCGATTGCTGCCTGCGACACGGACAATGGCGGTAATAACAACGACGGTCCCACACATTTTCCCGGCACACTTATAGCTGAGGATCTGCAAAACAGCCGGCAGGTATGGGAGTACAAAAGAGAGTGGAC
>Ga0209755_10005007_pt1 | contig 15308 bp, 10 predicted proteins | sample TergutCo191P1_FD_187301 | JGI IMG/M metagenome (GOLD analysis project Ga0209755, IMG submission 187301) | Cornitermes sp. P1 segment gut microbial communities from Petit-Saut dam, French Guiana - Co191P1 (SPAdes) (version 2) | ecosystem: Host-associated > Arthropoda: Insects > Digestive system... | reverse complement strand
CCCACAAGTCTCTAAAAACTGTGGGCTGAAACCACCCAATCCGGCGCTCACCTGCTACTGACAAATTTTCATTTAGGAGAGTGCCACCACTATGAAAAAATACGGAAAACTAAAAACCGAATACCCTGCCTACGTCAGTCTCGAACAGCTGCATGTTATCTGCAAAATAGCCAAAAGGTCAGCTCGGTATTTAATTGTAAATAACATTATACCAGCCATTGACACCGGAAGGAAGACATGGCGATACAAAATTTCGATTGATGATGTGATTGAGTATCTGCGCCGCCGCGACCGCGAAGGCAGCATGATACCTGCCGGGGCAACCAGTTCCCGCGAACCAAGTGAACGCAAGAGGTCATATTCGCAGGTGGTATCCCGTGGCCAAGAGCGGGAGGTCGCAAAATATTTTGCAAAAGTCTACGCCGACTACCCGGATGTACTCACGACCGATAGCATGGCGGCGATGGCCGGGATGCACAAAAAATCATTTATGCGTATCCTGAAGGACGGTCACATCAAGTTTCTCGCAAGCAAGCCAGGGTACATCGTCCCCAAAGTGTACTTTTGGGATTACATCGCAAGCCGCCGATTCATTGACGCATGGAGTAACTCGGATGAATTTATCCGGGTCTTGGAAGGCTTTGAGGAATGGCAACGGCAACGCTGACAATTATTGCGTACCACGGATCATTAACGTCCGTGGTACTTTTCTTTTTACTCATTGACTTTTTGAATAAGTCGCGATATAATAATATGCAATGTTAGATTATCCCGAACAATGAGGTGTGCTATGTATATTAGAAGACATATTGAACAAGCGGTACTGAACCGAGCCAAGATGAAAGGTGCTGTTGTCGTAACCGGAGCGCGTCAAGTGGGGAAAACCACGCTGATAGAAACGCTCAAACCGGATATTCCAAAGATTACGTTTGACGACTTGCCCATTCGGCGCAGAGCCATTGACGAACCTTCCGTGTTCTTCGATTTTTACCCTCCGCCCATTTTCATCGACGAGGTGCAGTACGCGCCGGTGATTTTCCACTATATCAAGATTCTGTTAGACAGGAGCCGTAACAAAGGCGATTTCTTTTTAACCGGGTCACAGAGTTTTGAACTGATGGAAAACGTAACCGAGAGTTTGGCGGGGCGAGCCGGAATACTCGAACTTCACGGGCTGTCCCTGCGTGAAATCAACGGTGAAGATTGGAACAAGCCGTTCCTTCCCACAATGGAGTATTTGAAAGAACGGATGCCCGGTAAAACCTTGATGACAACCCCGAAGTCGTGGGAAACCATCCATCGGGGATGCCTGCCGGAGCTTGTTGCTAATCCCGGTTATGACTGGCAAGCGTTCTATGCAGACTACATCAAGACTTATGTAGAACGCGATGTTCGCAAACTAACGCAAGTGGCAGACGAGGACAGCTTCTACAAGTTCATGACGGTGTGCGCTGCGATGACCGGACAGATGCTTAACTTATCGTCGCTTGCAAAAGATGTGGGGATAAGTGAGCCGACGGCGAAACGGTGGCTGTCAATACTAAAAACGAGCGGACTCGTGTACCTTCTCAATCCGTATAGCAACAATGCTATCAACCGGGCGGTCAAGACACCGAAATTGCACTTCTTGGATATAGGTCTTGCTGCTTACCTTACGCGATGGCTTACCCCCGAAACCCTGCAAAGCGGAGCGATGAGCGGGCACTTTTTTGAGAGTTTCGTCGTTGGGGAGATACTCAAAAGCTATGCGAACGCAGGGCTGGAGGTTGATTTGTACCATCTACGCGACGGCCATCAAAAAGAAATCGATCTGCTGATACACGAAAACAACACGCTCTATCCTATTGAGATTAAAGCCTCCGCCGAACCCGACCCGAAGGATATTAAGAATTTCGCTATGCTCGATGAAATCAAAAACGTGAATGTAGGCGAGGGTGGGGTTATCTGCTTGGCGAAGGATTTGCTTCCCCTTAAAGGGCAGCATAAGATTATTCCTCTTTGGGCTGTATAATGGGGCAAATAAAATTCCGGCATATCAGGAACCAAACAAATGACAAACTCGGAATTATATCACTGACAAACTCGGAAGTCGTGTGTAGGAATAACTATTTTTATTATTGATGAGGGCGTATATTTTACCAACTCCAAAAATTTCATTGCCTCTATACAAATACATCCGCCTGCTCCCTGAAAAGGGGCGGTTGGATGTTTTTATTTTATCCTCTTACAATAACGAGCCTCACATCTTTTTCTTTTACACGCGTTTCATCCAAATTTTTGCTAACCTCATATGGGATTCCGAAATCGTTAAAATTGTTCACAAGATATTCTACCCTGCTGGCAATCTCTTTGAAAACTGCATACCACCCATCGCGGTCATCCCATTCGTAATAGGAATACTCGCACTGTTCTGCTTTGTCGAGCTTGGCATAATCATAAGGGGATATGCACTCGTCTAATGAGTCGATTTCCCCGATTTGAAAACAGGCGATGCTTGAACGAAACACATAGCCGCGGCGTGCAGGCGAGCTTTTAATCCTATCTTTGATTGCTGTTTGGAAATCAACAGCTTCGAGTCTCTTTGTTTCCACACCATCATTGCCGCCCAACTTGCTTTTAGTGCCATCGGATAAATTATCGTAATTTACAAAAAAAGAGTGGTCCGATAATTCATCTATAGCTTCTCCAAGCCAAGACTGCCCCCAAATAACAGGGGCATGATGTATTTTGCCGTCAATCCCTAAAACGCGGCTGTCGATGTTCACCCATTTGCCGTTGAAAGAAACCTCTGCATATATATCGTAATATCTGCCCATTCACAAACCTCCGTATCTGCAAAAGATATATCCCTGAAATTTAATCAGCGCTCGCTCGACTTTGCAATAATTCTACCAACTGGGAAACCGTAGTACATGGGTTACTGTCGCGGTGCAACAATGGAATCCTCTTGCTTGTATGATGTTCCTGTAGTGCCAACGCCCTATTTATTGCCTGCTGCCGCAGGGGAAGCAGTGCATCATAATAATCAGTAGATTTGCTGTAATTCGGAATATATCCGTCATTTCCCAATTTCGCAATCACTGCATCTGCATCTGCTAGATATGATTTCTGGTCGGCAAAATGCAATAGATACCACAATTCAAAAGCAGGGTTAGAAAAGGCAATAGAGTATCCGCGTTGGTTAGCAATCTTTTCCGCCTTTAGCAATTCTTCATTTGTGTTTCCGTTGCGGTCAAATACACACCATATCTGGTCTCCATCTTCAGGATAATATGGCTCTTGTCTAATGGTGCCGGTTGCACGCTCCACTAGATGCAGTGCGGATTTGTGCTTGGATGTTATTGGTCGAATGTCTATGTTACTGTGCCGCGTCCTGAATCTACGGAAATAATTTACCTCTGTTTCCGAGCCTTCGCAGATGATATATATGACCGGCCTGCGTGAGCGGCTTCCCGCGCCCCTTTTCCGTTCAGTTATTCGTGCCATTTTGTGTCACCTCCCGGGTTGCATGGGCGAGCAGGAATCGAAGATTCCGACCAGCCGATAAAGGGGATGGCACCAAAGCGGCCCTGAAGGTAGCCTTTGCGGATATTTTCACCTTTACGAGCGGAGAAATCCCAAAGCGAAAACAGCTCGGTGGCAAGCGTCTTTGGGTCTTTGTCTGCAAACCAAATTTGGTCGCGGCGCAAAAGAGTCAAATCAAGCAGCATAACATCATGGGTCGTAAAAATGAGCTGTGCATGTTTTGTATTGATGTTGGGGTCTTGTATCATTTCAACCAATCGCCTTGTAAGAAGCGGGTGCATACTTGATTCTATTTCGTCAACAAACAAGATTCCGCCTTTCTCTAAAGCTTCTATCCAAGGCCCTATACGGGCGAAAAATCGCTGCGTTCCTTTTGATTCCTGCTCCAATGGCAATGAAGTGAATCCGGCATCGTTTCCAAAATGTTCAAGCTTGTGATATATCCTTATATTTCGGGAAGCTCCGCTTTTGTGTTCTGTCTCATACTGAACATCAACAATACCCAAATCTGCTAAAAGAAGTTCGCTTAGCACCCTTGAGCGAATCGGGTCATTTGAAGTCTCTGCAAATATTGTCATTGTGGCATCGGGTGTTTCGTGTTCGTCATATGGAAGCAGTTTCTCAGCAAACCATTTATACGCAAGCTCGGTTTGAGGGGAGTTCCACTCATTTGATGACACTAAATAGAGCCTATTGGCAGGTGTACGCCCGGCTAAGGTAGTTTGCTCATTTACGTTTTCCCTAAATTCAAACTTATCGTTCTCACGCGAAAATATTAACGCTTCACGTCCGTTAGGCCAATGGTGAAGCATCTCTGTGAGTATTTGCTTGGAGTCATATGAAAAACCGTAAGCATATTTAATGCCCTTGTAGTAGTAAATAATTTCAAACCGGGTAGGGCGATGTTCCTTGGGCATGACCTCGAATGCGAATGGGTCGTAGGGCAACTTTTTTTCTTTCAATAGTTGTGCGCTGGTGCCGGTTATCATGTCCTGCATAGTCTTTAATGCCATTAGCACATTGCTTTTACCGGACGCATTGGCTCCGTATATTGCGGCTGTCGGCACAAGCTGCTTCTTGCCATCTGCCTGAATTAAATCGCTTGCGTGTTCTTTGTCTGCACCCGCAAGCAGGGAGACGGTCACCTTGTCCTTGAGCGACCTATAGTTCGTAACACTGAATTGAACAAGCATTACACTCACTCCTTTCAAGATTACTGTAGCATTAAAACCAGTTCGCGTCAATATTTAATCTGAATATTTGCAAATATTATGCAAAATATACGATTAAAAGTTGTATGGCCTCAAGTGGCAATATGCAAAGGCGTTGGGAGCGCGGAAACTCCGCACTCCCGCCATCACAGGCAATTGTAAAGATTATCCAATTTCTTTATCCCATGCCTCTTGCTGATGGTGATGGGCGCAACTTCGATGTCAAAAAATGTCGTCATAATCTTGTTAATCCGGCGGTAGCTCAACGCCTTCTGCGCCAGCAGAAGTGATTTTTCGTAGGCACTAATTTCACCAAGCGATATTACAAAAAAACAAACCGCTTTTTCGACGTGGCAGGGTTAATCGGCGTTCGTTATCGTGAGTGTATTGGGAAAAGGAATGTTAAGTGGGCTTCTTGCAATTTAGGGAAGCCCCGTGTCATTTTTCGAAAGGACAACGATTTTATGTAATAGATTTGTTTTTTATCATGCGATGGGACAAAATATTCGATACTGTAGTGAAGGTCTGTAGTGTAGCACCGTGGTGAAGTAAAAAATACGTCTCGAAAAATTCGCTTGTCTGTGCTACAATAGCCTACGAACAGCTAGTTATACACAGGATTATATTGTTGTTAAACAAATAGCAACTTCGGTCGAATGTTTAAGCATTATCGTCAACGTTACTGGCATTTGCTTCTTCGTGCATAAATGTTTACCTTGCGCTACTACTATTGTGTACGCAAAAAAATGCATTTGACTAAAAGTGCTTCGATATTATCGACAGCAAATTTGGTCATACTATCTGATGGTTTGCAGAACACTAATTAGTTTTTCATTGGAGGATATTCTTGGATTATATTAAGACTATTAACATGCAAGGACGCAAATTTCATCTATATCAACTGCCGCATAATGTTTATAGTTGCTTTGATGCCTATATGCACAAAAGGGACATATTGAAGTCTCAAGCGCAAGAACTAAAATCCATTGTTTTAATCACAGATAAGGGATTGCATGTTATTCATTTGCCTGGTGATAAGTTGGTGAATATTGGCGCTGTCAGAAAAGCTTTAAATGCACAAGAGGTTATAGTGCCTATAAACCCTAATGACCCCAAAAAGAAATCCGATATTCGAAGGTTAGACCCCGAAGACAAACTGTCCGAACTGAAAATTAAGTATGGAACGGTTTGCCCTTTTTTAGATAAAATATGGAAATTACCACAACTGATTTCTGAAGACGTATTTGAAATGCAGACAGTTTCAACTAATAGCGGTAAACATGACCAATGCATTTTTTTCGACCCTCAATACCTTAAAGACAACCCAAACATTGTTTGCATTGGAGAATTAAGCAAGTCCTAACTAAGTGACGCTACGCCTATTGATGGTCTTAATTAAATTATGACAATGCGTCGAATTAAGAACATTAGGGTTTCAAGCTAATTTGTGTTATTATTTTTTTCGTTTCGCGCATGAATCGCATTATATACACGCTCTACATCCAAGTGTGATTCAGCACTGATTTCATTTTTCATAGCTTGAACACTGTTTGTACGCAACCATGAAACCAAAATGGCGTATGTCTCAAAATCTTTAGGCGTTGGGTTCATGTAAGAAACCGATTCGCTTGACGGGTTAGTCGGTTCAATGCGGTATATTTCCTCACTACCATTTCGAGGCTTGATGTATTTATCAATAATCCGCTTTATGTTTTTCTTATCAATATCCATAAAAAAGTCATCCATGTCTCTATTTTTTTCAGAATTGCCTGCGTAATCATACAATTTATCAAAAGTATTTTTATGGATTGGAATCCAAGGCGCATTAAGGGAAAGAAAACCTTTGTAATATGAATTAAAATCAACCTCTCGGAGGTCTCCTTTGTAGAGCAAAATTCGAAACATGGAAGGGATTTGATACCTAGTATTGAAATTCAAAGCAAGCCCCATTCGAGTGTTCCAATCCTTTTTTGAAGATACGTCAAAACTACACATAAAAAATTCAGCATTAACATCTGTTATCTTCTCAGCACTTCCATTGATTCCGTCAATTTTTTCCTTTAACTTTGTAAAGCACCAAAGCGTTGCCTTTGGACCATTTGCATTTAATAATACGGCAAAACCATTATAAACAGATTGCAAGTCTTCAGAATTTTTTTCAAAATGTATTGTCAAAAGACATGTGCCTTGCTCAGTGAGCGTAAACATAAATTCGCCTTTTTGCAACGATACTCCCTCTTTATGAAACAGTGGCAAATGAGCGCATCTGCATTCGAATTTATTCTCTTTCCAGTCAAAAAAAGGAAATGTCTTACTGTTAAAATCAGAAGCATATTTGGGATTAGATGCGGTAATTGCGTCTAGTATTGCAGAGAACCCTTCCTTTTCTCCAATTTGCAAAGTCTTTTTGCTGGCACCTTTTTTATATGCGGAGTTCTGATTGTTTCTAGCAGTTGCAATTTTGAGAATGTTATCTTCAGAAAGCTCGCTAAACAAAATATCTATGGATATTTCATAATATCTCGCAAAAGCATAGATAAATTCAAGCGTTGGTTTGTTTTGGCCATCACGAGAGGCATAATGTCCCATATATTTAGAAACGGCCGACTCGCTAAATGATTTGTGGATTTCATCATCATGGTCGTTCATGGCGGCTGTATATTGTTTGCTAAGAAAAATTTTTTGTAATTTTTTGCCATCATTATTTTTTTCACTATAAAGCAAAGTATGAGCTTCATTAATTTTATACATGTTTTTAGAAATAATCTTGGCTAACGTATTTTCGTCTCGCATTCAAAATCACGTCCTTTAGATATTTAAGCCATCACCCAAATCAATGCACTCAATTCTCACACAATACTGCCCAAAACGAGGCAAGGGCTACCGAATGTGAAGCTCTTGAACATTATACGTCAAATCTTGCCAACGTGCAACAATAAATCGCACAATGAATTGCGCTGTCTTTCCATTGTCAGATGAGCAAATCGTAATATGCTTGAAAAATTTCCAATATGGAAATTTCTTGGAGTTATATTGTTAAAGGATTTCCTGTTTAGCATTGTTTCTTGGAATAAAAATCAAGCCCCCTTTATTTTTGTTTGCACTGTTCTTCATTTTTAATAAGGGTGTCCAATTCATGAAAATTGGTGGACAACATAATCTTTTACTTTCTGCTTGGCCTTATAAAGTCAATGAAATTGGTCGCGTTGGATATATTAGGAAACCCATGTCTACATATTTTATGTATGCTACCATTTTTTTGCTTGAAATGAATCATTGTTTTAAATAATTATTAATATACACGCAACCTATCCTACTGACAAATCTGTATGTTGCATGACTTTTGAAATCCAAATGTACAAAGAGTATGCCAAGTACCCTAATTCATCCAAGGGGTGCTTTTTTATGTAAAAATGCTTTCCAGTATGCTTATATACAGGGTTGAGAGGGTGTGTTCTAATAATAACGTAATTAGTGCCTACTGCTGAAGGAGGTGTCTGATACACAAAGTAATGTACCGCCAAGTGTTGTAGGTCATTCAAAAAAATGACGCAATCACTTACTAGACGGAGGAATGACATGAAAACCCATCTTGAAATGCCACCCGGCGAAGTAACCCTGCATAACAACTGTTTACCGCTGAGCAGGGGGCGGACAATAAAAAGACACAACGGCTTCATGTCCCGGCTAAGGATGACCGCCATTGTGTCTGGCAATACGCACGCACGGAGGCGCAACGCATCTGCTTTATTTTAGCACATACGCCTCCAGTGTCAAAATATCCTTCAACTGACACATTTGTTAGCTGTACGCACACGCAAGCAGCCGAGCCAAAATGGAGGGCAATGAAATGAAAAAATTACAAAATGAAAATGACTTATCAGGTCTATCCGACCTCGCCGTAGCTCCGCTAAACACACGGCAGTTCAAAAATGAACGCCGCACGGCAACTGACTCACCTCTGCGCCAGTCGATTATTCTGCTTATAATCGCCTCGGCTTGTTTCGGAACAATGCCCTTGCTCACGCAACTGCTGAGTAGGAACATGCTCCCACAGGAAATAACGCTTTGGCGTTATTCAATATCGTCGCTGATGTTGCTTGTCTACATTATTATATCCATGATGCGTGGACAAACAAAAATCAGCTTGCACTTTAAACGCGACTATGTTTGGAACTTATTTGCCGGCATCTTTTTGGGAGTATATGCCATCGTGTTCACTATGGCACTTGGCATATACGGGCCGGTGGTAACTCTTATTTGGACATATGTCGCACTTGTCGCCTCAACTTCATTCGTATACCCATCAATTGAATGGGTGTATAGAAAAGTTTTCATCAAGCATGACCCGTGCAAGAAGCATAAGGCTGGGTATACTCCCCCCGATATGCTGGAATCATGTGTAAACAAAATCGCTATACCATTGGCAGCAGTTTTCATTATATTTATAGCTGCTGGTATAAGCCGGGCAGGTGATAACTTTTCACCCACTCTATTACTTGAATATGCCAAATCCCCCGCTTGGTTAGCAGTTTTGTCTGGGGCGCTATTTGGACTCCGGATGTATCTTGCAAACAAAACACTGGAAAAGTGCGACGCTATCACGGGCGAAAAGGTGTATAAGAATAAAGAAGCAACACCTTTGCTGTACGAGCAGGTTGTTGCCGCGGGCATCGCCTTCGTTATCCTTTCATTTTCCAACAACGCACCTCATCCCCTTTTACCAACAGATGTGATAACAGAGTTTCCGCCGCTCACCACCTCAATATTAATAATTTGCCTCTTTTTCTTCGGCACTATTTCAACAGCAGCAGGCAATCTGTATGTATACAGAGGAACGTTGTTATTACCAGAAGGCGCAGAAGCCGACAAGTACAAAGGAAAGGTAGGCACGGTTAAAACAATCACGGCAATCGAAATGTTCATAGGGATGGCAATAATTTTTGGATTTGCTGGAGTCGCACACGTATTGTCAATTCCATTTAGGCCACCTCCTAATGTAGCGGAAGTATTTTGGTCTCTTACAAGCGCTGTGTTATTTGTGGTTGCGATGATTGTTAAAACCCGTGAATGGAAGCGCAAAAAGACAGTCATGCCGCCACCATTTCCTCCATTGGTTATCGCAAGAACCTCGATAACCACCACTGCCGCAATGAATCCGGCTTTAGTTGAAAGTGATTAAGTTAAAAAGAGCAATCGTATTATGACATGCTAGGCCGGCAAATGCCGCTAGTATATGCCCTCCGCCGCTTCGCTTAATTTATGCAGGTGGCGGAGGAGCCTCTAAAAAAGAAGGAGTGTTATCATGGAACGCTACAACCATAATGATGCCGAAAAAAAATGGCGGCAACGTTGGAGAGAAAATCCAATTCAAACAGATTGCGAAAGCAAACCAAAGCATTACTGCCTCGACATGTTTCCCTATCCATCGGGGTCAGGGCTCCATCTTGGACATTGGCGTGGGTATGTTTTAAGCGATGTTCTTAGTCGATATAAAATTCTTCAAGGGTACCACGTCCTTCACCCAATGGGATGGGATGCATTCGGCTTGCCAGCAGAAAACGCTGCAATATCGAAAGGAATGCATCCTGAAACAAGTACAGCGGAAAATATAATCACGTTGAAAAGGCAGCTTGAAGAAATAAGCGCTGTGTATGATTGGAGGCATGAAATCAATACAACCGACCCTTCCTATTACAAATGGACGCAATGGATTTTTGCCCGCATGTATGAAAAAGGGCTTGCATATGAGCAAGAAATGCCTTTGAATTGGTGTCCAGCATGTAAAGTCGTATTAGCTAATGAAGAAGCCGTGGGCGGCGTATGTGAACGCTGTGGTTCTGTTGCAACAAAAAAGAACCTTAGGCAATGGATGTTAAAAATCACAGAATACGCTGAAAGACTTCTTAACGATTTAGACACGCTTGATTGGCCCGAGAAGGTAAAAAAAATGCAGGCAGATTGGATTGGTAAAAGTCACGGTGTAGAAATTGACTTTTCTGTGCAAGGCTTCGAAGAAACAATTCGCGCATATACCACCCGTGTCGATACGCTATGCGGAGCTACATTTTTAGTGCTTGCACCAGAACATCCGCTTGTGGACGTTATCACCTCTCATGAGTGCGAAAATACAGTGAAAGCATATGTGAACTACTCCTCTTCACGCTCATCTGTTGACCGTATGTCCGACAAGGAAAAAACAGGTGTTTTCACGGGATGTTACGCCACTAATCCAATAACAGGCGAAAGCAATATGCCTATTTGGGTTGCTGATTATGTTTTAGCTGATTATGGGACAGGTGCAATAATGTGTGTGCCAGCTCATGATGACCGTGACTTTGAGTTCGCTAAAAAATTTAATCTTCCTATTGTCCAAGTAATTGCACCTCAAGCATCAAGCGACTGCGAACCATTATCGGAGGCATTTACGGGTAAAGGCGTACTCATAAACTCTGGGCAATATAGCGGCCTAACAGTTGAAGAAGCACAAGAAGCTATTGCTAATTACTTGAGTTCAATCGGCAAGGGGAACAAAACAATCAATTACAAGTTGCGCGACTGGGTATTTTCGCGTCAGCGCTACTGGGGTGAACCTATCCCGCTCGTTCATTGCGAAAAATGCGGAATAGTTGTTGTCCCGGACAGCGACCTTCCTGTAAAACTTCCCGAAGTGGAGTCATACCAACCTACAGATACGGGCGAATCGCCATTGGCGCTTGTCGATGACTGGGTCAATACAGCGTGTCCAAAATGCGGAGGTCCGGGAAAGCGCGAAACAAATACCATGCCCCAATGGGCAGGTTCTTCGTGGTACTTTCTTCGCTATCCAGACCCGACAAATAGCGAAGCCATTGCAGACCCCGAATTATTAAAAAAGTGGTTGCCGGTTGATTATTACGTTGGCGGAGTTGAACATGCAGTATTGCACTTGCTTTACGCTCGCTTCTACACAAAATTCCTGTTCGATATTGGGGTGCTTGATTTTGAAGAACCATTTACAAAGCTATTTAACCAAGGCATGGTGACACGCTTTGGTAAAAAAATGGCAAAATCAGCAGGGAATGGCGTGTCTCCGGACGTATTATTACCAAAATACGGATGTGATGTATTAAGAATGTATGAGCTGTTTATCGGTCCGCCTGAATTAGACAGCGAATGGGATGACAGCGGCATTGAAGGTGTAGCAAGGTTTTTTAATCGGCTGTGGAAATTTGTGCAAGATGCAAAGGAGCGTTTCATTAGTGCAACGCCTGAAACTGACCGCCTGCGCAATCTTCTTGTGTATGACATTACTACACGCATCGAAAATCTTTCTATGAATACCGTTGTTAGCGGATTTATGGAGCATACCAACTCGTTAATTTCGCTAAACAAAAAACTTGGCGGGCTGGACAGGGAATCCATAGAAACTGTAATTGTTCTACTTGCGCCATTTGCCCCACATATTGCGGAAGAAATGTGGGAGAGCATTGGCAACAACTCATCCGTATTCACCCAAGAATGGCCGTCTTATGATTTGGACAAGTTAAAGGAAGACTCCATTACAATCGTATTGCAAATTAACGGTAAACATCGGGGAAGCATAATGATGTCTGCGGATGCAGATGAAAGTAGCATTGTATCTGCCGCACAGAAGTTTCTCTCCGCTAAGTTAAGCGGTACGGATGTCACAAGTCATATTTATGTACCAATGAAAATTGTCAATTTCATCACCGTTTGACTGCAATAAACCTAATTTCAACGTAGGCTGCCGACCAAAGACCCTTGTTGCATGATTATTATGTGGCGTGTGGCGAGGGTTTGGGGGTAGCATCACAAAAGAAAACGAGCAAGGCAAGAGTTGCCGTAAAGTACATTGCCCCATGTCTACTTCCGGGATTACGTCGCCATTCACCGCTCTATTGATGCTTGGAGCAATTCGGATGAACTTATCCGAATTTTGGAAATATTTGAGACTTGGTGGGAGCAGCGGGAAAATATGTTGAAAGCCGCCATTTGTGGGCGGCTCACTGATTTGTAGCATCCATAGGCATCTGCATTTTTATCGAAACCCTGCCTCCATAATTAATGGTTTTTGTGTTTGTGCGTGGCAAGTGTTCTTCATGCAGCAGATCTTATTGTCGGAGATTTACTTTGGGAAAACTTTCGCCAGTGGCTCTGAATTTAGGTGCTGGTTTGTATTTCGCCATCTTCATGCGCTCTTCTGAATTTGTTATCCACCTGAATACGGAGCGTATTGAGTGCCATGTATCGGTTTAGAGCCTCTATCTCACTATAAACATCCAATGTCTTACTTACATCTTCTATAGTTACGACAAGGGCATACGGAATGTCATCTTCCTTGTCATCCCATCGGGAAAATAACTCAAGCCAGATTTGCCAATCGCCTGCATTGAATCTTGAAAATAGCTTGCTGAATTGATGGCATACATCCCATTTTTGACGACCCTCTTTGAAGTCTGGGCTGACTGGCATCAATTCTACTCCATCAGGGCGACTTTTCTTTAGAGATGCACGAATATAGGCACCTAGATATTCTGTACCTTTTGTCCGGTCAACCGGCGGCATTGACATGCAAGTGACGGTTACTTTTGCGACATTTTTTCCGACCTGGGCAGCCAATATTTGAGGCATGTAGATTGAAACCCTTTCCTTGGTCGTGCGGTTCAAAGAGCCTGTCCTAACAAATGTAACCCGATGGGGAGAGGAAAATTTACTGTCATCGACATTTGAAAGTCCGCGACCATAAAGATTATGCGCAAAGGCCAACTCGTCATCTTCTATGTTATCCTCGTCCCACAATGGCACAGCGTTGTGATACAGCAAGGCTTTCGCTAAAAGGGCATCTCTATTTGGTATAATGCTCAAAACCTCGGCAAAATCTCCTGCTACTACAGGAGCAGCAAAGCTTGTGCCTACATCTGAAACGAGTTTGCCATCTTTCGATAAAATCAGCGAGAAGGTATCGCTTGGTACACAATGATTGCCTGAGTCAACAGCAATAGTCCCTGCATAGGCGCATAAGTCAGGCTTTGAAAAGCCTTTAAATCTAGGGCCGCGTCGGCTGTATGGAGCGATTTCATTTCTAGCTGCCAGACTGTTCTTATGGGTAACTCCAACAACAGAGCCGACCGCAATGGACAGCATTGAATCGGCAGGAGCCGCAACTCTGGAATCGTCGTCGTCAATTATATCTTCAAGGCGTGATTCAATTTTCCATAGTTCATGATTGCCTACTGAAAGAATAAATTGTACGCCTTTACGCAATTGTAATGCATCAAGTTCGTAACCAACGATGCTCATTTCATCGCCTTCGATGGGTGTTCTTGCGTTAGCCGACAAATTATATATTTTTGCAATGTCTGAAAATTCATTGACCGCTGCTTGAATGCGCTTAATGAAAGTATTCACTGGTACACTTCCGTCCAATATATTACAATCAATTATTCTTACCCGAGGAATCACCATTCCTGAAGATAATTGTTGATGAATATATTTGAACGCGACTCGACTTGCTACTTTTGTTCCGTGGTCACAATCGCCACCTGTTGAGTTTGGTGCGAGCCATTGACGAAAGATTATCGGCTTTAACACCGGTGGGAATAGAACCCCAGAGTCTAAGACGGCAACAATAGGCAAAGCGTCGATGCTAACTTCAGGGTTTAAAATTAAGGAATCCAAGTCTATCGGTGTATCCTGAGTAGCACCTACGTTAAAAAAATTCGTTTCCTCTATTCTGTAGATTGCTGGGTCATTTTCATAACGCAGCAACGAAGATGACGGAATAATTGCACGAATGACTGGAGTGTTGTCCGATAAATAGTAAACATTTTCCTGTAGCTGCCCTTGTGTTTCTTTGATTTTAGCAGTCAGTTTGGGCAAAGCTGACTCATAAATTGATCTATCTAAGTTCGGAAGAAGCATAAGTTGCACATCCAATGTTTCGGGCGGGCTTTCAGCATTCATGGTCTTTCGGAGTTCGTTCGAGCCTTTTTCTGCACCAATGAAAGGTTTGAAATCCTCAACGTAATCGAAATGTGTTTTTCCAGTTCCGTTATATGTGTATGACTCTACCCGTTTCTTCAACGATTGGAATTGGCTTGCTGTAGATGTGACAACAGCACTGCGCGTGCTTTTTACCGCCCTTAAGCGCATACCGTTTGAGTCAAAAAAGTCCTTTTTGTCCTGAATCTTTTCTCCTTCTGGCAATTCGATAGCAAACACAAGCATATCTGAATCGGCTAAGGAGTTGTCCTTTGCTACGGATTCCAACGCTTGCTTTACGGTTTGCAAACCGAGGCTCAATTTCGAACCATGCTCTGCAAATGGTACACTTCTTGGCTTTGTTCTTCCAGTGAGAGTTTTGTCTAGCCGTTGTACTTCCTCATCAGGAATCCAAAGATGACTTTTCTGCTCCGTGTTCATCAGATTTTCCCTCCTTATTAAAGCGCGAACAAAAACAAAGCAACCAACGAAGTGTTAGAAATCAAGGCAAAACATTACCACGCGGAACTAATGGAAGAAATCAACCGCGACCGCGCCGCCCACGGCAAAAAACCACTCAAAGATAAA
>Ga0209755_10005006_pt1 | contig 15309 bp, 10 predicted proteins | sample TergutCo191P1_FD_187301 | JGI IMG/M metagenome (GOLD analysis project Ga0209755, IMG submission 187301) | Cornitermes sp. P1 segment gut microbial communities from Petit-Saut dam, French Guiana - Co191P1 (SPAdes) (version 2) | ecosystem: Host-associated > Arthropoda: Insects > Digestive system... | reverse complement strand
TACTGAGCCTGTTGTTGTCGCTACACCTGAACCGACTCCAACACCCACGCCTGACCCTTGCGCGGACTGCAGGGCTTGCGACTGCGGTGATGAATACTGCTGTGTACCTGAAAATTGCTCAGATTGTGAAATGCTTGGTACATATTGGATTACAGACACTAACTTGAGAGCCGAGCGATTATCATTCCCTCCGGCACAAAGACGCATATACGATAAAATGTGTGCCGAGTGCCAAGACCTGTTTCGGGACGAAGTGGAAGAGCTTAGGGCTTATCTGCTTGGAACTATAGACCGCAGAATAAGCAGTATTGCAGAGGCTCAGGGTCTTTCTGCCGCGGAAGCTGTAGTATATTGGGAAGCTATGGTCGCGGAAACATGGTATGAACTTGTCGCCTGGTATAATCAGAAAATGCTAGATGAGGGATTTTATTGCACAAGCGGATCGGTGCCGGGTTGGATGCCTTTTGATAATATTATTTGGTTTGATGGTGTTAATCTTGCCGGCAGGGAGCTTGCCATAGATATACGCAATGATGGACGTTTACTAGCTCACGACTCTTGGGGTGCTCCATTTTTGGGATTGTTATCAGTTATAGCAAATTATTCAGATGTGCTGGGAGAGATAATAGATTCACTTAACTGGGACTACGGCGCTTTCTACGATAAAATTGAAAGCATCTTAGGATATGAGTTTCCTCATTACAGATGTCGCGAGTTTCGCAGATAACATAGCAAAAGCTGGGTGACAATACGGGGGATGCAGGTACATTCTGTATCCCCCGTATTGTCGTTATTCCCAAAGCCTTACAAATGACCGTATGATTCGGTTGAAAAGGTTTGTTGTCATGTTATGGTCACTGTATTCACAGTTACTACACAAGCAGTAATCCCCAAGCCACCCGCATCCGCACTGGCATACATCGGGCAGGTTGTGTGGGCACCATTCGCATCCGTAAATCGTTTCGTTACCGCAAAAGAAGCAGGAATGCTCACATTCTGAAATCGGGATTTCGCATATTGGGCAGTTGATTGGTGCATATATTCCAAGAGGACAACTCCCCGAAATCAGGAAGAAACCGCACATTGAACAGTTTTGCCGCATTCTTGTGCAGCTGGCTTGGCCGCATCCTGCGGAAAAATTTGAACCCATAACATGCCCGTGGATAGCGCATGAGTGGCCACCGTCACCTGGGCCGCCCGGACCACCGCCGTCGTCGCCGCCATCGTCACCAGGGCCTCCGCCCGGAGGACCGGTGTGATAGGCTGTTGTTCTGCCACAGCGACTGCATCGAAACACTGTTGTCGTACTCATGTCCGGCTGGATACTAGAACTGTAATAAACCATATTATGCTGCTCAGTTTCGGATTCTGCGTGTCCGCATCGAGTACAGCTTCTGTCACGTGTGCATGATGTAGCGTTAAGATTTCTCCATGCGCTCCATGACCACGCATGTGCTTCCGTTTCCTGTTCTGCGTGTCCGCATTGAGTGCAGCTTCTGTCACGTGTGCATGATGTAGCGTTAAGATTTCTCCATGCGCTCCATGACCATGTATGCGCCTGATCCTCGTTGCGCATGAACCTTCCACAGACGCTGCAGTTGCGTGTACGTCTGTGGTGGGTGGCATTATGGTTCACCCACTGGCCTGTTATGTTTTCGTTGTGTGCTCCGCGTACACCGGCATTATTATGCTGTGAAAAATTTGTACTGTTTTGTGCTCCTGTACAGCCGCCATGGCCGCATGACCTGCTACGGTGATGATTGCTGCCGTCGCCATGACCCCACGTACCCCAGCTACCCCATGTATGGGTGCGGTGACTGTTAGCTGTATTATTATTACCGCAGCGCGTACACGCTCTTGTACCGCACCGTCCCGAGTCCGTTACATTATTATTAAGCGCGTGTCCTGCAGCCCAATCCGGCATAGTATGTGTCAGCTGATGCAGCGCATTACACGCTGCATGTGTACAGCGTCTCTGACAGTGTGAGGCATTACCGTGCTGACCTGACCATGACGGCAACGCATGGTTTATGGTCATTGAATAATTTGCTGCACGCGCTACGATGTCAGCACCTGCGACTGTAACAGTACTTGTGATGGTGCGTGTGCCTGTTGCCGCCTCAGTTGTGCCGGGAGCATTGGCGAATTGTCCGGCTACAGGTGATACAGTTACGCTTGTGCTACCACCAATCGGTAGTGACGGGATAGTAGCTGTTGAGATATTGTACTGCGTGGGGTTAGTGCGACTTACTGTGATTGCATTAGTCGGAGCATTGCCGATATTTGTTACTGTTAGTGTATGGCTCGGTGGTGTGAATCCGCAATTAGCGTTTGGGAATGTGTGATTTGCCACACCGAGATTTATGCCGCGGTGTACGAATGTGGCATTTATTGAGATAACACCATCTACAGCATCAACTGGATTTACTGTGTAGCGAGTTGGTTGATTGGTAAGTACTGTCGCCATATTTATTGTGTTGGGTGCGCCTATATTGTCAAAGTATATACTGCCCAATCCGCTCGGCAGGGTATTTATATCCCACCGTATATCTACATAATTGCGTATCGAGCGTGAGTTGGCATATGTAGTTCTTGTGCCTGTTGTCGGACAGGTTGATGCTATGTTATGTGCTACCATCATACTGTTTGCTACTGTACCCGGTGCGAAGAACACCCTGTCGCCTGAGCGCGATGCGCCCAGCGCTGTCACTCCGGCTACTGCTGCACTTTGCACATTGTCAATCACAATAGTGTATGGTATATAGTCTGTATACCGATTTGCTGTGCCTTGTACATAACCCCAGACCTCGTACTGCTCATCGTGGTTAACCAGCCGCAATGAGATTTGAGAATCAACATGGTCGGGTGTCACTGCGAAATCTCGCAGTGGTGTACCCGCCGGGTCTAAGCGTACCAGCTCACCGTCTAAGTACCACTCGCGTGTAAAGTTAGCAGGTGTAAAAAATGGTAAGTCATTTGTAAAATACAGCATCGAGCCTATGCGTAGTCTGCTGTCGCGGTTGTGGATTGTCACCTGTCCGGGTAATGTACCGGGAGTGATTCTGCCGTTTGCAGGATAGTTGACTATTACTGTGTAGTTATGCGCACGCTCACCATCGAGCGAAAAGTCACCATCAATGTCAACGACTATCATGGTATCGCCGACAAGTGCGCTGCCGTTTGTATCATATGGTGTATGCACTGCCGTGATGCCGTCTACCGCGCCGATGGTTACATAAGGCTCATCACCCGGTAGTATGCCGCCTGCTATTTCCGCGCTGAGTACTTCGGCACCGTTATAGAAGCGTATGAACTCGCGCTGTGTTACTATGTCTATGTTGAGGCTAATCGGTCTTGGTAGTACTGGCACGGTTTTGCCGTATGGCTGCAAGAAGATATAGTTAGAAACATCTGAGCCTGTCAGTTCAAAGTGATTAAAAAGAACATCTACATCATCCGCAACACAACAATCTGCGAGCCAAACATTACCGTATAATTCTATGTGTACATCATCAAAGCCCGGTACTAATGTAAGCAGCTCATACGAGATAATCTCCACATCTGTGTCCCGATTGTATACCTTATCAGCAAACTCTATACTAAGTGTCAAAGGGCGCGGACTTATAGTAACGGTTATTTCACTGCAATTGCAATCATAGCCACAGGTACAACGCTCACAATCACAATCGTTATCATCAATCAAAATGCAGTCACAACCGCAGTTGTCATCATTTGCGCCGCTACCGCGTACCGTGCCGCGTACATTGGGCTGATACAGATAATAGTTGAAGGCATCTTCGCCCGAGAGTCTAAATATATCGAAGGTAACGGCTATATTTTCGCCGACCTTTGCCTGTGCAAGCTGCGCGACCGGGTTATATACAACTGCTACTCTGTGATCACCGAGTACGCCGACCAGCTCAACATCTATTATATTGATGTCGGTTGTGCCTGAGAAAACTTTATCCTCAAGCGTGACGATGAGGTGCAGCGGTGCGGGCGTGATAGTTACACTGCCCTCAGCTGTGCTTATGCTGTGGTTATTATCGTTTGCTCCGACAGCAATGCCGGGAACAAAAAATGATGCGGTCGTTACAAGCAGAGCAAGCCCCGCGAGTTGTTTGCTTATTCGCGGTTTCTTACCTTTTCCGCCGTGCAGTAGTAGCAGGATCCCTACGCCGACGAGTAGCATTATCACAGCTCTGATTATTTCTGCTATCGGGAACACTCTGTCGTCGCCAGTAGCCGGTACTTCCCAACGCATTGCGATGTAACTGACGTGATATGGCTCGGCGTTATCCGGCGGAGGCACAGGGGCAATATAACAGGTGCATATACCAGTAGTCTGGCAGTTGCAGTCACATCCATAATCACAGTATCCGCAACAGCACGTGCTGTTGTCGGGGAGACTGCAGTCGCAATCGTAACTGCAGCGGCTGTAGCTGTCACAATCGCAAGTTTCGCCACAATCACAATCGTGTGCGCAGTCACAGCAAGTACATTCCCAGTTGCCGCACGTGCTGCACCGCACCTCGTAAGTAACCGTTACTATATATTCACCTACGGTATATGGCATACCTAGTGCATTGAGTCTTGCCCCGGGCGTAGCCGGAGTGTATGTGACAGATATAATGCGGGTGACATATTCGCCCGGTACATGGACAGTTGATGTACGACCTTCGCCCGAAAATTGATACCGGGTATTGTCGACATTTACGTTACTGTTTCCATGTGCGCTCGCTCCGATGACAGACAGTAGAGCGAATGTCATGAGTATTATGAGTGTATATACGATTTTTCTAGTTTTCATTAAGTACCTCGCTTCCTTAACAGAGGACACAGAGCGATGCCTTGTTGCCCTGTATCCTATTGGTTTATCCGTCCTCATCGTCTTCGAGGTCTTCGTCATCTTCGCCGTATTCTTCATCGTAGTCCTCATCGCTCTCAAAGTCATCATCATCTTCTTGAGCCGCTTGTTTCTTCGGTCGTATTACGCGAAGATACACTACAGCTCCGATAGCAATAGCCACGAATATCGGCATTGCAATCAAGACAGGATACTCTGAGATTGTTTGACCAAGCGAAGTGCCCTCGCTATCGTCCGGTATCGGGCGCGGTAAGTTTTGCTCAGGCAAATCATATGGATAGTATTCCGGTACTTGTTCAGGGCGCACTCCCTGCGGTGGAGATACCGGAGGTGGTGGCGGAGCTTCGCCCACTGCCAGTGCCATCAAGTCCCACTCTGTTACCGCATTTAAAAAGTACACGTTATTGCTTGTGCGGTTACGGTCTATTATCAAGAAAAAGGTGTTACCTTCCGGTGTTTGAAATGTAAAAAACTCTATGCCATCAGAGTCAGTGGCATTGTCTACTACAGTCGCAGTACCGCCGGGAGTGAATCCGCCGAATGGCTCGTCGTCCGGTACCGGGCGTGGCTGTGTGGGTACTTGCGTTATTTGCGGTGTGGTTACGTGCAGGTTAGCTAGGTATCTAAACAGCTCAGCGTGTCGCACCTCGCCGATTATCAGTAGCCGAGCAAGCCCGTTTTCAAGCATTTGTGCGTTTAGCATATGCGCTCTTATTTCTGTTGAGTCAGCTGTTAAAGATGTAGGTCGCTGTAGCCATACGTATCGGCGCAAGCGACCGTAAGGATCCGTGTCTGTGCCGTCACGCTCAAGCCATACCGTGCGTCCATATAGCAGTGAGCGTACAAATTCTGTTGCTTCATCTGCGCCGGCTTCACCTATTTCCGGAGCATCTATGCCTATAAGGCGCACTCTGTAGCCGCCGTAGATCTCAACTGTGTCACCGTCAATGACGGCAACTACAACCGCTTCGGTCAACTCAGGCGGAGGCAACCCGCCTGCATAAGCTGTGCCGGGTAACATCAATATACACACCATGACTATGAGCAGTATCACCAATATGTTATACTTCATTTTGAGTTGCCTCCGTTTTTGTGGTTTGGATTGATTGTTTTTTTCCTATCTTTGAGATGACTTCGAGCAATTGCTCGGGGGGCACGTTAATACTGCGTATAGCCATTACCAGTTCCGCATTTTCCGCTTCGGTCAGTTGCTTCTCAAGCTCGCGGATACGGTGCTGGCTCTTTGCTATAGCCTCTTTTTGTTTGGTTATCTCGCTTTTGATTTTTTCGACTTTTGAGTTCATATTGCATCCTCCCTTGATATTTCGCTTATTTCAGTTTCGAGTTGGTTAATTGTTTTGTTGAGCATTGCTATGTTTGCCGCCTGTAGACCAGAGACTCCAATCTTTTCTATCTCGGCTTTGGTTTGCCTTACGAGCTCTAGCAGTCTTTCCTTCATTGTTAAGGTCATCTTACATCCTCCCTTGATATTTGAGTGTCCCGACAGGTGAGTGTTGGGTTTCGCTCCTCTGCAATTGCTTTGTTGGCAGAAAGCGTGTCGCGGAGTGATTGGTGATGGGCGGCTTTTGCCTCCCAATCTTCGGTCGCTGTTACCCGCTCTATGAAAGCCTCATATACGCCGGGGTATTCGGGCGATAGGTAAATATCACCCAGCTCGTATTCAGGCCTTGGCTCTGCTACGTTGGAGTGCTGGTGGTTATCAATTGTCTTTATATGGTCGTCAATACGGATTCCATAAATTTCAGCATATGCGTTCAGGTCGGCAGTTAGTATATTATTGGTGTATGCGTCATTGTCGCCGCCTAAAATAATAATACTTGCTGCACCCGCCATTATCGCCTGTGCAAACACCTTCCCTACTGTGCCTGCATCCGCAGGCAGCGGTACCGTATAGGCTACCTTGATTTCCCTTCGCCCGCCAAGTGCGAGGACTTGGAGCGAGTCACTATCAGAGGCTTTGTCTCCCCACAACTCACGGGCAGCTGCCAAGGCTTCATATTCTTGGAATATTTCAGTGCCTTTTAAAGTTTCGGGCAATGGGTCGTGGCTGCGTCTGTAAACGAGGGATTCTTCAGCCACACTCATTTGACGAGTGAGGCCCAGCTCATGGTCGGGTGTTATGCTTATATGGTCGCCGCCGGCGACAAGGATGTGGTCAATGAGTCGCATTCCCGCCTTGGTTGCGGCTCGGTCTAATATTGTTGTTACTTTTTTATCACTTTCCGACTCACGGAGCTGGCCGCTAGGGTGGTTGTGCGCTACAATTATATTATCTGCACCTATGAGCATTGCTCTCTGTAGCACTTCTCGCGGGTGGACAAGGGAGGACAGCAAAGTGCCGACCGTTACCGTGAATGCGCCTTTTACATTATTTTCTTTGTCCATGCCGAGCAGCCAGAATTTTTCTTGCGCGAGGTTACTCGCATCCCACAGGGCTTCTATCACAGCTGCGGCTTTTTCCGGGTTGTCGATTTTGACTTCGTCCGGATCTCCAAAAAAAGCTACCTCACGCTCTTTGAGAAGCGCGGGTAGCCTGTCCGTGTCAAGCCTTATGTCGTATATGTCGATGTATTCCATGTATTTTGCGTCCTTTCTTGGTCAGGGCATTTGATTAGTGCTGCCATTCCCACTCGTTGTTCTCAATCATCCGGAAGGCAACTCTTATTGTTTCCTGATGCGATGCCACCGGCTGATACCCGGCAGCACGGCTCGGGCTGCCGACAAAATGGATACAGGCATGTCCGGCTGTATGCCAGCCCGGCCAGTCGCCACTACCGTGTATCATAGTGTGCATTGACCCGATAAAGTTCCTGCCGCCTGCGGATATAATGACCGGGCGACGTCGGAACAAGTGTACACTTCCGCTTGTTAGCCTCGCGCTGGTACCTGCCGGAGGGTGCCACAGATTCAAAATCCCACGGCTTGCCAGTATTTGATGGTCGGTAATTGTAAGCGGTACGTAATCGAGATGGTACAGCGGTCTGCCGGGTAGCGGGCTGCCTACTTGGAACGAATGGTTAGTTGCCCGGACTGTGAACGAGAAGCCGTCAAGTAAATCAAATACCTGTATTGCTCTGTGAGGGCCACCCGGCAAACTGCCGATAAAGGCGGCTACATAGTCATTGTGAGCCATCTCGACGTAGCCCCACTGCGTAAACACACCAACGCCGACGAAGTCGCCGCCCGGGTCGGAGCCTAGGCCGTCACGCAAAAATGTTATATAATGCCCGTATTCCATTAATACAATATAATGCATGAGTTCTGCGAGGTCATGATGCGCTACAAGGTCTCTAAGACGTTCCGGGTCAGCTCCGGATTGCTCCAGCTCACGTATTGGCGCAATAAAATATGCATAGAACAAGTCACTTGCGCAGTTATATATGAGCTCTATTGATAGTATAGTGTGGCTATCGCATAGGCGGTATCCGCCGCATGAGAATACATATTCGCCTGCATCGCAATCTTCATCATCACAGTCGGCATCGTCGCAATCGTCACCCTCGATTTGCTCGTAACTGCAACAGTGGCTGCATGTATACCCCGAATGCGTGCCGTATCGCGGGTTCGGGCAATCGTCCAGTGCGTGAACTTCGCCGCATTGGCTATGCATGTTTATTGTGCCCTGACCTGTTTCTAGGCTTTGACCGCACCACTCAATAATAGTAAATGCCGTAAAGTCCATAAGCACATCGAACATCTCTGCGAGCAACGCATACGCAGAAGCGTTTGTGTGCAGTGCAGTTTCCGTGTCAAGCAGGATTATGCCATTGAACACTGCCTGAATCTGTGTGGCGAGCTCCTCATTTGTTGGTAATGCCTCCAGTATTTCTTCGAGCGTTGGGTCTAGTAGCCTGGTCGCGCCTATTACTACTCTAGTGATATGGCTGTCAACCTCATATTCGACCGCATACATGCGCTCTGCGAAATCTCTGCGCAGATATGGTATTCCGCGGGTATCATCGAGTATAAAGTCGCGTACATAATGATCACCTTCGACCGTGCTTATTTTGCCGCCGACAAGCTGGAGGGCTGCTGTGCCAAAATTTACTGCTACAAGGCTGGCGCACGTCACAAGTGTGAACAGCAAAATGAGTACGAGTAGTGGTATAAATATCAGCTTTGTTGATTTTGCCCGGATCAGTGTCGCAAGTTTCGAGCCTGCACCTGCCGATTTTACACCTGTTGCGCCAACCTTTGCAGCCTTGGCTGCACTTCTGCGTTTTGCATTGAAGGCTTTTTTCTTCAGTTGAGCCTTCTGCGTTTTTTTTGCAGTTTTCTTTGAGGTGCGCGTTTTCTCGTATTCCAGCTTTGACATTGCGCGGACATCTTTCTTTTGCGCTTTCTCAAACTTGCGGTACTTCTTGCTTGTACGGCTTTGAAATCTACTGAGTATGCGGTTTTCAGCTATTTTTTCGGTTTTGTGGGTTGCTTCTACACCGACGTTATCCTTCTCATGCTTGTGTATCTGACCATGTATGCCTTGCCGGATAGCGTTTGCCGGATGTCTCAATATAGACGGCTTCTCACTGTTGACCGCTTCCGATTCAGTCATGCGCTGCTTTTCTTTATATTTTACAGCCTTGCCGCGCTTTTCGTCATACGCCTTTTTCTTGACGGTCTTTGTGGGCAAACGCTTTGCCGCTTCGTCGAGCGCAATGTGCGTCTTTGCAGCCTTTTCACGCAATTTACTTAATTTGCGGGTAGCCGGTGGTTGCTGCGGCGAGGTTGCACCAGGCTTTTCCCAGCGTTTGGCTGCTACCTCGCTGTCTGGTGTTTCCTGTGGTGTTGCTTGCTGATTTGGTGGCTGCGACGAGATTGCACCAGGCTTTTCCCAGCGTTTGGCTGCTACCTCGCTGTCTGGTGTTTCCTGTGGTGTTGCTTGCTGATTTGGTAGCTGGTCAGATGGAGAGGTTGCCCCTGCCGACTTTTCTGCGGCTGCGGCAGGGGCCATGATGGGGGCTTGTGTTAAAGGTGGAGCTTCGTATGTTTTGCCTTTTTTAGGGCTTTGGCGGCGTTTGACCGCTTCGGTATTTTGTTGTTCGGTTTTTGACCAGCGCTTTTGCCATTTTCCTTCCCAGTCAGCACTGCCCTTAGGATGCTTTCTGCTCATAATGCACCTCTCCGGGCTTCGTGGTCATTAACTTATACAGCATCGTATCCGTTGGGAAGCGGTCTATAAACGGCACTGTTACCGAATCGTACCGGAGTAAACCCTGGCCGACACCGCTTGCAGTTATGTACCGCTCTTGCTCCTGCGATATTCCCAAATGCTCAGAAAGTACCTGTCGGTCGCCGCCCGCTTGGCTGAGTAGGACAATAAACGGTGTGCAGTCGAGTATGTTTTTTGCATCGGCACTTGACAGGAAGTCTTTAACGTTTTGTGTTATTCCTGTCGGCACACCTTGCCACTTCCGGAATCGCTTGAAGATTCCGACCGAGAAGTCTGCCGTCTGTTTTTCTTTCAGGAGTAGATGAAATTCGTCTATATACACCCATGTGTATTTTTTCTTTGAGCGGTTGTATGATACTCGGTTCCATAGCGCGTCTTGTAGTATGAGCATTCCTACGGTTTTTAGCGTGGCGCCGAGTTCCTTGATGTCAAAGCACACGAGCCTGTTCTTGAGGTCAACATTCGTTTGTCCGTTGAATACGTTTTGCGAGCCGGACACGAACATTTCTAAGGCTGTGGCAAGATTCTGTGCTTCCGGCTCGGGTTGTTCCATGAGTTCAGTGTATAAATCTCCGAGTATAGGCATCTTTTCCGGATCCCAAGCTACAAAGAATTCTTTATAGATTTTCAACAGACAGCGGTCTATGATAGACTTTTCCTTCTGGGCTAATCCTTGGTTGCCGCCGAGCACAGCTTCGCAAAAACTTACCATAAATTCTGATTTAAGTTTCAACGGGTCTCCGCCGTCGTTGTAATTATCATTAATATCAAGCGGGTTTATCCGATGGTCGCTCGATGCTGATAACTTAATGACTTCCCCATAAAGTTCGTCAACCAGTGCAGGGTATTCGCCTTCCGGGTCAATAATCATTACATCATCTAGTGTCGAGAGCATGACGTTGGTTATTTCACGTTTTGCAAAAAATGATTTGCCGGAGCCGGGCATTCCCAGTATAAGACCGTTGGGGTTTATAAGCCGCCGTCTGTCTGCCATTATCATATTACCGCTTACGGCATTTAAGCCATAGTAGAGCGAGCCGGGACCCTGAAACAGCTCTGCACTCGTGAATGGTATAAATATAGCCATTGACGATGTGGTCATAGTGCGTTGGAGGTCAAGCTGGTTGTCGCCCAGCACTAAGCTGCTGCACAGTCCCTGTTCTTGCTGATAGTCCAGCCTTTTGAGTTGGCAGTTGTGCTTCTGTGTTATGCCGGACGTTGACTTGACGATGTTCTCAAGTTTTTGCTTAGATCCGGCAGTGTTCATAATAAGCACGGTTGCCAGAAACTGTCTCTCGTCTTTTTCTTGGAGGTGTTCCATCATGCCCTGTGCGCTTTCCAGATTGTCTTTTAGCAGCTGTGGAATGATGTCCATATCATAGTTATTCTGGAACGCTTTTTTCTGCTCCTGCGCTTTTTGAGCGTTGAGCGCCGCAAATGCTTTGCGCGCCTGCTTTATTGCCGCTTGTTGGTCTACCGGCTGTAAATGGATATTTATTGTTATCGGGTGTTCACTTTCGATGTAGTCTCTGAGTACGCCATCTTCGAGGCCGGCCGCCATTATCTGCTTAAAGCTGACTGTTCCTAATGTATCTCCAATTTTGAATGTAGATTTATCGGCGAAATTAAAGCTACTGGGCGCAACATAGTCTTTGGTAGATAATCCTGTTCTTGGCAGGTCAGACCACTCAAAGTGCAGCCTCTTTTGGCCGTCCGGATGTAGCTGGCCATGCAGCACCTTTAGGCGCTCCTTGCCTGTCAGCGGCCATGCAGTGACATTCATTGCCCTGTAATTATGTCCGACATCTACCTCAATCCTGCCAAGCCTTGACCTCGCTTCTTTTAATGATTGCGCGTCAACTCCGAAAGTGATGAATTTGCGTTTAATTAGGCCGCTGTTTCCTTTTGACATCTGAGTTTGCAGCATTTCAACGTACTCGCGCCGAACTGTGTCATATCTGCTGTCTTGACCGTCTATCACTATGCTGCTTTCAAGGTCTTCGATATTACCGGGAGCATTTACGAAAGAGAGTTGCAGCCGAGTGCCGCTATCAAATGCGTTTAAGAAGCTACGGTAATTTTCAAGGATAGAACTTTTTTCATCTTCCAGTGCGAGGCGGTAGTTTATATCGTTATATTCCATCGTTTTTGTGTAATATCGGCCTTTGACGTGACATATGCCGTCCCTGTACATCGTCAGGTACGGCAGTGTCCCTTGCGCGGTCGTCGGCTTATTTTTTATGCCGAGTATTCGTTCGAGCCTTGTTATTTTTGCCCTTTGCGGGTTTTTTGCGTTTCTTTGGCGGGGCGGGGGTTTTGTTGTCTTTGTGGTTTGCATGGGCTGTATCCTCGCTTTCCTCATTGAAGTGTTTGTATAAGTTGCTTGTCTTGTAAGGTCGCTTTTTTGCCAGCCTTTTGTGGCGCAAAAATAGCTTTATGTGGTATTCCGCCGGGCGACCATCTTTTTCATATGAGCTGAGTGTCATTATCGGCAATATCACGACTACCATTACCAGCGCAGCAACCGTGACGTTAATTGGTCTTAGTGCAAAAAATATCAGTACACCCAATGCCGCTGCTATCGGCATTAGTATTAGTTGCCGCTTTGTGAGGCCTGCCATTGTTTTTGGCTTTATTTTCGATAAGTCCTGAGGGACTTTTGTCCAAGGCATCAAGCACCATCCTTTCTCAGTTGTTCCGACCAGCTTACGGTCACGGCGCGACCGGATGAGCCGGATGCGTTCGTAGTTACGGGCTGTTTTGCGAGTGCTGCGTTTTCGCAAAGTACATCACGTAGCGATTTCTTGACTTTGTCATATTCGAGCAGCTTGCCGTCCGGGTGGCGGATTGCTACCAAATACCCTTCTTTCAGCAACTTTGCGCAAAGAAGATTTATTGCACGTGGCTTCTCGCAAATCGTTTTTGCGGGGATAATTGGTGTTTGTTTTGTGCCGAGGGCGGGTTTGTAGAATATTACTGTACCCCCCAGTTTATTTGCTACCGCCTTATATTCATCCCAGAGTACTGTTTCTGTGTTTTGAGATGTAGCTTGAGCCGGAGGCTCTGTGGGTTGAGGCTGTGCCGAGTCGTCGATTTCGGCGTAATCAGCACATTGCCCTGTATCCTGTAAACCTGTGTGTTCGGCAGGTGGCGTTATTGCGTCATTGTATGCTTCTGCTACTGCGGCGGTCATGGCGCGGCGTGCGTAGCCGGATACGGGGTATGCGACATCATCGCCACCTAGTTCGTCTGACGGAAATTTTAGCTTTATTGTATCGCCCCTGGCACCTTGAATTATGACGTTTTTGATTGCTGCTGATTTAGCTATCTCAATAACTGCCGTGCCGAGATAGTCTTTATGCGGCTCTTCCGCCAGTATCACGGTTGCTTTGTATTTACTCATTGGCATCCCCCCTTAATGAGCACTGAAGATTGATTTTGATATTGCTGCGGTTTTAAATAGTGCAAAGCACAAAAGCACAGTTACTGCAATCATGCTCCATGCCCAGCTGTTTATGTCGCCGAGCGTTAGTATGGTGCCGGGGGCGGGAAATACACTCACAACTACTGCCGAGTAGATGGCGAGGCAGACCACTATGAGGAAGCCCTGAAAACCCAGCGCAGCTAAATATTTAAGATAATTTTGACCAACAGGACTCATATCTCGCTGCATTAGCGTCGCCAGCGGTATAGGTGCTGCTGATGCTGCTATCAGGATTTCAATTGTGCGACCCCATACGATTACAGACACGATGATTGGCATTATCTGTGCGCCGAGAAAAGCTGCGCCCATTGAGGGCAAGAGTGAGAACAGTGCCGGAAGCGTTGCTTCCTCCAATACGGCTCTTATTTCGCCCGGCGATAGTGACACAACATCGACCACTTGCGCCGCTGCTTGCATTACAAGCCAGCCTGCCACATCAAACATGCCCATAGCGATGGGGAACGCGTTGGTGGCAAGAAATACAGCTAATACCAGTTTTACGATAAATGCGCCGATTTGTTTAAATTCCAGCTCGTCCTGGTTGTGGTCCACCATCATTTGTATGGCTTCCCAACACATTATGTATGCCAGGACAATGCCCGCAATCGGGGGTATTACAGTTTCAGCAAGGGTTTGCACAACTCCGCCGGGGGCGCCGCCGAGCCAGTCCATAGGAGATTGCGCCAGATGACCTGCTGCACCTGCCGACCCTCCGTCTATGTCAAATGCGGTGGTCTCGTCTATATTATGGACGAGTGACCCAAAAAGGCTGTACAGTATATCTACTACTAGATAATGTATCCATTCCGTTAATCTGTCTATCATTTTTTGCCTACTTTCCTATTTGCTTGGGCTGTTCTTATTTTTAGCTAAAAAGTCCTACGAGTTGCAGTACCAATCCCAAGGCTACGAACCCTAATGCGATGCCGCCTGCGATTTGCATAAATCCTTTTTTCCTCTGGTTATCGTTTTCCTCAGCGGCTCCCTGGGAGATGTTGACAAAACCTTGTGTGCCGTACCAAGCTCCTAATCCCACCAGTATTACCGAGAGTGTAGCTACTGCTTCATTTGCAAAATCCATTCTCTTTTCCTTTCTTTTATAGCAAAAAGCGGGCATTGCTGCCCGCCTTTTGCCTTTTATTTATTTTCTTGTGGTTGGTGCTGAGATTTTCTTACTTCTTATCCTATGCTACCTCCTCTGACACTTCGTATACCATATGCGTATATTTTGCGGTATCACTCAGCTTGAGCCTGGTTGACATATGGCGTTTTGCGTTGTATTCATACTTTGGATTATACCCCAGATACTTATAGTTTTTATGCTTTTTCAGATTGTACTTTTTGGAATAGAAAAGCGGCACGCCACGTATCTGAAGTATACACATAGTGTTTTTCATACGAGACAACTCATCTATGGTCATAAGCTCTCTACCCATGCGGTTTTGATTTTCGCCGCTGGAATTTTGCTGGCTTTGTGTCCGGCTCTCGGTCTGGATGTCTATTGTTGCCTTGCCCAGCATTTCGTTCAATTCCTTTAGGGTTTGGGTTTCTTTACCGCCAAGAAATATCTCGGTATCCATATTACCGATGATAGTTGCTGCCGACTCCTTGTACCTCTCTTTTAGCTGTGCTTTTGACTGCAATATTACACACGCTGAGATTTCACGACTTCGGATTGTGGCTATAAGCTTTTCAAAGTTTGGGATTTTACCGATGTTGGCAAATTCGTCGAGCAGGAATCTCACATGTACAGGCAGGCGGCCGCCG
>Ga0209755_10005005_pt1 | contig 15309 bp, 12 predicted proteins | sample TergutCo191P1_FD_187301 | JGI IMG/M metagenome (GOLD analysis project Ga0209755, IMG submission 187301) | Cornitermes sp. P1 segment gut microbial communities from Petit-Saut dam, French Guiana - Co191P1 (SPAdes) (version 2) | ecosystem: Host-associated > Arthropoda: Insects > Digestive system... | reverse complement strand
CAAAGAGAGCAAGGAAACTTGCTCTCTTTGTTATATCAGTCATACCTTAATTGTACCGCGCTTACCTGGCTGCTTGTCCCGCCGCTCTACCGGCTATTCTCCCCTGATTAGCCCATATCGTGATGGCCATGCCGCTTCCGCCGTATTGGCTTGGCAATATCCATCCGACAACTTCGCCTGCGGCGTAAAGGTTCGGGATTACCGCATTTGCGGCAGTGAGAACCTGGCCATCCAGGTTGATTTTAAGACCGCTATTGGTAGCCCAAATATCGGTGAACAAGCCGGATCTCTGCGCCCAGAACGGGCCTGTGCCAATAGGCACATGGCGGGGTCTTGTAGCGCCGCCGGGCATAATAACGCTATTATCTCCGAGTTCTGATGCGTGCGGAATACTTCCCGCGCCTTGAAGGGCGGCGTTATATGCTGTAATTGCCGCATTCAGATTGGCAAGGAAAGTGGCGCGTTGTCCTGCCGGAATGCCCATCTCCGCAACCAGCGCTTCCAAAGTGGGAGCTGTAAACGTAGCAGGACCGGCGGCAAGGTCAACAGGTCTATTCGTATTGTCCATAATAGTCCATTGATAACCGAAACCAAGTCTTCCCATAGCGGCTGCTGTTGCCAGACCATATTGCCAGCTCTCATCAAAATAGCGGTTTCCTTCAGGGGTAACCCAAATGCCCCAGGGCAAAAGACCCAAGACAGCGGCAACTGGTGACGGCATGGTAACCACGGCGGCGTTTGCATTATCCCTTGCCATAATCAGTCCCTGACCGTACGCGCCTGACAAATGCCATCTGTTGACATGACCTCCGGCCTGTCTTACCAGCGGGTGGTATCTGTCCATCAGTTCATCGTTGTTATGAAAGCCTCCGGTAGCCAAAACAACTTTTCTGGCGTTGATGGTAACTTCCGCACCGGTTATATCGGTCGCGTTAACGCCTGTAACATTGCCCCCACTCATCCTCAGCGATACAGCCGTTGTATCGCCCATGAGCCTGATGCCCTGCCTTCCGGCGTAGTCTACCATGGTCTGCATCATCGCAGGGCCGAAACCCGCAGGCGTAAGTACCCTGGAAAGCGGGGTTCCCCTCCACGCGCGGTTCGGATTACCTGTCAAACCCGAAGGATCAGTACCGGCAGGGAAATTGACACCCATTCCAATAAACCAGTCGATTGTGTCAGACGATAAATGGGCGATTTGCCTGAGCATATCCGCCTTTCCGCCAGGTGCTGGCAGACCCAAGGACAAATATATCAATTCATTGGCAAAGCGTTCGGCAGTGTCGCCCTGAAAAACAGCACCTTGCCTGCCCCGCATTACCACATTATTGGCGCCGTGGATCATGCCCCCGCTGGTAGCCGTAACACCGCCAAAAAAGCCGAGTTTATCAATAACAAGGACATCCGCACCCTGATTAGCCGCCTCAATCGCCGCAGACATACCGGCAACTCCCGAACCTACTACTAAAACACCAGTATCGATCGTTCTGGGCGGGTTTCTTACGACCGCAGGTCTGTTCATAAGCCTTGCGGGAACGCCGCCGGCTTGGATAACGGTATCCGTAACCGCGCTGATAATCGCCATACTGGAAAAAGTCGCACCGCTTACCATGTCGATGTTAAGCGACTGATGCTCAACGATTGCCTGTGGAATGCGGTATCTTGTGGCTGATCTGAAAGGCTCGCTTTCAGTTATTTCAGTGACCGTTACTGACTCAATCCTGTTCGCGGAAAACTCAACACTGACAGTTATGCTGCCTCCCGCCCCAACCGGATAGGCCGGCCATCCGGGGAATCCGTCAGCCGTTGCGGTGAAAACACCCGGTGTAAAACTTACGCGGCGGCCGGCACCTGCGCACCCGGCAATCACAAAAGTCACCATCAAAACCAGAGCAATAACACCTGATTTTAGCCAAAATCTCTTCATAACTTTGCCTCCAAGCTTTTAATTTAATCTAGTATCTCAATAATTTAAGCATTGTTTCCAATTGTGTAGGTGTCAAGTAATATATGTCTTTTACAAAAGCCCTTTTAACGCATCTGCCACGCTGTCGGCGTTGCGGTCAACTTCGATGATAACTTTCTTTTCTTCGCCGTTATTTTCAAAACGTATAATAATGTGTGGAAATGACGAAAATAAAAGCCTTTTCCACAAGCGCTTTTCCTGCACAACTTCAACCGCAGTTATGGTTTCGCGCTTAATTAAAAACGTCTTTTTCTTGGGGGCTTTGCCGCTTGAAGAAGGTCTGAACATTCCAAAGATACCGCCATCATTTGGAAAATGTTGGAAGTGAAATCCTCCTGATGTGGCGATTATTAAGCCCCAAAGAGGTTCAGGATACTCATCCCAGCCGCTTAAGTATTTGCCTGAAGATTTTGCAAGCACCGTTTCGCCGGTTTCATCTTCAAAATCCTTCCAAAATGAATCTACTGAATCGTCAGATTTTGCGAACATGGGTAATTATACATCGGTGTGTGGGTTTTCGCTATTGGTTTCTGAAAGTTGTTCCAGTTCTTTAAGGTAAAGTGAGTCCAAATAGTCGTTAAGCGTTTCCTGCTCGCCTTTCGGGAAAGAGAAAAAGCCCAGCGAAAGCGTTTTGCCCATTCCCCTAATCCGGCAAACGGGCGAGAGTATTCTGTCACCGGTTCTCAAAGAACACTCACTTATCTCCATGTTTAGCGACAGGTTTTTTTGAAGTTGGGCATTATCCGGCTCAAACGAAAGCCCGCATGAAGAAACATCTTTAACTTCGCCGGTAATTAAAACCCGGCTTTCAGGATGGACAAACGTGAAGCCAAAACGGTGGTGCGGCTGCGGATAATAACGGCGGGCTCGCCGCTTTTCGTCAACCGGTGCATAACGGCTCAATATTCCCTGTAAGCGGCTTATTTCACCGGCGTTATCAAGCGACTCAAAAATTATTCCGCTTACCCCCAGAAAAGAGGCTTTGGACGCTTCTTCAACGGGAAAGTTTTCTCCCTTAAGAACAATGAAAGGGCAATCGTCCTTTGATCTTTCATTTCGGACAAAATTCACCACAACTTTCCAGTGGCGAGGATAATCTTGGGCGCTGATGATGATTGCGTCAGGCTCAATTTCGTCAATGTTGTCCATAGCTTTAAGCGCGTATGTATACCGGATAAACTCAAACCCCAAAGGTCTGATATAATGAGTTATGCGCTTATAGGTCTCATCATCACCCAATATTAAAAGCAGCTTCATGGCTTATCATCTATTGCCTTAAGGCAGACTGTCAACAGCACCCAAAAGGGTAACAGAAAAGCCCACGATCATCCAAATGTCGTCCGTCCGCCGCAAATACCACTCATAACGCTTTCTCTGGATAAAATTACCTTCCCTAAAATACTGTGTCGCAATTACCGTTCCTTCATTCGCGGTAAACATTGTGCGCTCAATCACAAAATAAATTGGAATGAGTGATAAAAACTCGTCCACCACCGCGTTCTGCAAATCCTGGCGGTAACGGATAAGCATTTGCCTGCGGCCTTCTTCAGATTCCACAAGCCACTGCCGCCTGCGGTATCCATCGCGGGTGAGCATCGCCTCAAGGTCGAGGTACAGGAAAAAGCGCTCCCAATGCCCCTGCTGCCTTGCCGTAAGAACAAAAGTCACAACCTCATCCGGCGGAAGCCGCTCCCTGAATAAAACCGCATAGGCTGCCACATCAAGTTCCACAGGGATTCCGTCAGGTCCAATCGTCACAGGAGGACGCACGTTAAGTGAAAGGCGGTTTGACATAAGCGGCAATCCGGCTCCCGCAACGGCGGCTCCGGGGCTGATGGCTGCCGGAGCGGCGCCCTGCCAAAAGCCCGCTTGAGTTACCGTTTGTATGAGATCGGGGAAAAGCCTTGCCTGCACAACAAACGTGCCTGCATGAGTGAATGAGGCAAAGTCGCGCAGGTTTTCCACAAACGAAAAAGATTCCCCTGCCGAAAGGGAAATCTCCCTGAAAAACACTTGCTGGCTCTGGCTGCGCAGGCTTATGAGGCTTGGCGCGGCTTGCACAGGAAGGTTTGCGGAAGTGCGCACGTCAAAATCAACGGTAAAAGCACGCTCGTTTGCAAGCCTGAAGCGGAAAACTTGCGGGCTGTTGTTTGTGATCGTCACCTGAATAAGAATAGGCTCCTGATCCAGGCGGTATACGCGCCTGTCAAAAAACCTAATATTAAAGTCAATGCCCGGCACTGCTGCCGCAAGCGGCGAAAACGCGGTCAAAACCAGAAATAGTACTGCGAAAAATATTTTTTGCATCACCTTTTACTCCATACTGTGCAGAACGCCCGCCGCAGGTTCAATCGCGGCGGCAGAGCTTGTTCCTGCTTCCATATACTATAGTAATCGGTAAACAAAGGTGAATACCTTATCGTTTCTTATACACTTCCCATGTACTGCCAAGGAGCGTTTCAATGTCAGAATGTTTCGCTGTCCAGCCAAGAAGCTCAAAGGCCGCTTTGGATGATGCGGTAAGTGAGGCAGGATCCCCTTCGCGCCGTGCGACAATACGTGCCGTGATTGGGCGGCCGGTAACGCGGCGCGCGGCTTCAAGCATCTCAGTCACGGTTGTGCCTTTTTCGCTGCCCAGATTGACGGTAATGCTTTTTTCGTTTTTGCAGATGTAATCGAGCGCTTTGGCGTGGCCGGAAGCAAGATCGTTTACGTGCACATAATCGCGCACGCATGTGCCATCGCGAGTGTCGTAATCGTTCCCGAAAACCAAAAGCTCTTTTTGTTTGCCAACAGCGGTTTCCATGATCACAGGAACCAAATTAGCGGGGTTTTGCTCAAGTCCGCTGAGCCTTCCGTTTACGTCATATCCGGCTGCGTTAAAATAACGCAGGCTTGCAAAGCGTATGCCTTTTAGCTTTTCATACCAAAGCATGAAGCGCTCAATTTCCAATTTGGTGAAACCGTAGTAGTTTTCCGGTTCCAGCGGATGATTTTCGTCAACAGGAAGATATTTGGGCTCTCCATAAACTGCCGCGCTTGAGGAAAAAATCAAATGTTTGATTCCTGACTCTGCCATAGCGTTAAGAATGTTCACTGTTCCGCTGATGTTGTTAAGCGAATACTTTTCCGGTTCACGCATTGATTCGCCTGCGGCTTTAAAAGCGGCAAGATGCACCACCGCGTCAAATCCGGCGCGGCAAACGCGGGAAAGCTCACTGTAATCCATGATGCTGCCGTAAGCGAAACCGGCTTGGGGGAAAAGGTTTTGCCTAAGTCCGCTGGAAAGATTATCGTAAACGGTAACAGAAAAATCTCGTTCAAGTAATTCCTGAACAACATGGCTGCCGATATATCCGGCGCCTCCAATAACCAGAATTTTCATGTTATCTGTTACCTGACCAAACAGCAGTTTTTGTATTTTCTGCCGCTGTCGCAAGAGCAGGGTGAGTTTCTTCCTATTTCGTCCGGTTTTTTATTAAACTTGCTTTCCTCAAAATTGCGTGACTCGCCGCTTTCGTTATTATAGCCTGAATCTTTTGCATCGCTTTTTTCCCCGCTAAACCATTTCAACTCTTCAAGCATTCCTATTGTATTGTCCACATGAAAATCTTTGGCCTTGTGTTTTGGATCATTAAAGCTGCTTATGAATTCATCTAAAGTTTCCTCCAGAAATTCATTAATTCCGCTTTTTTGATAAATGGCTTTAACATCATCGATTAATTCTTCAAGTTGTTGTTTCCTTATGGTGTGTGCAATAAATGTTAAAACTGTTAAACCTTCTTTGCCCGGCGAATCGGCATACACGTCATGTATGAGGCGGCGAAAACATCCGCAAATTTCTTCACGGGTAAGGAAGCCGTCAAAATAATGCATTCCCCACGCCCGCACAGCCATCGCTCTTGACCAGTGGGAAACTGACTTTTCTTCCATAAGGTTAGGCAGCAAAAACGCCTCACCGTTAAATGTGTCGCGAAGTACCGGCACATATCCATCCAAAAGTATATTGCCCCATAAACGATTAGCGAGATCTTCGCTGTAACTTATGAGATTAACTAAACGCGGATAAGCTTCGTGCACACGAAACTGGGCAAGTAACAACGCCGCAGGAATATGTTCAGTTGTTCCGTTTTTTTCTTCATAGGCAAATAACTCAGGTTTTGTAATTGCTTCATCAAGCACATTCAAAAGCAGAGGAATAAAATCATCTTTTCTGTTGATTATTTCTTTGCAAGCGCGTTTACACCAACGTGTACGGGAGCCGAGAAGCGATATTATGTTCTTATCAGAGAAGTCCTTCAGCATACTCATCCCAATTACACTGTACCATACTATCGGCAAACGGGCAAGTCGCCGTGAGGCATTTACGCGCGAAAAACCTTGCGCGTTTGTAGTATCTTACTGCCCACTTGCCTGAATATGCAAAAATTTATATTCTAAAGCAAAATGGTGCTTTTCAAAACCGCACATTGTTTGCATTATTTGAAAACCCTAAAAGTTTAATCAACGTGAGGCATATTATGGAACTCGTATACAGCGGAAAAACGAAAGAAGTCTACAAATTATCATGCGGCAATTATTCTCTTCTATTCAAGGACACAGTTACAGGTCATCCGTCAGGCGAATCTGATCCGGGCGGAAATGTGGTAATCGGTTCAGTTGCCGGTGTTGGAACCGGCGCGTTGAAAATGTCAGTTTATTATTTTGAACTGCTGAACAAGCGCGGCATTTCCACGCACTATGTAAGCGCGGATTTGTCAAAAAACAAAATGACTGTATTGCCTGCTACAATTTTTGGAAAAGGGCTTGAATTTGTAATTCGCTACAAAGCAACAGGAAGTTTTATCAGGCGCTTTGGCGATTATTGCGAGGAAGGGCAGCCGCTTAATAACGTTTTTGAAGTAACTTTAAAAGACGATGCGCGGGATGATCCGCCGCTGACACCTGAAATCCTTACCGCGCTCAACTTGATGACCGCTGAACAATACAACGAAATACGCAGCCAAGCTGTTACAGTTTGCGACATCATCAAAGAGGATTTGCGCGGACGCGGACTTGAGCTTTACGACATCAAAGTTGAGTTTGGTTTAGTAAACGGAAAAGCTGCGCTTATTGACGAAATCAGCGCGGGTAATATGCGCGTGTACAAAGACGGCAAAAAGCTCGATTACCTTACGCTTGCCGGTTTGATGTAGCCTATGTTAGAGTTTTATCATTACAAAGAAAGTGCCGATTATATAAAAGGCAAGCTTGGCGGCTTTTCCCCCTCGCATTTGTTGATTTTGGGATCCGGTTTGGGCGTTATGGCGGAAGATGTGGAAAATCCCGTTTACATTCCATACAGCGAGATTCCGCACTTTAAGACATCAACCGCGCCCGGACATGCTGGGCGTTTTGTCTGCGGCAATTTGGGGGGAAAACAAGTAATGGTTATGCAGGGGCGCTTTCATGTTTACGAAGGCTACTCTGCTGAGGAAGCTGCATATCCTGTGCGGGTAACAAAGCTTCTTGGTGTACAGACGTTAATCGTTACAAACGCAGCCGGCGGCATAAACTTATCTTACAAGGTTGGTGACTTGGTAGCTCTTAACGATTTTATAAAGTTGAGTTTTCCCAATCCGCTTATCGGCAAAAATATCCCTGAGTTCGGAACCCGTTTTCCTGACATGAGTTATGTGTTTGACAGGGATTACATACGCCTTGTCAAAGAAATTGCCGCCGCGCAGGAAATTGAATTAAAAGATGGTGTTTATTTTTATGCATCAGGACCGCAGTACGAAACTCCGGCGGAAATTCGGGCGTTCAGGATGCTTGGCGGCGATGTGGTTGGGATGTCAACTGTGTACGAATGTTTGTGCGCGGTGCAAGCTGGCATGAAGATACTCGGCATTTCGCTTGTTACAAATATGGCGGCCGGTGTTTTGGATCAGCCGTTAAGCGAGGAAGAAGTTTTGCGTGAAGGCGAGGCGGCGCGGGATCGTTTCAGCCGGCTTTTGCTTGAATTTTTGCGCAAAAGTTAGAATATTTGATTGGTAATACCAAGGTGCAAAATGGATATTTTATTTAGCGACGTTCTTGTGATTACTATGGACGAGCAAAATGCTTTTTCAGGTGATCCGGCTTCTTCCGCCGCGCCCGTATTGTTTAACGGTTATGTCGGTGTGAGCGGTCAAAAAATAACGTACGTTGGAAAAGAACGCCCAAAAGAATTTGCCGCACGCACAATAAACGGCAACCGCAAACTTTTAATGCCCGGTCTTATCAACGCGCACACTCATATGCCTATGACGCTTTTGCGCGGTTATGCCGATGATTACCGCCTGCAGGAATGGCTTTTCGATCACATTTTTCCGGCGGAAAGCAAGCTGGATGAACGCTGTGTAAGCTCCGGGACTCTTTTGGCACTGGCGGAATGTATTCGCTTTGGCATTGTTAGCTGCACAGATATGTATTTTAATTTGCGCCAAATTGCCGAGGCTGTTTTGCAGGCAGGAACAAAAGCCAACATCACTAATGCGGTATTGTGCCTTGACATGGAAAATTATGATTTTGAAAAAGATCGCGGCATTATGCAAGTTAAAGAAATGCTTAGGCAATTTGGCGGCAAGTATTCAAGCGGCGCAGGAAACAGCCGCGTCATTGTTGATGCAGGTATACACGGTGAATATACTTCGGGACCCGCGGCGTGGGAAAAATGTGTGGTTTTTGCCGCCGAAAACGATTTGCGTCTGCATCTGCATTTAAGTGAAACGGAGTTTGAGCACAACGAATGTATAAAACGGCACGGAAAAACACCAACGGAAATACTGCACCAATACGGAGTGTTTTCCCGCAAGACAACTGCCGCACATTGCTGTTGGCTTACCGAAAACGACATGGACATTCTTGCCGCTAACAGCGCTACCGCGGCGCATTGCCCTGTCAGCAATTTAAAGCTTTCTTCTGGCATTGCAGCGGCGGCGAAAATGCAAAAACGCGGTGTGAATGTCGCTCTTGGTACTGACGGCGTTTGCTCTAACAACAACCATGATCTTTTTGAAGAAATAAAAACTTCCGCCCTTTTGCAAAAATATATTTCCGGCGATCCTTCCGTTATGCCCGCGTATCAGGCTATAAAAATGGCGACGCTCAACGGCGCACGCGCTCAAGGCCGCGAAAACGAAACGGGCAAAATCGCGGCGGGCTTTGACGCGGACATCATTTTATTAAACTTGGATGCGCCGCACCTTTTCCCGCTGAATGATCCTTGTGCGCTTGTGGCGTACTCTGCAAAAGGAAGTGATGTGTGTTTGACGATGGTGCAGGGAAAAATATTGTACGAAAACGGCGAACACAAAACAATAGATCTGGAAAAAATTAGATACGAGGTTGATAATTATGTCGTCAAGCGCCTTGGCAAATGATAGTGCGGCGAACGCCGTAGTGGAAAGTAAAATAGGAAATTTTTTTACAGCGAACACACTTAAGATGATCGCTATGGCGCTGATGTTCATCGATCATTACGCAGTTGTGCTTTTGCCGCAAGGCTCGCCGTTGTATATGCTTTTCAGACTGCTTGGAAGAATTGTAATGCCTGTAATTTGTTTTTTTATTGCTGAAGGCTATCATTACACTTCAAGCAAAAAAAAATATATTCTGCGCCTTTTTGTACTGGCGCTCATTTCGCACATTCCGTTTAATATCACGTTTGGGCATTCGCTTTCGCCGCTGGAAGCGACAAGTGTAATTTGGGCGCTTGTTTTGGGGCTTGTGGCGCTTGCGGCGTGGAAAAGTGATAAACTGAACATTGTTGTAAAAGCTGCAATAATAGCGCTGTGCTGCGCTGCGGCGTGGACAGCCAATTGGAACTTTATCGGCGTCTTGTGGATTTTGGCTTTTGGAATGTTTCACGGCAATTTCAAGCGCCAAATCATTGCGTTTTGCGCAGTCGGTTTATTTGTTCATTTAGCGCTTGTGTATTATCGTTTCGGATTTACGCATTGGCATCAACTTGGCATTTTTCTTCCAATTCCGCTGTTGGCAATGTACAACGGAAAACTTGGGAAAAAATCAAAGGTGCTTGCGTACAGTTTTTATGTGTTTTATCCTGCGCATTTACTTTTGCTGCATTTTATGGGTATGTTCATTAATTGAGGATTTTGGGAGGGTTTTGGTGAGAAAGTTTGCTGCGGCAATTTTTTGTATTTTTTTGATTTCTTCATTTGCGATAATTTCTTATTTGGTCATTTCTTTTTTTACAGCTCAAAGACCGGCACAAGAATGGGCATGGCAAGCTAACGTTGTTGCTCACAGATTGCCGGGTTCGTTGGTTCCGCGTTCAGAACTCAACAACTATTTTTTTTATGTTTGGGAAAGCGGAACCTTTGAGCTCCCTGTAACCGGGGCAACCGGCTGGGCGGCAATCGATCTTCCGTTGCACTCAGGCCCTGGTGATCACACAAACATTGTCGCAATGCTTCCTATGGGACAGCCGTTCACCATCTTGCAGGCAAGCGGCGAATGGTGGCTTGTTGAAGTCGGCAACATTGCAGGATGGGTAACAAACCGCCTGTCAATGATTAATTTACCGGATGTTTTACCGTCAATAGTTTTTAGAAATGCGAACACTCATTCCTCGCTGTTCAGATCGTCGGGAAGGGATATTCCGAATATCACAGGAATGCCTTTGTGCAATTCGCGTGATTTTAACGCACGGCTTGGAAGGGAAGTTGACATCGCCGCCGCACTGTACGGAATGGCGAGGAAAATTGGGGCTGCCCAACAAGCCGCATTAGCCAACGGGCACACGCTTATTATTTACGAAGCATTCAGGTCGCACGATGTTCAGGAAATGATTTATGAAAACTTAAGTTACCTGTACAAAAATGATCCTGTTGTGCGCGAAGGTATTTCCACGCCGCCGTGGAACATTAGGTGGTTTTTGGCGCGCTCGCCATACAACCATCAGCGGGGGACAGCAATAGACACAAGTCTTGGAAGAATTCTCAGCTACGAAATTAGGGCAACAGGCGATTTTGGATTTATTCATATAAATGAATTTGTCGAATATCCAATGCAAACTGCGATGCACGAACTAAGCATTGCCGCAGTTGTGTTTTCACAGCCAATTCATGCCCGATCAGATACTGCATGGAAAGAAGCATATTTTTCTACAGCCGCAACTTACGGCACAAGGCGTTTGCACCGTTATTTAACAGACGCGGGTCTTACACCGCTTGCATCTGAATGGTGGCACTTTAATGACCTTGAATATACTGAATTGGCGATCGAAATGGACATCACAGGAAAGTTTTTTACAGATAGAACTTTTTCGCGTCCGCCTGCGAGAGTCGCCATAAGCGCTCAATAGAAAGGTTACTCAGGCTCTTCTCGTTACCGGGCCTGCGGCAACAATAATTAAAAGAGGAACGTCATGAGAGAAATACACACCAACCTTTTTGTCGGCGGTGATGACGCCTGCGCATCTTGTGCGACAAAGCCTGAGTTCGCTATACTCCACGCCTGCAAAAGCTGCCATCAAGAAGCTTTAGCGTACAGAAGCGCACTCCCACCTTCGCATCCAAGTTACTTGATCCATGAAAACCCATCGCATCTTTACCTGAATATGGTTGATATGCCGAACGAATTGCTGCCGGAATATACCCACCCAATGGTTAAACGCGCTATGGAATTTATCGAGCAAAACTTAAAAACAAAAAAGGTGCTCATACATTGCAATTTCGGAATGTCGCGTTCGCCGTCACTTGGGTTAATATACTTGGCAAGAACAGGTATCATTCCCAAAAGCTCACTTGAAAAAGCGGCAGGAGTTTTTGCGAAGTTATATCCGAGATATTCACCCGGTGAGGGAATATCGCTTTATATGAAGCGAAATTGGGACTATTTGATGGGTGATCTATCGCAGTGAAAAATATGTACGGCGTTACTCCCTGGGGCGCTTGGTTCATTGATGTGCTTGAAAGTTACCAAATGGGCGCTCGCCTTGTGCGGGGGAGAACTTATGCTAACGCCGGTCGTGTGCTTTCTCTTGTATTTGACTCCGGTCGTGCGCTTGCCAAAGTCAAGGGAAGTAATCGCCGGACTTATAGGGTGGAAATAAGTTTTCCGCCGTTAAAAGAAGCGGAACAGGTCTATCAAATGATCGAGGGAGATCCGCTGCTTCTGGCACGAATTGCCGCCGGAGAATTGCCGCCGCGTTTTTTGGTTAAGTTAAAAAATATGGGTATAAACCTTATTCCCTTAGACTGGTGGGACATGAAGCGTTTTTGTTCTTGTCCTGATTCCGGCGACCCATGCAAGCACATGGCTGCCCTTTACTATATCGTTGCGCGCGAAATTGATTCAGATCCCCACGTGCTGTTCAGGCTTCGGGGAATGGATTTGGAAGAGCGTTTTGGAAAGGCGGCAGTTCACAAAATTGCGCCGCCTTTTACGATAACATACGCCGCAGACGAAAAACCTGCGCGCAGGGATTTGCGCGATGAAGAAACGCCGCTTATTCCTGAAAACCCAACCGAAGAAATTTTTCTGGAAGAAATTCCCCATTGCGCTGAACTAATAACTTCACTTCTTCCCGGCGCTCCGCCTTTTTGCTCAAGAGATTTTTCACTGGTGATGGCAGAGTTTTACCATCATTGTGCCCGCTGCCAATTTTTGGGTTCGGTATTGGAATCTGCAAATGAAGAATTAAACTCAAGTTTCGAACATCAGTTTTCGCGATCGGTGTGGACGGTAATTTGCGAACAGGCGCATCCCGGAGCAAAAGTGTATCTTGACATGGAAGATATTAACGGTAATGTCAGGCGCTTTTCCTCTTATGATGCTTTTGAACATTTTGTGCAATTTACTTCTGAAGACGGAACAGCATCGTACACATTTCTTTTTTTTCTGTTTAAGTTTCTAAACCTGGTTTGTTCGTCGGGCGCTTTTATTCCGTATGTGCTTTCGGAAAATAAAACGCTTCGTATAATCTGGCGTCCGTTTGAAACTTTACCGCCTGTTTCTGCAATGCTCAAAGCAATTGCAGAAATTATGCCGCTTGAAACAAGCGCGCTTGACGGCAAAAAAATCATAAGCGGAAGAAGTGTTGTTGATCTTTTGGCAAGCTCGTTTTTGAATGAGTGGATTTTTCGAAGATCACTTGCCTTTGGAAACGGATTTTATAAATTCGGAACAGGTGTTGAATACCGTAAATTGATCGGTATGTTTTTTCTGAAAAACCATATCGATGTTTCAGCGCCGGCAATGCAAAGCCTGCCCGCTGTAATTGATCGCTGGCTTTCTGTATTGCATATTAAATTCGATGCTTTCCATTACAACCTTACAGTACGTGAAGCAAAACACAGGTCTGGCGAAATCAGTCAGGATTTAAATTTTACTCTTTCATTTGAAGTTATTGTTGAGGACAAAAGTGATAGTGAAATTAAATCTTTTAAATTACCGCTTTCAAAATGCAAGGATTTGGAAATGCTTCGCGCGCCAATTGCGCTGTCAAATTACTTAAGCGAAATCCGAAGCCTTACAACGCGCCCGTCAGTCAGGCTTTCAGAGCCTCGCCTTGTTGCGTTTCTCGATTCTGCGGCTCCGCTTTTAGCCCGTTTGGGAATGACAATTAATCTTCCCAAAGCGCTGCTTAAAGAATTAAAACCGCGTCTTGTGCTTAAAGGGAGTTCATCAGCCGCTTCACTTAAACATTATCTTGATTTAGAAACGCTGCTTGATTTTGAATGGCAGGTCGCAATCGGCGATAAAGTTATGAGCCTTGACGAATTTAAAAAACTCGTAAATGAAAAACGCGAGATAATTCGTTTTAATGACGGCTTTGTGAAAATGCAGGCGGAAGAATTTGCCCGTCTTAGAAAAAAGGCAAAAGATACAATACCAACAATAAATGATTTTTTAAGAGCATTTTTTTCAGGTGACACAGTTTTAGCGTTTGATGCCCGCAAAACAATTGACAACCTTTTCCGCGAACGTAATTTTCCGGTTCCGCACTCGCTTAACGCACAGTTACGCCCGTATCAAAAGCGCGGTTACAATTGGGTTTGTTCCCTTTTGCTTTCAGGTTTCGGCTGTGTTTTGGCGGACGACATGGGTTTGGGCAAAACTGTTCAGTCAATAACTGTATTGCTCAGGTTAAAGGAAGAAGGGCTTTTAGATAAAGCCACAGCCGCCGATGGATTTCACGGCTGCCTTATCGTAGCCCCGGCAGCGCTTTTAAGCAATTGGGAAAAAGAACTTTCGCGTTTTGCGCCATCATTAAACGTGTCGCGCTATCATGGGAATAAACGAATCTTGAACAGAAAATACGATGTGTTTTTAACTACGTATCAAACGGCGGTTCGTGATGCTGTAAAACTGAAAAATGTTTCCTTTTCCCTGCTTATAGTGGACGAAGCGCATTTAATGAAAAACGCGGAAACACGGCTTGCAAAAACGGTGAAAATGCTGCGCTGTCAATACCGCCTTGCGCTTTCCGGAACACCTGTTGAAAACCGGCTTGAAGATCTCCGCTCACTTTTTGATTTTGTTTTACCAGGTTATCTTGGAAGCGCCGCGGATTTCAAAAAGCAGTACCGCATTCCAATCGAAGTTATGCGAAACCGCCAGCGTGCTGATGCTCTTAAAAAGATCACTTCGCCGTTTCTGCTCAGGCGGTTAAAAACTGATAAAAACGTTATCGAAGATTTGCCTGAAAAGATCGTTGCTAACGAATACGCGCTGCTTGAAAAAGAGCAGGCTGTGTTATACGAAAGCGTTGTTGAAGAAACTCTGCATAAATCAGAAAAATGTGATTCAAAAACGCGCTCAACGCTGATTCTTTCCCTGCTTACTTCGCTCAAACAAATCTGCGATCATCCGCGCGTGTTTGACAAAGAAAGTCCGGCTGTTTCAGAGCTTTCAGGCAAAGCGCAATTGCTCATCACACTTCTGCGGGAAATAATGGCGAACCGCGAAAAGACTCTCATATTCAGCCAATATGTTGAAACGCTTAATTGCCTACAGCAAATCATCAATAAGGAACTTGGTGAAGCCTCACTTATTTATCATGGCAGTCTTGGGCACAAAGCCCGCGGCGAAATTATCAACCAGTTTCAAAACAATCCTGCTTCGCGTATTTTGCTGGTGAGTTTGAAAGCGGGCGGGCTTGGGCTTAATCTGACTGCGGCAAGCCGTGTTGTTCATTATGACCTTTGGTATAATCCGGCTGTGGAAAATCAGGCAACTGACCGCGCCTTCCGAATCGGGCAAAAGCGCACGGTTTTTGTTCACCGCTTTATCACCAAAAACAGCTTTGAGGAAAAAATTGATGAAATGATTTCCAGTAAACAGGAGCTTGTTGA
>Ga0209755_10005004_pt1 | contig 15315 bp, 12 predicted proteins | sample TergutCo191P1_FD_187301 | JGI IMG/M metagenome (GOLD analysis project Ga0209755, IMG submission 187301) | Cornitermes sp. P1 segment gut microbial communities from Petit-Saut dam, French Guiana - Co191P1 (SPAdes) (version 2) | ecosystem: Host-associated > Arthropoda: Insects > Digestive system... | reverse complement strand
GGAACGGGGAAGCGCCATGACGAGTATGCCACGCTCGATTGGCAGGGACTGCGTTTCCTGCGCATCATCCGTTTCCGCCAAATCCTTTTCGGGCGTGGCCCCTTCCTTCCGCATGGGTCTTGCGGCTGGCCATGCAAGGGCGGTGGCAAGTTCGGGCGATAGGGGCGAAGCGCCATCATTGGTTACGCCGTCCAGACAGCCAACTAGCACGTTCATTCCCGACTCGGTGCAGGCTATCGCCGCCGCAAGGGCGTTCTCGCAAAGCAGGTCGATCCCGTGCCGTGCCTCCGACTTGCCGTACAGCGAGGGATCGTACTCGGTATCAATCAAAATGGTAAGGTTTGCGTGGGGCGGCGGTTCACGCTCGCCTTCCCGAACAAAAAGGCTGCCCCCATGCCCGTAAAGCTTCCAGTTGATTCGCCGGGGATCATCGCCTGGCACGTAAGGCCGGTGGTCGATTAGAATGTCCGAACGTTGAAGGGAGAATTCAGGCTTTAGGTTGGAGTCCCCTGCACGGGCATTCACGGATGGCGCTTCGCCTGCCGGGCTGGGTTTTGCCAGCAGCCGCAGGTTTGCCTGGCCGTCATCGGATTCGGACGGCAGGCGAAAGGCAAAGCGGAAAAAACCCAGCGTGTCGAAAACGGCGAATTCATCGTAGGCCGAAAAATAGGCCCCACGTTTTTTCACGTCAAAGGAATGAGGCCCGGGCTTTGCAGGACTAAAATCATGCCCGATGTTCCTTCCGTCCTTCGTGGCAAGGAGCAGGCGACAGCGGACGAGGATCCCTGGCAGTTGAAAAATCCTTAGGGCAGGCCCGGAGGTTTCGCTTTCGGAATAAGAGGCCTCGGCAAAGGTGCCGGCTAGGACTTCCCTGGGGCTTACCTGGATCGAGGCTCGTCTGGCTCGGCGGCTCTGGAGAAGGGCTAGGAGCAGCGTCATGACAAGGCAGTAGACCCATATCGTAAGGAAGATCGCCCCTGCCAGCACAAGGCCGATTTCCCGTCCCACGGTGCCTGCCACAAAAGCTATGACGATGACGGCAAGTACAAAAATCCCCATCGCACGGGGAACGAACACGGCCTTCCTGAGTGCCGGCTTTGCTTCCATCGGCTTATGCTGTTGGCTTTGCACCGCTGGCATGAATACTGTCGGTGTCTATGCCGCTTATCCGTGCCAGGCATATCTCCCGAATTATCTTTTCCCCGTTGCCTGGATTGCGGAACCTTACCCGATGGGCAAGCACCGGCAGGGCAAGCACCGACAAGTCCTCGTCTATGACATAGCCACGGCCATGCACCAAAGCCAGGGCCTTCGCCGCCTCCAGCAGATGCAGGCCGGCACGGGGGCTGGCACCCAGGGTAAAGCCCTTGTGGATACGGGTATCACGCACAATGTCGGCGATGGCCTCCTTTAGCGCCTGGTGACAGAACACCTTGTGAGCCGCCTTCTTCGCTTCCATAAAGTCGCCCAGCCGAATGACCGGTTCCAACCTTGTCAGACCTTCCTCGGCCGGGTTTTCGTCAAGAATCGAAAGCTCGGCGGCCCTGTCCGGATAGCCCATCGACAACTTCATCATAAAGCGGTCAAGCTGGGCGACGGGCAGGGGGAAAGTCCCCTCGCTTTCGATGGGGTTTTCCGTGGCTATTACCAGAAACGGCTCCGGGGGGCGGTGGGTCGTCTGCCCGATGGTTACCTGCCGTTCCGCCATTACCTCCAGCAAGGCCGACTGAACCTTGGGCGTGGCACGGTTTATCTCGTCCGCAAGCACGATGTTCGCCAGCACAGGCCCGGGAATGAAACGGAATTCGAGCGTTTTGGGGTCGAACACGTCCACCCCGGTGATGTCGTAGGGCAAAAGATCGGGGGTAAACTGAATCCGCTTGAAGACAAGCCCTGCATTACCGCCCTCGATTAGCTTTGCCAGTGTTTTTGCCACAGTGGTTTTTCCCAGCCCGGGGTTGTCCTCTATAAGAACATGGCCACCGGCTAGCACCGCCGCGACAAGCAACTCCAGGAATTCCCGCTTGCCTTTGATTATCTGCCCCGCGCCGTCCAGCAGGGCGGCAATCTGGGGTGCCACAGCCGGATTATCGGCCTTGGGGAGGTCATTCGAGCCAGATTGCGCTGTATCATCCATGCACGTAGCTCCATCGTGCTCGATTTTTTCAAATGTCATATGAAAAGCATAGCATAAAAGTGAGGGCTAATACCAGATCGCCAGCGTAGCGCCTCGGGTTGAGTTACAAGCTTCTACGGCATGAACCTGTAGCCCGCACCCCAAACGGTTTGTATATGCGTTGGTTCCGAAGGGTTTTTTTCCGCCTTTTCCCGCAGGCGGGATATGTGCACTGCGACGGTTTTTATGTCGCCATAGGTATCCTCCCCCCAGATTCTGTCGTATATCGTTTCCTTGCTAAAGACCCTTTCGGGGTTGGAGGCAAGGAAATAAAACAGTTCGTATTCCTTGTGGGTAAGCGTTATCTCAATTTCATCGACAAAAACCCTGTGCGTACCTTTGTTTATCCTTAGCCAGCCAAAGTCAATCTCGTCCTGTTTCTGCGAGTCGCCAGAGCCACGGGTAAGCCGCCGGTAACGGGCGATGTGGGACTTTACTCGGGCGACAAGCTCGGTTGGCGAGAAAGGTTTTACGATGTAATCGTCGGCACCAAAACCCAGGCCCCGTACCTTGTCGGAGTTTTCCCTTTGGGCGGTGACCATGAGTATAGGCACATCGACCTTTTCCCGAATCTCCCGGCATATTACCATGCCGTCCTTTCCCGGCAGCATAAGGTCGAGCAGGATAAGCGTAAAATCCCCGGAAAGGGCACGTTTCTGCCCTTCCAGGCCGTTGTTTTCTATGACAACCTCGAAGCCGTTTATCTCAAGAAAGTCCTTTTCAATGGCCGCAATTTCCTTGTCGTCTTCGATGATAAGGACTTTTTCGACAGTCTTTTTTTCTCTTGCCTCCGTCATTACGCCGCTTCCCCCAATGCCCCCGCCGACATCACAGGCAGGCGGATTACCGTGACAAGGCCGGTGCCTACGGAGGACAGTTCCGCATGTATACTGCCACCCATGCGTTCAATGATTTTTGCGCTTATTGCAAGCCCCAAACCAGAACCCTGCCTGCTACGGGATGGATCGGTTCGATAGAAAACGTCAAACAGTTTTGGCAACATATCGATATGTACGCCAGGGCCGTCGTCGCTCAGACGCAACAGGACAAAGTCATTTTCCACGGTGCCGCTTATTTCCATTTGCCCGTGCTCCTTTGTCTTGTACCTTACGCTGTTCTCCAGAATATTGATGATAACATTTCGCAGAATGATCACGTCGGCGAAAACATAGGCGTTTTTCGGCATATCCCCAACCCTTATGGTAAGACCTTTGACGGCATACTCGTAGAGGGAATCGTCTATCATGTCGGAAACTGCAAGCGTAATGTCGGTACGCCGCAAATCAAGGGGGAAGTCGTCCATCTCCAGCTTCGAGAACAGGAACAACTGTTCTATGATATGCTCCAGGGCGGCGGTTTTGTTCCTAATAATCGAAAAATATTTTCCCCGCATTTCGGGGCTGGACGCAACCCCCGTTTCAATCCCTTCAAGGCAGCCTTTTATTGACGTAAGGGGGGTACGCAGGTCGTGGGATATACCGGCGATAAGCTCCCTTCGAGCCGCCTCGTCCTTTTTTTGCTGCGCGGTGGACGTTTCCAACTTCTTTGCCAGTTCGTTAAAGGCATCGCAGATAGGGCGGAATTCATCGTTGCCTTTGTAGTCGATTCTATGGGCAAAATTATTCGCATGTATCTGCCGCACGCCTCCGCTGAGCAGTTCCAGGGGTCTTGTAATGTTCTTCGTTATGCGGAGGGTAAAAAAATTGTTGATTATACTGGCAAACATTATGGAGAGTATCAGGAAAAGCACCCATATCGTTATAAGCACATCTCGGCCGAAAGCATCTATGATATTTTTCCAGTCTTCCAGGCCTGGCTGTTCGGCCCCGAAAATAAGAAAGCTTATAAGGCGGGCGACAAGCACAAATGCACAAAGGGATATGAATGCCATGCGGATACCTGAAAAGAAGAGGCGTTTCTTTATGGTCATAGAGCAATGATACATGGATTACTTACCTCAGGCAATGCTACTATTTTAAGCTTATGGCTAGGTGCTTAACACAGGGTAAACCAAAGGTTAAATTTTGGTAAAGGCAAGGCATATTGCCAGTTCCTTGCCCAAACGTGGTATAATGGAACTTCCAAAACCTGGCGATGGTTTTGAGGTTTCCATGCAAAGGAGAGCATTATCATGAAAAAAATCACATTCATCGGTGCGGGTTCGATGGGCTTTACCCGCAACCTCGTGGCCGACCTGCTGGCTCTGGAAGCGTTCAAGGACGCAACTATCTCCTTGATGGACATCCACGAGGGGCGGCTGGACTATTCCCGCCGTGCCGTGGAGAAGATCATCAAGGCCAGGAACTGCCTTGGGGCCAGGGTGGAGGCGATGACCGACCGTGCCCGTGCCTTGGAAGGGGCTGACGGTGTTGTTTGCACGATCCTCAATGGCGGCGTGCAGGTGTGGCGGCACGATATCGAGATACCCAAAAGCTACGGGGTAGACATCAACGTCGGCGATACTCGTGGGCCAGCGGGCGTGTTCCGTTTTCTGCGCACTGCGCCGGTTATGTTGGACATTTGCAAGGATATTGAAAAATACTGCCCCAAGGCCGTGTTCCTCAATTACACCAACCCCATGGCTATGCTTTGCCGCATCATGCAGGGGGAATACCCCAGGCTGACCATCTCTGGGCTGTGCCATTCGGTGCAGGGAACGGCGGGAATGCTGGCTGGCTGGCTGGGCGAGGACATGAAGGATGTTACCTACACCTGCGCCGGCATAAATCACCAGGCGTTTTACCTGGACTTTAAGGTACGGGGCGAGGATGCCTACCCACGCCTGCATCAGGCGATTGAAAAACCGGATATATACAGGGAAGAAATCGTACGCAACGAGTTGTTCAAGGCCTTCGGCTATTACATCACCGAATCGAGCGGGCACAACAGTGAATACTGTGCATGGTTCCGCAAACGCCCCGACCTGATCGAGAAATACTGCACCCACGGCAAGGGCTGGAACCCCGGCGTTTACGCCTACATACTCGACGAATACCTCAAGGGCGAGGATACTTGGGAGACGGAATTCCAAAAATGGATCGACGAGGGCGAGGTAAACAACCTTTGGAACGGCGAGTATGCGGCCTATATCTTTAACGCCGTTTTCGGCGACGGGAAACCTTTCCGCTTTAACGGGAACATCCGCAACTTCGGCATTATCGACAACCTGCCCGACGGTGCCTGCGTCGAAGTGCCTTGCCTTGCAGACCCTGCCGGAATCACGCCCTTCAAAGTGGGGGAAATGCCGCGCCAGCTTGCGACACTCTGCTCGCTGTCCAGCCAGTTGGAAGAGTTGGCGGTCGAGGCGGTGCTGACGGGTGACCCGATGAAGGTCTATCAATCCGTGATGATGGATCCGCTAAGCTCCGCCGTGCTGTCCCTTGCCGAAATACGGGAGATGGTAAAGGCCATGTTCGAGAAGAACAAGGGGTATCTGGGGTATTTCAAAGGAACCTTGTGAGCGCAGAAAAGTCGCCGAAAAGGCATGGACGGGAGCTGCGGTTCCGTCGCAGTAAGGCTTGTGGATCGCAAAAAATTGTTTTACCATAAACCACGATGGCTCTACGGGCGACGGTACTTAGGCTGACACGTTATGCCGCAAAAAGCGCCCCAGGCGAGACGCTGCATAGCACATGCCTACTCGCGGGGCTGGGAATGGAGGGGGATTTCCACGCCAAAGGCGACCTGGGCGGGGAACGGCAGCTTAGCCTTCTTTCCCAGGAGGAACGTCGGTGGATGGACAGCCAGGCTGAACCAGGGCTTTGCTTCGGCAGGTACAAAGAAAACATCCTGTTTGATGCCGATCTGTCCCCCGTACTCGTGCCAGGAACCAGGCTGGTGGTGGGCGAGGCTGTCCTGGAAATAAGCGGCAGCGGCAAACATTGTTTTGCGCAATGCCCCCTGTTCGACCAAGGCCAGACCTGCATTTTGGCAGGGAGAAGCCTTTTCGCAAAGGTTATCCGTGGCGGCCTTATTCGCACAGGCGATGGCGTAAAAACAGAAAAGGATGATCCATGAACGACAAAAGCTTTACCCACTTTGACGGAAACGGCAATGCGGTAATGGTGGATGTTTCCGCCAAGGAAACAAGCGTCCGCCGTGCCCTGGCAAAAGGCAGCATCTCCCTTAACGCAGAAACCATGACGGCAGTGCAAAGCGGAACCACCAAGAAGGGTGACATCCTGGGCGTGGCTCGCATTGCCGGGATCGGTGCCGTCAAACGTACTGCGGAACTAATACCCCTTTGTCATCCCCTCCTATTCGATACCTGCAAAATCGATTTCACTGTTGACGAAAAAAAACTGCAAATAGAGGCAAGTTGTACGGTCAAACTTTCCGGCAAGACAGGCGCAGAAATGGAAGCCCTTACTGGGGTTTCGGTGGCCCTTCTTACCATTTATGACATGTGTAAAGCCCTTGACAAAAACATGGTGATCGGCAACATCCGTCTTTGCGAAAAATCGGGCGGCAAAAGCGGGTATTTTGTCAATGAATCTAATTGACCCATTTGGTAGAACAATTGACTATTTGCGGCTTTCGCTTACAGATCGCTGCAATTTACGTTGCACATACTGTATGCCGTCCGAAGGTGTTGGCATGATCACGCATGACGAGGTACTGCGTTTCGAGGAACTCCTGCGGATATGCCGGATCCTTGCGGATCTTGGAATTAACACCGTCAGGATAACTGGCGGAGAACCGCTTGTCCGCAAGGGAGTGGCGAACTTTGTCGGGAAACTTAAGGCCATCAAAGGAATTAGGCGAATAACAATGACAAGCAACGGCGTACTGCTTGGTGAACAGCTGCAAACCCTGGCCGCTGCCGGTCTTAATGCGATAAACATAAGCCTTGACACAATGGATGAAGAAAAGTTTCGCCGCCTGACCAAGGGGGAGGGGCTTGACAACATTCTTTCTGCCATCGACATGGCCTTGGACTTGGGGCTGGAGGTAAAGCTAAACTGCGTGCCAATGCGTGGCTTCAACGAGGAAGACATTGTGCGGCTTACGGCACTTGCGAAAGACAAAAAAATGGCGGTACGTTTTATCGAGCTTATGCCGCTAGGGGCAGCCGCCGAAATACATCCACTCCCAATGAACGAAGTCGCCGCCCTTATTGAAAAAGCTTTCGGGCCTTTGACAGCCTCGCTGGTAAAGCCTGGAAGCGGGCCTGCGGTCTATCAGACATTGCCAGGTTTTGTTGGATACATTGGCTTTATAGACGTACTAAGCCGGGGTTTTTGCGAAAATTGCAACCGTCTTAGGCTTACAGCATCGGGTGTTTTGAAGCCCTGCCTTTCCAGCGACCTGGGGATCGATCTTCGCCGGCTTGTACGGGGCAATGTTCCCGACAAAGAAATCGGAGAGGCGGTTCGTGAACTTGTCAGGGAAAAACCGGCAGGACACAGTTTTGGTGGAATGGCCACAAGTGGTGGCAAAAAACAGGATCACCGCAAAAAAGAAATGTTTCGCATTGGGGGCTGATATTGGGAACAGTACGGGCGGTATGCCTAAGTGCCGAAAAAGGCAGGGCAAAACAGGATGTGGGTAAGGCAGAGCTTGTGTTGCAGCATGGGCTAAAAGGCGATGCCCATGCAGGAAGTTGGCATCGCCAGGTTAGCCTGCTTTCGCTTCAAAAAATTGAAGCTTTTCGTGCAAAAGGTGCCAAGGTCGAATACGGCGATTTCGGGGAAAACATCGTGGTCGAGGGAATTGATTTCGCCGGCCTTCCTGTTGGGACAAAACTCCGTTGCGGGGAAGCCTTGTTGGAAATGACACAAATTGGAAAAGAGTGCCACAATCGTTGTGCTATTTTCCACAGCATGGGCGACTGCATTATGCCAAGGGAGGGTGTCTTTGCCATGGTGCTTAATGGCGGTATGATACGGGTGGGGGACGAGATACATGTCGAATAAACCCTATCGTGTTGCAATCATTACCCTTAGTGACAAAGGCTTTCGGGGGGAAAGGGAGGATGCAAGCGGCAAGCTTATCGGTGAAATTTTGGGAAGCATGGGATACAGCGTGGTAGGCTACACGATACTTCCCGACGAGCAGGCCTTGCTGGAAAAGGAACTTATGCGGCTCTGCGATGGGGGCTTGGCGGACCTCATTCTTACCACTGGTGGGACAGGGTTTTCGCCCAGGGATCGCACACCCGAGGCAACAATCGCGGTGGCGGAACGCCTGGTGCCTGGAATCCCCGAGGCAATGCGTATGCAAAGCATGGGCATAAGCAAACGAGCCATGTTAAGCCGTGCCATCTCCGCAATTCGTGGCAAAACCCTTATCGTAAATTTGCCTGGCAGCCCAAAGGCAGTGCGGGAAAACCTTGGCTTCATTGTATCGGAACTTGAGCACGGTTTGGACATACTCACGGGCAAGGACGGGGAATGCGGGATATAAGATGATTTACCTGAACAATGCTGCCACTTCCTGGCCAAAACCGGAAAGGGTCTACAGGCTTGCCGATCAAGTGCTGCGTGAGGAATCTGGAAACCCGGGCAGATCGGACCATGCCCTTTCCATTGCCGCCCGTAGGCGCATCGAGGAAACCAGACAGCTTCTTGCAAGGTTTTTCAACGCGCCTGTACCTGGGCGCATCGTCTTTACCCTAAACGCCACCGATGCCCTCAACCTGGCAATCAAAGGGCTGATTCTGGAGGGGCTTTATAAAGGGGAAAGGGTTCATGTGGTTACTAGCTCTATGGAACACAACTCTGTGGTAAGACCCCTTGAGGCATTGCGAAAGCACGGCCTGGTATATAGCAAGCTTGCAACCTGCCCAATAAACGGCGCCAATCCTGATGATGTAAAAGCCGCCATCAGAAAAGACACGAAACTTGTGGTATGGGGTCATGTGTCAAACGTCAGCGGCACGGTGAATCCCATTGCCGAAATTGGCGCCCTCTGCCACGAAAGGAACATCCCCTTTCTTGTCGATGCCGCACAGTCTGCGGGGACTATGCCCATCGACGTGCAGGCAATGGGCCTTGGCCTTTTGGCTTTTCCGGGGCACAAAGGCCTTTTCGGATCCCAGGGGACCGGGGGGCTGTACATTGGCGAGGGCCTTGCGCCAATACCGCTTCGGGAAGGCGGAACCGGCAGCCATTCCGAGGATTCGGTTCAGCCAGAGGATCTCCCCGACCGCTACGAAAGCGGCACGATGAATGTTGCCGGCATTGCAGCCCTTGGGGAAGGGGTACGTTTCCTCACGGAACAGGGAATTGAAAATGTGGAGAAACACGAAGCAGATCTGGCAAGCCGCCTTATCGATGGCATACGGGATCTTCCCGGGCTCAAAATCCATGGCCCCCCTGGAGGACCGTATCGCAAGGGAATTGTTTCTATCACCTTTGATAAACTTGCGCCTACGGAGGCGGCACTCATCCTGGAAAATTCCTTCGACATAGCGGTTCGTCCAGGTCTGCACTGCGCCCCCGATGCCCACAGGACACTAGGAACCCTAAGCTTGGGTGGAACCTTAAGGATAGGGATCGGCTACCTCAACACGAAGGAAGACATAGACCGCTGTGTCGAGGCTTTGTCCATTATTTTGAAGGGGAAAAATGCATAAAACGGACTGTCTTAAGATGTGTCTCACCTTGGGCACAAACAATGGCTGCGATGCGATAGACCAAACTGGCAATATATGCTAGGCTTGTAAAACACTGGTTTGGGACTGAGAGCGAAGGGTTCCGAGGTGTTTGGAAAAACCGCTCAAATGACCGTTTTTTCCCTAGTTCAAAATCAAGCTTGCTACTGTACGGAGTTATCGAAATGAAGAAAAAATTACTGGATGTTCTGCGGATTGGAATATTTTATGACGGCTATTACTTTTACAAGATTAGCAATTACTACAAGTACGAACACGAAAGGAAATCCCGAATAAGCATCAGCGGCCTGCACGAATTCATAAGGAACGAAGTGGCGACCCTTACCGACATGGACATACGCCAGTGCCAGATAATCGACGCCCATTACTTCAAGGGGCGTTCGCAGGCGCGGGACATGGGGGAAAAAGTTCAAAGCGAGCGGGTTTTCGAGGACATTCTGATGCGGGAAAACATCGTAAGCCATTACCTACCGCTTCGTTTTGGCGGCGACGGCAGCTTTGTCCAGGAAAAAGGCATCGATGTCTGGCTTGCCCTTGAGGCCTACGAACTTGCCATCTACAAGCACTTCGACATCCTGGTGCTGATAGCCGGCGACGGCGATTATGTCCCCCTCGTCCGCAAGCTCCACACCCTTGGCACCCAGGTAATGCTGATTTGCTGGGATTTTTCCTACCATAACGAGCACGGCGATATTGTAGAGACCAAAACTTCCCGGCAGCTTCTTTCCGAGGTTTTCTTCCCCGTACAAATGAGCCAGAGAATCAACCAGAAAGGCAACGAGTACGTGGAAAGCCTGTTCGTAAAAGAGCGGGTGCAGGATCCTGGTTCTAGCCCCGCCGCCCTGCCCGAAAAACGGCTGGAAGGCACGGAGGAATTCGTTTCCACCATTTTCAACGTAAACCCCACCGGTTTTGGCTTTATCAAGGACGAGGAAAAAAACAATATTTTCTTTCACTATAGCAGGCTGGCCAACTGCGATATTGCCGATCTTAAAGTCGGCATGAAAGTTAGCTACTCAATTGAAGAGGACGAGGAGCGCAGCAAACGGGAGGAACGACCCGTCTACCGTGCCACCAGGGTAACGCTTGTCGAATAGGCAGAATAAGGACACCCGCTAAGCCAATTCACTATAGCTTGATTTTTTTCATATTTTTCCGTTTTTCTCGCGAACCATACAGCAATAAACCTTTGCATTCCAAACGCTCTTGCTCGAAAATCTAAATTCGATGCTGGATCTTTGTCATTACAGGGAGTTTTTCCATTAGGGGGATGGCAGGCAGAAAAAACTTGAATTCTCGACCTTTGCCCAATATATTATAGGGGACGCCTCACCTTGACTTCCGTTTCGAAATGCGTCCCTAGAGTCAGGAGGGCTTTAAATTATGAAGACGAAACACGCTTTTTTTGCAAGCGTGGTACTTGCGGTGATCTTATCGTACTCCTGCAGAATGCCCCCGTCAATAGAGATAAGAACCGACAACTCCGAACTGGGTGTCCCGCTAAGGGCCGAATTAAACCTTACCGAAATACTTCAAGCCAGGTTCCAGGAATCTTTCGTTGGCATGCATTATGAAATGATAGATCATGGAGGCGTGCTGGCTTTTCTTGTCGCTTACCAAATGGATCTGCTTCCCTCGTTCAACCCCAGCGATTACCTGGGCGATATAACAGGCCAACTGGATGACTATGGGCAATCCGCAATAGACCCCATAGATACCCTCATAATGGTGCCCCAGATAGCCTGGGATACGGTGGAGCCAACGACGTTTTACTTCGGGATGGGCGAATTTTTCGAAACCATGGAAAACTCGCTCAATAGGTATTCCATGCCGACGACAAGGGTCGAAGGGTTGATTTTTGTACCAGGTATGCCAAACATGCCAATACCCTTGCCCCCGGGGCCAAGGTTTTTTGCGTTTACAGAAGGGGGCGATGCCAACTTCGATTCCGTTACCGTTTCGGATTCCGACGGGTTCGGCAACAGGATAGAGCTGGGTCTCGAACTGAGTTCGACAAGCGGCCCTCTACCAGAAGGCTTGACCGTCAGGTTGACGGGCATACAAATGCTGGGGGAAACCAGCCAGATGCCCATAGGATCACCCAACTTCCCACAAACCGCAATCCTGAACCATGGCAATAATTTTTCCGATATAGTCACGATAGATCTTTCCGGGGCAAGAATCGTGGTAGGGGATCCGCCCCAGTTTAGATTTGGCAATATTGAAATCGAATATATTGGTACCTTAACGGCTCCGGTTTTTTTTGACATGCTTATACGCCCACAGGTAAAAAACATCGCTTTGCGTGGGGCTGCGGGCTTGCGAATCGGCGAGATGACACACCCCTTACCCGACGACATTCTTGACAATATCAGGATGGATGCCACCCAAGGCTTTCTAAACGCTGAAATTAGCAGGGGAACGCTCGGCATAAGGGCGAGCCCGCCGCCTCGTGCTGGAAGCAATCAAACGTATGGCGAAGGATTGCACATAAGCAACACAATCGCCATTACTCAAGCCCCGGTTGTTTTTGACGGGGTCGTCTTTGAAGGCGTGCGTGTGTCGCCATGGGAAATAGGCGACGCACCCTTTGATCTTGTGGGGGAAGTAATAAATGCAAGCCCCATGGAAATCGACCATGCCAAGAGCGTCTTGTTTGTAAAGTCGGATCCGGTTCATGGCATGTCTTTTGAACTTTTTGGGGATGATTTTCACAATAAGACACTGCCCATCATTATTGACATGCAGATGGACATCGAAGAGCTGTCCCTGATTCGCTGGGCGATGGATGAGGATCTTGTCCCGCTCCCCGAGATTGAAATTCACTTTACGGACATGGGCGACGACACGGACATCACAAAGTTTATTTACAGCATTGATTTTGAGGAAGTAAAGCTGTCGATTAATTTTACCGAGCTCGATGCCGCGCTGGTCGGAAACATAGCACTAAGGGTAAAGTGTCCAGAGCTTGGCTTCCTGGGCGAATACATTATCCTAAAGGAAGGCCTAAATTATATTACCAGCAAGCCGATCACCCTGGATCTTGAAAGATCCCCAAGCCTGGGGGTGGATATTGCCATGGTGCCGGTTATCGACGGAACAATAAAGGATGTCGGATTCCTGGAACTTGGCCCGCTCGCACTGAACCCTGACGGCGAAACTGGATTGGAACTATCCGCCATTATAGACATCGATTTCAATTGGACGCAGGCGGAAATCGATCTGCGCGGGATTATGAACGAGTATGCAAATGGCATGGCCATTCTCGACGGTGGATACCCCGAACACGGGGATGCGATTGACTTGCGTAACACGCTGGGCGATTTCATGAGGGGCTTTAACTTTGCCAGGGACAGCGTTTCGGTCCTGGTGTATGTGGACGGCCCAGGCGGGCTTATCGGCGATCTGTCCCCGATGCTTACTATCCAGGCGGAATCGAGGAACAGAAACCCCACCAATCCCGATGACAATGATCCTGACAATTGGGAAAGGGACTTTTTCCCCTTGGTAGAAAACCAAGTGATTACAGATACCGATACCGCCGACTTCCCCCAACTGACCTCGCCTGACTTCTCCTTCGATGCGCTTCCGCCAGGCGGGCTCCAGATTGCCGGGGACTTTACCAGAATAATCGCCGACATGCCGGAATACCTGCGCTTTGTCTACAACATAGAACTGCAAAGACGGTTTACCGTTTACCCTGATATGTTCGACGCATATACCGACAACGACAGTGCGATTAGAGCCATGGTCATAGCGAAAATACCCCTGGACTTCGAGATAATGGCGGGTGCGTATTTCAACCTGCCGGTGTTTGAAGGCCGGGGAGACCTTTTTGGTAGAGCCGGTCTCGACGAGCCGCTTTTCGGCGGCGACAACTTAAGCATAAATTCGCTAAAACTTAGGCTGGATTTTGGCTATTCCATTTTCCAAGGGGCGGTACTGCATCTTGACGGTGGCGATCCCAGTATAGTGGGCGCGGAAAACATACTCTTAGGCGTAAATGGCAGACCCCTGAATGACGGGAAAACTGGCAACCTGGAAGTGATTATTAGGGGAACGGATCTGGACATTATCAACAGCAGGCTTATTCCCCCCAACGTAAGGATCGAGTATCTGACAGAAACGAGGATACGAATACCAACGGATTTTCTGCCGACCAGAATTTCAATAGCGGCAAGCGGCAGTTACACCCTTGACTTGGATGAGAGGGAATGATGCCAATGGCTAACAAAGTAATGGGAAAATTTTTCCTGCTGGTTTGTCTTTTTCTCCAGGGCCTGTTCCTTTGGGCCAGGGACAACGATGCCGTGAATCTACGGACCTGGGAAGTCGAAAATGACATAGGGATTCACAGCCCTGTCAGGGAAAGGTTTGCCTTCAATAACCGAAGGGTTGAACTGAGTATGCAGATGGGCGTTCATGCCTCCAACACCTTTGTTTCCTACGGTGATTTTTTTCAGAACCCCTTTCGCATTCTAAGAAACCTAATCGATGCGGATAACTTCGCCAGCTTCCTGGACAATCCCAGCCTTTATTACAGGGATTCGATTTCCATCAATATCGATGATTTTTTTAGCGGTTTTAGGTTTAATTTTGGCCTTGCCGCCGCTCCATTTTCGTTAAACATCAACATGGGGGACGAGTGGGGTTTCGGCCTTGACATTGCCCACGCCACCGCAACGGGGAACCTGTTTCTCCCAGGAAACGTGCTGGGCCTTCGTGAAGTGAGGGATGAACGTTTTGGTGCGGGCGGCGCGGTTTTTGTCGATGTTGGCGTTCCGGTTTTTTTCCATACCAGGGGCTTTAGGATAAGCCTAAGGCCGGCGGCCTATCTTCCGCTGGTTTACCTAAGGCCTGGTTTTACCTACAGTTTCGGGCCCAGCTACGAGGGCGGGCATTCGGGGCAACGTCTTGAGGTATCCTACGACATGCGTGTTTTTTCCCCGTTTAGCCTGGAAGGAATAATCGGGGACAACGATATCAACACAATGGAAGACATAATGCGGGATCCTTTTGGCATGGTGACACGCAATCTGGGGTATGACATAAGCCTGGGCATCGAATTCCCCATTAATCACCTGACTTCCCTTGGCGTTAACCTTACCAATATCCCGATACCTTTTCTTTGGGCGACTCTGGATAACTACACACGGCTTCAAGGAAATATGTTTGTTGATACCAGTTATGTCAATTTTGGGGACGTATTCAACGATGATTTTGAGTTTCCCGAGGGGGCATTCGGTTCCTCCATGGGAGATCCATACTTTGCTACGCTTTCGAGGGGCCAGAGAATTCTGCGCCCGTTTACAATGCTGTTTTATGCCAATTATCGCCCGTTTGGGACACAGACCCTGACCCTAATTCCGTCCCTGGGTTTTTCCATCAACCAAGTGTACACACGAATAGCCGCACTTGAAGGCGGCCTAAGCGCCAGGTTTGATCTTGCGAATATTTTTATCACGACCATTGGCATGAATTACAACGACCGCAGGTGGAGGCACAGCCTGGATCTGGCTTTTAA
>Ga0209755_10005003_pt1 | contig 15316 bp, 12 predicted proteins | sample TergutCo191P1_FD_187301 | JGI IMG/M metagenome (GOLD analysis project Ga0209755, IMG submission 187301) | Cornitermes sp. P1 segment gut microbial communities from Petit-Saut dam, French Guiana - Co191P1 (SPAdes) (version 2) | ecosystem: Host-associated > Arthropoda: Insects > Digestive system... | reverse complement strand
ATTTTTGATTATTTATTTCTAAAAGGCTCTACATGTTTCGGGCAGTTCCTCCGCCCATCATCAGGAGCATGTAACTGTACACACAACTTCAAGTATTGTCAACCAATAATGCTGCAGGCTGGTATCGTGGATGTGATGGAACTGACTTAAGTCAGTTCGTTTCATCTGCGATACTGGCCTGCAGCAGTATTGGTTTTGACAATACATGAGGCTGAATGTACAGTTATGTGCTCCTGATGATGGGCGGAGGAACCGCCCGAAACATGTAGAGCCTTTTAGATATAAATAAACCAAAAATGGTTGCATCTTTTTTGTTGTAATTAAAAAATCATACTAACGATGCACGGACACATGAATATCAAATTGTATTAAATGGGTTTCTAACGTTTAAATTGTAGAGTCAGATTCAAAGAATATATAAAAGAGACAGCATTGCTCTTGCCACTAAACTTACATCTTGCCAAAGGTAATATAAGTAATATGTAATCGTTAACCTCTATACTGGCTGTGCAAGTCCATACATTAGCAAAATGCATTGTGATGTGTTTCACACTAATTTTTATACACTTACATTTAAATAAGAAGCTTGTGTCTTGAAACAAAAGCATTAAGCTCTTTACTGGACATTGGCTGACATGTGTATATAAAGAAACCTTAACATTTGTTTTACATTAGGTTTATCATGATTCCTGATGACTGAGGTGTAAACACCATACACAGTCAATAGGAGTGTATTACCATGTATGATACTTTTTCAGAAAAAGAAAATGGATGGGGCTGGGGTTCTAGCCATGTTTCCCTGTGTATGTAGTTTTATGTGCAGCACTTTTCATGGCTGATATATGCTTCTTCAGGAACAGGTTGCATGAACTTAAGTACACTACAATAAGCTTCTCATAAATGTAATCAAAAGTGTGGAGTTCAAATGTTATTTATTACAAGTTTCTTGTTACTGATGCAATATTTATATTTTTACAGTGTAATGCAGGCATGCCCAAATCATTAGGTTGGACATGGGTGCCTGCTGATGCTTGTGAGCACACAGCGAGGCACAGACCATTAGGACGGAGTGCCAGCCATGTCTGCGTGCGGAAAGAATGACTAATGCACTATGTGGCAACCAGTTGAGCATGCCTGTTGTAACCTGTAAAAATAAACAGTTTACATATGAAGGATGCAGGAAAATCCTCAAGTTTTGTACTGTAGTTCACTTATGAATGAATATTCAGAACAAAATGTGTATGCAGCACTGGTACATACAGAGAAGTCCCTGTTTAAGGTTTACTTGGGGACAAGAATAAATCAAGAAACATTTTTAATTAGGGGGTCATTTGGAAATAAAATGACAATTAGTAATTACAAAAAGTTTCTTCAATTTTTTAAATGAGCAAGAATTATGGTCTTATGGGATGTGATGCTATGTTGCTTGGTAAGTGGGCCCTGACATTATGAAGGAATTTACTGCTCTCATCTTAAGGGGTTCGAGGTCCATGAAGAAGGCAGCCAGGAACCACCTACCCAGCAATGCAGCGTCACATCCTGGAAGTCCAGAATTCTCAATCACATTTCTGTGAATACTTCAAAATTTACAAAAAATGAACATTTTAAACACACAAATTTTCCAGACTTCTCATTGACTTCCATCTGTAGTGCTGTTACTCATTCTTGTAATGTCTTCGTACATTTGCAAGATGCCTCCTTGATAAAACCCTTGTCAGAAATATCAAGTAAGAAACTGTTGCTCGTGTGCACTATACATGCTTATTCTCCAGCCTTGTGCATGAGAGCATGCACCAATTCGTCACTCTGCTGAATGACATTCTTGACCGACACAGTCACTTTCACCAGTCACCATTTTGTATCTTTCACCATATGCCTCACTTTAAATCTAAGGCCCATCTACCTTCAGCTCCATTTCACTGGTCTTCTCAAATAACATGAGCTGATTAAGTGGACTGTCTGAGAAGTCTTTGCTGAATTTACTCCAACCACATCTCCAATTCTTCATATCCTGCAAGCCTTATAACTTCCTCTCCTCTTGTTTAGTGTGCTCCACATTTACGGTCTCTAGATAGCATAATTTTTATGCAACGATAATGGTGCAAGTCCAAGACAAGACATATTTGGCCTGGCTTCCACTTCTTGGATTTGAGCAAGCTAACAATGCCAAGTGAATCATGGTACTAAACTGACACACTGATTTCATGTAGGGGCTGGCTTTTCATAGACTTAATGGAGATAAGATACTAATGTTGGGGGGGGGATACACGTGGATTTGACTGGGACCACAAACAATTAACCCGAAATGTGAAAAACTGTTACACTGAGAAACCTTAAACTGGGAATCTACTGCAGTTCTAATGCTGTATGACTAAACAGGATTGTAGTGTCCAAACAAAATTACAAAATTCACCAGAAAGTTTCTCTGCATGCATGTCTGTAAAGCTATCACCACTGGTTCCATCCTTCATTTCTCATACATGCTGTAACAGTTATGTAATAATTAAGTACCTACAATAATTATCAATTTAAGAATACAGACCTCCATTCACGATTCTTAATCTAGTTCTTAAGACTAAAGACAATGAGTGTAAACATCCAAAAAAATGAAGTTCAGAGATTGAAACAAAAAAGTTTATCACACATCCAGTACTCTACTGTACAATTCTGACTAGGAGACAACCCCAATATTGAAACGGCACGATACAATTTTTTTTTTTTTTACCAGAACCACACCATGCTCTAACCTACCACATAATCACAATCTAGTTCATCACTTCAGCATCTGTCTCAGTTTAAACTATACTCAAATACAATCAAAAAATGACTCTCTTGCTGCTTCTGAAGAATCATAAAAAAAAAAAAATCAAATTTAATACATCCATCCTGCAACACAGACACTGAGCTGTTCCATAAATATGTGTAAGTGGGAGCAAGTCACCTTTGGCTGTGCAACCAGAAGATGGCATCACAGGTCAAAGGTCACCATTAAATTTCAATTACATGTTTCAGTTCAGTGTGACCCAACCTTAAAACTGTTTCATCACACTTCCTGATCTGCAGAGAAGTCATGGCTACTTCAATCACTCAATATGAAAATATTTTATATTCTAGAATTCCAAGGGTAACTCACAAATGGTACGTCAGATGACACAATTCTTGTAAACACATCTGTAGAGAAACATACTTGAAATGCAAGTCAGTATTAACATTTCAATAAATTAATTAACTTGTTACATTCTGTACTTTAGCATTTGAAATTCATGCCAAATGGCTACCTTCTAATTCTAAGACTTGGGGGTCTTTAGAGCAATGCATACATATCAAGGCTGCAGTTGTCTAGTATGTGATACTCTGTACTCACAGAAGACTGCTGACATTTTGAAGTGCGTATCCTCTGTTAACTCTGGTAACCTTCAATTAGACAAAACAGCAAATCATCCCAAAAAATAAAGAGTTTAAAAAATACTCCAAGCCAACAAATGCAACCTTCCAACTGAAAACACATCAATCACCTTCTGGGATGGAATGATGTGTAGTCTGGTAGAAAACCATGTAAGTTTTGGAAAAGAAACATAGGTGACCTATCACACTACACAGCACTGCATCCAAACAGCTACACACTCTTCAATCACCACAAATATTCCAAGCCAATAACCACAACTTTCAAACCACATATACTTAGGAAAGACAAGACATATTCTGCAAGTAGAAGTCTGGGTGAGGTACTTTGCTCAATAAAATGTAAATCTTGGTGTCTAATGTAAGATGAGATGTCCTACGAGGAAAACAGACAATCTTCACATAATTTTAATACCATCATGGCAGGACATATCACAAAACTGCACACATGGTGGGGCAAGGCACCATTTGTTGTGCAGCTTGCAAGTGATACCAACTGATGAACTCAAGTTGTAAATAATCATAAAATTATTTATTGTAAAGAAGTCTGTACATCTCACAAATAAATGCCTGGGTATTATGAGAAATTATATTCCGTATAGTTGTCTGTTAAAACAAATCTGATTGGACCACGAACTCCGGTACAAGGAGCATCAAAATATTGTGCACTTTAGAAGAGAGAAACACCATTCAAGCTTGGCATTTCTTTTAATTCAAGCTTTAAGATATACAATACTAGACGTGCACTGTGATGTTCTGACACGTGAACAGGCATTCTCAAAAGGTACCAAAATACTTACGAAAAGTGAAAATGTAGACTAGCATCAGCTACCTTGTTTAACAGTAACAACTTTAATTTTGAACACAACAAATGGCTAGGATCTTTGGGGCTTGCTGTTTTCATAAGCATTACATAAAATATCTACTTCTGAAAGCACGTATTTTAAATTGTTGTCACTGTTAGTCACTTTGATAGCTGTAAGATTCACAACAGTCAAGGGGTCTAGATAAATATGATTCTTATAATAAAACCAATTAGATGCACTTATTTCTCAAATTTATTTTTGAAAGCTGTCAGCAAATCTGTATGACATATACCATTGCTGTGTGTACAGTGAAAAACTCCTGATGGACGGAGGAACTGTCCGAAACGTGTAGTTTTTTTTTTCCAAAAATAAATTTGAGAAATTAGTGCATCTAGTTGGTTTTATTGTAAGAATTTATCACTATGCACAGTCAACTGAACATAAAATAAAAATGTTTATTTGATAGTCTGCTAATCACAATTAAACATCAGTGTTTCTATACCCGTAGCTCAAGGAAATCTGCTGAGCTGTGTCCTGGTTATGTTGGTCATGTAATACTAGTTAGCATTATTTTATATATGACAGGTAAGTTTCCTTACCCATGGATTACGTGACAAAATCCACCTATCAGTCCTACTTGAGAAAGTAAGAGTAATTTGATCACCCAAGGAATCCCCTGCATTTTATTAAACTGAAAGATCATTATCGTGTTCACAGGAGCCCACAAATGTAACCACTACACAACATTAAGTATATATACCACTCAGAATGACCTAGAAGCATGCATCATACTCATCTACATGTGAGGTCATTCACAGTGATAACTAAAAATGGTGGCCATCCAAAGTGAATAAACACGTGACATTGTATGTGCAGTTTTGTTATTCCTCGTGGGTTAAAGGCTTTAACCTGACAGAAATTCATACATAGTCTGCCGTCGTATTTGGCGACAGCATGTTCACCATCTGAGAGTAACAAGCATAGCCACAAATCAACACAATTACCTGTGAAAATCTCTATGTGGATCAGTGACAACTCTGAGATAAGTGTGAATGTTCTTATGATCTACAATACCAAAAATTGTTTCCAAAATAGTTGACATGAGGTCAAATGTAAGATGCAGTCAAAACAACAATTCACCAGTGTGGCCCCCTAGTCAAAAGCAAAATGTGGTTTAATTACTGTCAGACCTGTTAAAATGCAAAATATAACTTAATCACTGTTAAGCCCTAGCCGAGAGCTAAATGAGTGTTGTGGATCCAAATACACCCACCATGAGGATGTGAAAGTGTCAAACTATGTATACAATGTGACATTATGTGGGATTCTTGCGGGCTTATTCCATCTGGATATATAAACACAACTGCATGCCAATGCATAGCCTCATACAACACCTAGAACACAGCATACATGAACACCTGAAGTATGAATGCAGACTGTGAATGCCACTGTGTAATGTGGCAAATGGGTACCAGCGTTTTAGAGAACATATGGCTTCCATCTTCAGGGTAGAAATAAGAAATTCTTCTGGCCCATTCCCCTCTGACTGCCATCTGTTCATCAAGTTACACAGTTCTGGAGCCATTCAGTTTCAGTTGGGAGATGATGCAACCACATATCACAGTGGTACAGAAAATCTGACTGCATGACATGACAGCTGCTTAATTTCACTTGCAGATTATGTTTAGAAGCAGCCTGTATGTTTTGTAACCTTTATGCATTATACATGATTGCTAGAACAGGAAAGTTTGAACAAAGCAAAAGAAACGAGGTAACTTTACTTTATGATACCCCTCATATGTTTCAGAACAAGTGAAACAGTAACCTGCTTGGCAATTACTAATATTTTACAATGTTTTGTTTTCTTTCAGCAAGCAAAGAGTTTGTGTTGAACGTAAGGAATTATTTCCTTTCTTTCCATTTTGTGAAGTTTAAGAGTGACACTGGGCAGGTAATAAGGGGAGATATGGGGTCAGTCACTACATCCTTCTGAATTGGAGGGCAGAACTGTATCACAAACTCCAAGTCCCTGAAAGATGAGCAACTCAAATTACTTAAAGCACCCTCTTGCAAAAATGTGAATTGTGAACATTCTATTTTAACGCAACAAAAGGCACTACTATTAATATCGAAAGAATATGGTTAGATGTGCTTGTGATAATTGGATTCATAGACTATTACTGTAGTGTACAATGCAAGACACATGTGGAACCAATCTTTAAAACCCCAGTGTTGTTTTCATGTCTTGGAAACAGATAAGTTGAAAAAGTAACGGACTGCTGAAACAGGTAATATATCAGACACAATTAACTGGGAGAGCAGACAACATACCGTAACTGTAACTATCGGCCGAAGAACCAATCGGTCTCAGAAGACCATGATAAAGATGGAAGAAGGATAGTAAAATTAACCACTATTCCTTCTGGGAATAATCCAGATCATTCTCATACCGCACTCTTACAAGGCACTTCATGGACAATTGTGAAGGCTAAATAAATACCACCAAGAGAGAAAGAATAAGATAAACAGAATGGGGCTATAGGAAAAAAGTTAAAAAAATGTCTCTACATCAACATTCTGTGCCAAGAACATACGTGAAATCAGTACTTACTGCTTTATAGTAAGCATATTCCATACACAAGCAGTTCATAAACGTTATACATCGAAACATGTGCCAACACACGCAGAAAACATTAACCAGGCATTTATTTTAGTACAATTTAATATTATTCTGCGAGACATGTTATTAAAATTGATGTATTTCAGAGTACAAGAACTGTTCTGCTAAAGGAGCAAAATTCTGTACACACTGTCTTTATCTGTTACAAAATGATTTAACTTTAAAAATCACATCATCATAAATATGACTTGGAACTACACAAACATTCCTGTGTTCCATGTACTGTACATAAATACTGCAAAAGACACCTTTCTTTTAGTTACAATTATTATCAAGTACACACAAGGCAAATGAATTAAGTGGTTTTATGGACAGTCTATCCTTGTTATCACTTTTCAGGAATACGAAGTTGTGCAGTTGCATGCTGCATCACACTGCATATCTTACTAACCCACTGTGGATTAATATCAAGCCAAATCATGGGTACAATGTAAAGCCAAACAGTTACATTCATGACTTTAGATTCATCTTAGATCATGTCATTTACATGAAAGGAGCTAAAATAGTACATAGAATGTGCCAGTGGTTCACAGATATTCCTGATAATTCAAACATCAAATCTGTACCACTGACGCAGCATACATATCAAACATAAAATCATATATATGTGACGCTCAAGGTGGTCCCAGTATTTTTGGTGTTGCATGTGACAATATATAAAAATTCCAGACTTTCAGATGATCTTTAGAGTCTCTGTAATGAACTGACATATGGAATTCACTATTTTACAACCCCTTTTGATGACTGTTAGTCTTAATGATATGAAAGACAAAAATTTCCATGAGAAACTGTATTATATAGAACTGTATATCTGCAGCATGCAGACCACTCGCCATAATGTTACACTGTCAACGTGTGTTATTATGTAGTTCTGTACACCAAAGACAATCTGTATGTGTAAGGGCAAGTGGAGGGCAGTAACAGTCATCTGAAAGCTACACAACAGTCCCCCACAATTAAGATCACTTACAGCCAGAACTTCAGACAATACAAAGTTTAGGTAGAAGTATTCAGCTAATTACAGCCTTGAAATTACCTCACAATCTTACAACCATTAACACTTATGTTGTTCTGCTGTGTTGTGGATGGAATTTTTTCATCAAAGAAGTACTAAAATATTAACTTTTTGGTTGTTTTTAGAAATTCCATTCTGAAAGCAAATAAAAACAGCTAAAAGTAGATAATGAGACCCTACAAACTTTAATGGTACAGAAATATTTATATGCTCCGAAGTTGTGAACCACAGGCAAGACAAAATTTTGACCATGATTAATCTATTGTCAAGAACATTCTGTCCAGAGTATCACATCACTAACACACTGTGAAGTTCTGTGGTTAGACTATCCTGGTACTTTTTTTTTGCCAGTAACATATGACAGCTCTTCTGTTGTCTTTGTGTGACCAGAAAATGCCTTACTTACCAATATACACCAATTGTAAGGTAAAGTTTATTTTCTATACTGACACCAATTGTAAGGTAAAGTTTATTTTCTATACTGACACTGCAACAGCAAGGACTTGCTGCCATTTAAATGTAGCTTAAACTGCAGGCTGTATGCCATTTCTTTTCATTAACAGTGAAAGGATTTAAACAAAAAATTTGCTATCACTGGATGTCAGAAGACCTGCTGAAGTGTACAACACCAAAGCATTTATTGTGAGAATCTAACCACAATACGCATTTTATGGGTATCTTAAATTCTGTACCACAAGTTTGTTCCCACTGGTTTTGCAACTTGCAGTGCCATGTGAGAGAGATCACAAAATGGCCCTTTCATTATAAATTGCTACTAATTATAATTGGTCCTATTTTGTATTGTTCTTTTGAAACTATCGATGGGGGTTTGAAATGGTATGCCATTTTCAAACATTCAATCTATCAAGATATATGAATACAATCATCATTGTTGCTGATAAAACTATTTTGTATGGTTCTGAAGTCACTGTCTTTTCTCTTTGGTGCCAAACAAATACCCAGTGCAATCTGCAAAACACCAGACTTAAATTACAGTATTTAATTTTTTTTCATGCCAATGTTTATAAACAAATACACAATATCCAAGAAAGAAATCCCAACAAGGCTGTAAAAGAATGGTCATAATTGGCTGATGCGTATGTTATGTCATCAAGGAACTGAACCCAGCACCCTGCAATCTACATACGGGTTGTTGGACCCTAATGGGTCACATACAAGATGCAAAAAATCTACTTCACATGGCAAAACCAGTGTACCTTGAGAGACATAGTACTTCTGTTTTTAAATGTAACATTCCCTTTTTAATGTGCCTGCATAACTTACACAGAGAATGTTGCCACTTCTAATCTAGGTGTTGATGGCCTCTTTAACAAATCCTACAATGGCTCTCTTATGTCAAAGTCCCATCTTGCAAGAGAACAGGCCACCTGCATTACTTCCTCAGTCCCTATTCAGTTTACAGGCAAATGGCACAACATCAGTGTTAATGCAAATTACTTCCTCTCTGCTGGATAGTATGAGAGCCTGTAACTACAAAACCATTAAATATAACTTTTAAAATGTAATATTTAAATTTTGTATTGGTGACTCTGTTACACTTTCTGGTAGTAAGAGCAACTACTTACTTTTTGAACATATAGATTAATGAAAATTCTCTGTTCTGAGACGAATGCTCTGCATAAAGAGAATTAACAAACACATGATCAAATTAACCTTGAATAGTGAGAGTCAAAAAGGTTTTAAGATGATATGTTCCTGCTGTGGTTCACACTTCAGCAGAATTACCACATCTTTACTGCCATATTCAATACATACTCTGGAGGGGGGGGACTAAAAAAAATACTGGCACCCACTTTTCACCCAAAATCAATTCTGTGCTTGCTGAATGTCTGGAACTGAGGTGGTATTAGTTGGGCATCTATGCCGAAATGTGACAGGAAACTGTCGTTAATTGGAGGCCAAGGTTACCAAAGATGTGTATGTAAAGGTAAATGTAAGGATAGGTTGTAACTACAAATGACATGGCAGTCTCTGCTGTTTCAACATGCAGTGATTTCATCATATAAAAACATCACAACTTTAATGAATAACACTAATTTTTTGTGCACCTGAGAACTATTTAGTATTTGTGCCAAGAAGGAAAATTTCAGGCAATTAAATGAAAATGTAAAAGCAATGGAAGACTTATTAATTCAAAACTATAAACATTCAATTTTTGCATTTTTTGCCTCCTATTTTACCTGAGGGAAGAAACAGCCCAGTATTCAAAAAGATTCTGTATTTTAATCTAATTATGGACAACAACCAATTGGAGTTTGACAGCGATAATCACACACTTGACGTAACTTCTTCAATTGAAGCACCCTGTAACTCAGAATTCTCACTGTTTGAAAAGATGCCATAAAAACAGTACTAATTTCCAACTGAAGAGGTATGTTAATCTGAATCAGCAGTAAGAGGCTCTGCAAATGAATCAAACATTCTGATGAGAGTCGAACATTTCTGTTTTTGTGTATTCTGTACTTAGATGTTCCAAGCAGAACAACACACTACACAACATAACAAAATGATTTTGTAATCTTCGAGCAAGAATAATTTATAGTCAAATTATTTCAATTTACCCTTTTAAAATGTTCAAAATATTTTTGTAATTACATCAGCTTGTAAGTCTGGATGACTGTTTTTTTGTGACATAAGTATATATGTAAAGCATTACTGTGATATACTTACAACATGGGCTAATCAAGGCATGTGACAGAAAATAAGTACCAAAAAAACATCTACTTCCATGATTTACTCACAAAACTCCTTGTTAATACATATACTGTTGTCAAATCTGTATTAACAAGGTCTAGCTGTATGTGGTTGGGATAACACAAGAGAACAATCCTCCAAGCATCACACAATTCCAGAGGTATTCATGCTAAAAACTGAACTATACGAACAGAAACTCCACATTTTTACACATACCATCACACATACAATGTTTCTGTTCCACAATTACTGGCAAAGTTTAAAAATGACTCACATTTCACAAGGCAATTCTAGAAGATTGTTCAACCTCCACTGCAGAAAGGCTCAACATGTACCACAATAGAAAAGAAAGGATTTGTCGTTGCTGTAGGACTCGATTTAAAAAGCAACATGGATTAATACTACCTGAAAAAATGTCTACAAAGCTTTAACTACATCAAGAAATCAAAATAATAATTTAAATATCACCCCCCACAACCAAAATGGAACACGTAACATATTTGAGGGTAGATGGTGAAATGGATTCTTGTAACTGTTGCAGTCTGTTGGGATCAGTGACATAATTCTACATATTTCCAAATATCAGTAAAGAGCCAAGAAGTCTTTCAACAGATTCTAATGTGTGTACGAAACCTGCAACGGAACACTTCATATGGCATGTTCTGGTACATGTCATGTTGCCCCTCCTGTTGCCTTGAATTATGCAATACTGGAAACAGTAAGGCTTCACTGTGTGACACAATGATTACAGCAAAATGGCCCTAACACAGTAATTATAAACAAGGGTCTTTCAAGCGTAACGCACTGAGCCCCAGATACTAGTAGTAAGGAGTGAAACATACAGGAATTTCACCCAATGTGTATGAAAAAAGAAATGGCTTTGCATCTGCAATGGGGCTTAGAAGGAACAATGCTAACTGTAATAAAGTCAGAACTTCACGAGAATGTGTGCAACTGCAATTCACTGTACTGGCAGAAAGTGGTTCATGAACTGAGGGGTAAAAAAAAAATCTACTTCTGATGAACTCGCAGAGGATGTGTAAATGCTGTCAATGTTTCATGGATGGCATAACCATCAAACTGCCCCTCGATAACACAAATACATATTTTTACATCATATACAATTACAAAAGCCAGTTTATGTAAGTTTGTTTCTGCCCACAATGGCAGTGTAACAGAGATGGTACTGGTCATCAAAGAATTTTGACACATGTACATACTTTCATATTTCATACAGAAATGCCAGTTTTGTGTATGTGTGTGTGTGCGCGTGTGTGTATGTGTGTACTTACACGTTTGCTTGCATTCATAGAGTATGCACACCCTACAAAAATCCTTCAGATATTTTGTTGCATTTTCAACAGGCATTACTCTTTTAAAGATTAAGGTTCAGCTGACACATCAAAATTTCAGTACTGCCATATTTAGCCAACTCTGAATGGAAAACAAAACAAATGACAATTTCTGAAGACTGTCATCACCAATGGTGACTCTAATCATGCAGAAATTAACTGCACAGCTGACAGTACTAACCATATTCTCTCCTCCTCTTCTCATCCACAACATACAAAAATCACAAGGGTTGGGCACCTAGTTGAGTGATGGATCTATGTGTTCTCTTGTCTGGTGTGTATGATGTTAACAGACACTCCAGCACATAAGCTACACAACTGTTACAGCTGAACCCAAGCAAAACATTAGTTTTCAGCTGAATGAAGAAGAGTAAACGTTTGCTGTATTCTCATCCATTTTCAGTGGTCTAGCAGTGCACAAAGAGCCAGATCAGAGCACTCAGCACCGCAGAATATAAAGACAGGGACCATAACCACACGTGTGGTTATGATAATTTATAATACACCAGAACCCAAACACATTTCTAGCAACACTCTCATGAACACCATACGTACCCAAATATGAGACAATTTTTGCCTAGTTCACCACCCAAAAATCAAAGGTTGTCTTATAATAGGGCACAAAGTTTAACATGTTCAGTACACATACTTTCATGAAAGTCAAAGATTGTGAGGGGGATTGTCTTACATACAAGCAAATACAGTTACCTGAAACAAGCTTCAAAGATATTAAAAAATTTTCTAAATTACTGAAACACGTAAAAGCATGAAAAATGTATTGAAAAAAATGCCGTTTCACACACACAAAAGGAGGAGATGTAGATACATTACACCATAAATTTATTTCCAGACACCTGTCAGTGACATTGCTGTCTATCTTAAATCAAATAAGGCTAGTGACAAGTGACCTACGAACACACAGTGAAAGTGAACAAGCACAAGAAAATCTTATATGGCATGTTAATCACCGACTGTTTCGAAGCTGCTAAAGCTGATTTCCCCTTCTCTTTGGTAATTACAAAGAAGGTGGTATCAAGCTGAAATACTTCCTTGTATATCAGTCAAAGAAATGATGGCTGCTGAAGGGGCACATCAAGGTTCACCTCTGCATGTTTTGGTGATTTAACAAGGAAGCCTTTGTGATACCATTCCTGTTCCAGGATAGGGTTACATAATTCCTCTCCCTTTGCTGAGATGTACTCCAGGAACAAAATCTGAGCAATGTTTTGTTTCTACAGGGCAATAGACCAGAAACACACATCCTTCTCATGCCACCAATTCAACCTCTTTGTCACAATCGCTGGGCCAAGAGATGAAACATTCAAGGCCTCTTAGAGCCAGATGAATATGCAGCATCATCAGCTCACTGAGACAGTCATCAGTCTGGGAGTAACACATGGGCTTCAATAACAAGAAGGCCATATGTAAGTTTCTCAGTGTTCCCACAATTCAGCTGCATATAGTAGAACTGGCAAAGGAGATTCAGGTCACTTATAATGCTGGTGATATTGGAAATGCATAATGATGAGATGACCAATGACATTCTGAGTTGAAGCAATGCACAATGGGAGAGCAGGATGTAGAGGGACTGTAGACAAAATCACAACTAAAACAGCTGGTGACAAAAAGTGATTGCTTGAAACCCTCAGTGTGTTTGAGAAGGTGATGATCATTCTTGTTTTTTTTCTAAGTGTGTCATTTAATAATGTCTGTTAACTGCTATGATTACCTATGCATACAGCATCAGTGATAGACAATGAATGACTACAGAGGATTGGCTCATAATGTCAGCAGAAAAGTGAAGTACTTGGAGAACACACTTCTCAGGGCCACTCTGTCCACTACGAATCACATGGACTGTAAGCAAACCTGGGACTCCAAGGTGAGACACACAACTGTTCACAAACAAGATGACACGAACACATGACAGCAAGTTCAACCGATGATTAAGTGACCCTCTGAATTATTATAATGAACTATATTGAAAGAAAGCAAAACTTTGGTCATACTTTTATCCTTGACTTCTTCAGAGATGAATGCACTGTGAAGAATAAATCATTTGCATTTACATATGCACATGAATGTTTTTATTACTGTTTCAACTGTTGTTTATAGTAGGTAGTTCAGTGGAGGGGGTTATGTTAGGTTACCGAGTCCAAATGTGACCCTGAAAAAACAACTCCTTTTTGTAACATACAAATAATAAAAACACTTCCAACCTACATGTTGTTGATGCATGCCAACATTATATGCAAAACATCCCTCATGCAAAGTGGCGAATGTCCATATTTCTTCCACAACATGACAATTTTTTTCTTTTATAAATGTTACCCACAGACATTCATAAGGTGTTTTCTCACAAGGTGTACATTTCAGTTAATTTATCACAGCTACTGGGTTCAGTAGGTTCAAATCAGAAGTCACCAGCCTACTGCATACTTCTAGCAAAAGACTACAGCTGCACTAAATATCAGCTTATTGAGAATTTAGAGCTAATAATCCTGCTTATACAAGATTAGATTTCAGTGTAACATACTGTGACAAATGCTCTGGTTTCGCTAGTACTGTTGCAAGACCATTAACACTGCAGGACAGATACAGCAATATATGGATCTGTCAGTACTGTCAACATCATTTGGCTGCATTTCTACATGACCCAAATTCTCAGTCATAATTTGTGGTACTGACCATCCATTCTGGGTTGATTTGATTGCTTCCTTCCACACAACAAAACCACAACTATACCTTCCAAACAGTCAGGCACTAGCATCTGTAGATTATAACTTGCAGGACAAGAGGGAAAAGGTTTAGAGAATATGGGTTAGAAAAACTGCACAGAGTTATTAATTTGAGGTTCTCACAGTGACATTAACAAAGATTCAAAACTTCTGTGACATAATGCTGCGTTGACTGGTAAAAAGTTATCAGTCTTTTGGAGGAGTTTGCTGCCTACATATTCAGGGTTCAGACAGTAACAGAAGATAACCTTGTATTTACTACTTACTGACCAGCACAGCTTTGCATCCCTGAGTACTTAAACTGACTGAGCATTACACAGATTTATCACCTGGTTGTGCTGTGATGAATATTCTTCCATCCAAATTTGACATTCAGACGACTGCGCATCGTGATATATTCTTATAATAAAACCAACAAGAAGCACTAATTTCTCAAATTTATTTTTGGAATAGGACTCTACATGTTTCGGACAGTGTCTCTGTCCATCATCAGGAGTCTAGCACTGTACACAGCAATAGATATAGGTCATACAGGTTTGCTGACAGCTTGCTAGCAAGCGGTCAGCAAAACCTGTACGACATATACCTATTGCTGTGTGTACAGTGCT
>Ga0209755_10005002_pt1 | contig 15320 bp, 15 predicted proteins | sample TergutCo191P1_FD_187301 | JGI IMG/M metagenome (GOLD analysis project Ga0209755, IMG submission 187301) | Cornitermes sp. P1 segment gut microbial communities from Petit-Saut dam, French Guiana - Co191P1 (SPAdes) (version 2) | ecosystem: Host-associated > Arthropoda: Insects > Digestive system... | reverse complement strand
TTGCTCAAGCCCTGTTAGTTCGGTTTACGCCGGAATGGGTATGCATGTTACCATGTTGGATAACCTTCTTATGGGCGATTTTATACGTGAAGCCCCTACCTGGATTGCTGTATTGGTCATAGCCGCAGCAGTCCTTCTGGTTGTCGGTCTGGTTCTTTTCACGGGCCGTATTTCCTTCAGTGTCGCGGGTTTGCTCATCGGTATTCTTGCACTGATTTTCGCGGGATTTTTCGCGTTTTATTTCGGTTTGTGGATTCCGCTGGCTGCGCCGATCATCGCGGCGTTATTGGCATACCTCACCGCGACCCTTTACAGTTACGCCACTGAAGGCAAGGACAAGCGTTTTATAAAAGGCGCTTTCTCACGAATCCTCTCTCCAAAAGTAATAGATCAGATCATCGCGGATCCTTCCCAGTTGAAACTGGGTGGAGAAAGACGGACGATGACCGCGATTTTCACGGACATTCAGCGATTTTCTTCCATATCTTCGGAGCTTGAAGAGCAATATGGCGATGACGGCCCCAAGGTCTTGGTAAATCTCCTCAATCTTTATTTCACGGAGATGAGCAATATTATACTTGCCAACGGAGGAACCATCGACAAGTACGAAGGAGACGCAATTATTGCTTTCTTCGGCGCGCCGATCTGGGATGAAAAACATGCCGCCATGGCATGCCGTAGCGCCATACTCATGAAGAAAAAGGAGTATGAACTCAGAGATATGGTTATGAAACCTGACGGGGAATTTTATGTCACACTAAAGAATCTGATTGACGCAAATGTCATCCCCGACGATAGGCCTATTTACACCCGGCTGGGTATAAACACCGGAGAGATGGTCGTGGGGTTTATGGGAACTCCTTCCAAGATGGACTATACCATTATGGGGAACGCGGTAAACCTTTCGTCCAGGCTTGAAGGGGTGAATAAACAGTACAACACCCACGGTATTCTAATAAGCGAGTACACCAGAGACATTATCGGCGATGAATTCATAGTCCGCCCCTTAAGCCGGGTAACGGTTGTCGGCATTCCGGTTCCTTTGAGGCTTTACGAACTTCTGGAAATAAAAGCCAACGCTTCACCGGAAATGCTGAATATGCTCGGCGTTTGGGATATGGCGTTTAAGGCTTATGAAGGCCGGGATTTCACGGCGGCGAAGAAATACTTTGCCGAAGTATATGAAAAAGATCCAACGGACAGACCGGCGAAACTTTACCTGGATAGGTGTGAGGAGTATATCGCCGAGCCTCCGTCTGCCGATTGGGACGGGGTGGACAACCTGACGGAAAAATAATTAAAACCTCCGGCGAATAACCTGGCTTTGAGTAAACTGTCTTTAAGTAACCTATCTTTAGGTAACTATCTTTATAGAAAGGCGTTTAGTATATATAATTATAAGTGAGGTGGAACGAATGAAGAAAGTTTTTGCATTATGCGCCCTGATCCTGCTGGTTTCAGGCGCTCTTTTCGCTCAGATAAAAAGTAATAGCCAGGCATGGGTGTCGTCCAAAACGGCGGATGTGAAGTCAGGAACAGGATTTTTTTCTTCAAAGAGAGCAACATTGCAGATGTCTAACGAGGTTACAGTACTGCAGCTGAATGGAAACTGGGCGGAGATACGCTCCGGCTCTTTGGTCGGATGGGTCGCTGTGAGCAATTTAAGCGCGAGGCGCATTGTGGCTTCCGGCTCAAGCGCTACCGCCAGCGAGATTGCTCTCGCGGGAAAGGGATTCAGCCAGGAGGTGGAAGATTCTTACAAGACATCCGGAACCCTCAATTACGATGATGTGGACAAAACCGAAGCCATTACGGTTTCCATTGACGATCTGTATGTATTCGTCACCGAAGGCCATTTAAAGACAGGAGAATGAAATGAAAACGAAAAAAATTATTTATATCCTGGCGGCGATCCTTTCCGTATTGGTACTGTTCTTTTCATGCGCTTCCGCCGGTCCAATCGCGCAGGTCGCGTCCTCTTTTGGACTTCTTGCCCCCGAAACCGCCGACGCCATCGCCAAATCCGGTGTAGCGTGGCAGAATGCCTTTGAGGAAATCACACCGGAGCAGGAATACTATATAGGCCGGGCGGTAGCCGCCAATGTGCTTTCGACTTACAGATTACAAACAGGCAATCAGGAAATGATCGACTATGTAAACAAGATATGTCAGGCTATTATAATCAATTCCCCCAGACCTGAAATCTTCAGCAGTTATCATGTCAATATTCTGGACAGCGATGAAATAAACGCCTTCGCGACTCCGGGCGGACACATATTTATTACCCGAGGTCTTATAAACTGCGCAACATCTGAGGATACCCTCGCAGCGGTTATCGCTCATGAGGTCGCGCACATTCAGCTCCAGCACGGTCTTAAGGCGATAAAAAACAGCCGGATCACAAACGCGCTTATGGTTACCGGAGCTTCCACCGCCAGCGCCGCATTGGGGAGTAACCAGCTTTCCGAAATGACGAGTGTCTTTTCGGAATCAGTAAAGGAGATCGTTACCTCCATGGTTAATAACGGTTATTCCCAGACGCAGGAGTTTGACGCCGATTCTACAGCCATGGTCTTTCTGTCTCTGGCGGGTTACGAGCCTTCAGCGCTTCTTGATATGCTGAATGTTTTGGATAGAGAACAGGGCAGACGCTCCGGAGGGTTTAACAGGACCCACCCGACTCCTGCCCAGCGGATTACCAACGCCCAGAAAACAGTGGGCAATTATTCTGTTGAAGACACCCGTTCTTACAGAACGGCCAGGTTCTCGAATGTCAGATAAGCTTTAATCGCCCGGCGGGTTGAATCAAAAGCCAGGTCATCAGGATTTATTTCTTCCGGGCGAATAAAAAGCAATCCGGCTATTTCCCCGGCCTCTGTATGGAAGCTTTCTTCCGTGAGGCCGGGAGTGGAGACGGTAAAAAATAAATCACAGGTATTGTAAATAATATTCCTGTATGGATATACGTTAGGAAAAGAAGCAAACAGTCTATAAACATCCGCCGCCGTCTTGCCTGCAGGAATAGGCGCTTCCCAGCGCAGCTCTTCCCTGAGTTCCCGGCAGAGTCCTTCAAGAGCGCCCTCGCCGGGATCGATAAAACCACCCGGAAGATCGAGTTTACCTTTTGCGGGTTCTTTCCCTCTGACGAGAAGAACCACCTTATCGCCGCTTTGAATAACGCAGCCAGTTGCGGCCGCGATATTGTGAAAGTAGTGAAATTCGCAATCCGGGCAGGAAAATCTGTTTCCCCTGAACTGAATGTTTTTTCCACCGCAAGACGGACAATATTTAAACATGGTAAAAACCATTATAAAAGGCCAGTCGTAATCTGTAAATGCTGATGATTTAGTGTTTTCTCAAAAGCACCATGAGAAGCGCGATGTCTCCCTTGCGTATTCCGGGGATGCGGGCGGCCTGGCCCAAAGTAATTGGCAGTACAGCTTTCAATTTTTCTCTTGCTTCGGCGGATAGGCCGGTGAGGGAAGAATAATCCATGCCGGGAGGAATTTTTACCGCCTCAGTCTTTGCCATTTTCGCGGCGGCTCTTTTTTCTTTTTCGATGTACCCGGAATATTTTATGTCCAGACAAACCCTTTCGATCCATTCTTTCGGCCAGGGTGAGAGTCCGGGAATCAATGCCGGAAGTTCCTCCGGATTAAGAGCGCCGGATAGTTTTTTCTCTTTAATTAACTCCTGAATCAGATCAAGTCCTTCGGTTTTTTTTTGGAAGCGTTCCCACCGCTCGTCACTAATCAGACCCAATTCCCTTGCTCTGGGAGTGAGGCGTGTATCGGCGGTATCGTGACGGAGCACCAGTCTGTGTTCGGCTCGGCTTGTAAACATGCGGTAAGGTTCTTTTGTTCCCAAAGTGGTGAGATCGTCTATAAGCACGCCAATGTAAGCTTCAGCCCGTCCCAAAACAAGCGGCGGTTCACCCCGTATTTTTTGAGCGGCGTTGATTCCCGCGACAATGCCCTGCGCCGCGGCTTCTTCGTAACCTGAACTGCCGTTGGTTTGTCCCGCGCTGAAGAAGCCTGAAAGGCGTTTCGACTCCATGCCGGGGAAAAGATCCAGCGGATCAAGGTAATCGTATTCCACCGCGTATGCCGGTCTGACAATGATTGCTTTTTCAAGGCCCCTTATGCTGTGAATGAAATCCGCCTGGACATCTTCGGGCAGGGAGCTGGAAAGCCCGTTGAGATACACTTCGTTTGTGTAAAGTCCTTCCGGTTCGATAAAAACATGATGCCTGTCCCGCTCGGGAAAACGCGTTACCTTGTCTTCAATCGAAGGACAGTAACGCGCTCCAGCGCCTGTAATTTTTCCTCCGAAAAGAGGGGAGCGATGGATATTTTTTCTGATGATTTCATGAGTTTCCGGGCATGTGTAAGTTATCCAGCAGGGAAGTTCAGCAAGGGGAAAACGGCGCTGTTCCCCGCTGTCATTACCGGGGTTAACATCAAAAGAGAAAGGGATAGCCGTTTCGCCGTCCTGCCTTTCCACAACACTGTAATCAATGGAATCACCGTCAAGCCGGGCAGGGGTTCCGGTCTTGAGCCGCCCAACGTTGAAACCTTTCCTGCGCAGGTTTTGTCCGAGACCGCAGGCTGCTTCTTCACCCAGCCTGCCCTGGGTGGCGTCATACTCGCCGATGAAAATTCTCCCTTCCATAAAAGTACCGGCCGCCAGAATAACTGTGGAAGCTGAAATCCGGTGCCCCCGGCCGGTTATAACTCCCTGCGTCACGGATGCGCCGTTTTTTTCAGTGATGATGAGATCAACAACTGTATCCATAAAAATGGTAAGCCGCTTTTGCGTTTCCAAAGCTGAACGGGCCGCGGCCTGATATGTCTTTTTATCCGCCTGTGCTCTTGGCGCCTGTACCGCAGGCCCCCTGGAGCGATTGAGTACACGGTACTGAATCATGCTTCTGTCAATGAGTTTTCCGATTTCGCCGCCAAGAGCGTCCACTTCCCGGACAAGGTTTCCTTTTGAAAGCCCTCCCACGGCGGGATTGCAGGATAACGCGCCTATGCAGTCGGGGTTCTGCGTTATGAGAAGACACTTGAAGCCGAGGCGGCTTACTGCCAGAGACGCTTCAATCCCCGCATGCCCGCCGCCTATAACGATGCAGTCAAAATCCATTGTCAGCTTATTGGGCCAACAGTTTTTCGAAAGCCTTGTGGATTGCCGGAGTGTTCCAGTTGATGGTTCCGACAAGCCGCATTATGACCATCCCTTCCCGGTCAATCAGGTAACTTGTAGGAAGCGCCTGTACTCCGTAGGAAGAGCTGACTTTTCCATCTCTGTCATAAAGTGCGGGGAAGCTTAGTTCGTTAGTCTTCATAAAGTCGATGACATCCTGCGGTTCTTCCATGTTGTTTACAGCCAGGATTTCAAGGCCTCTTTCACTGTAGAGTTTGTATATGGCTTCCATGGAAGGCATTTCCTCACGGCACGGGCCGCACCATGTCGCCCAGAAGTTGAGGAACACTGGTCTGCCCTTGAAGGCGCTCAAACTGAGTGTTTCACCTGTTGTTGAGGCAAGAGAAAACTCTCTTGAAGGAATTTTCTCCTTGAGAAGACGCAGCCCGGCATGAATAAATGTTTTCTCCATTTCCGGGCCAAATACCGAAGAATCAATTTCCTTCTTGGTACAAGCCAAAAAAAATACCAGCGCCACCAGAGAGAAAACGACCATAAGAATCATTATTTTCATAAGAACCTCCAATTCCCGGAACTCAGCGTAAAGGCATTTGCTTCCCGGATGCAGCTCAGGGTTAAAATTTTTGCAGCCATGCAAGCGCGTTGGCCAAAAGCCTGAACGGCAAAGCTTTAGTCTCTGCCCAATTAATATAACTGAAAATCGATTTTTGAATCATCCCATTCAGGGCCGAGTAGCGGCCTGTGAGGATCATTATCCCGATTATGATAAGCAGGACGCCGCTAATCCGGCTGATGAGCAGCAGGTGAGAACGGATAAGGACTCCGTGTTTTAAAAACGAATCGAAAAACAGGGCGGCAAGCAAAAAGGGGAGGGCAAGCCCTGCGGAATAAGCCGTGAGGTAGAAAACCGCAATGACGGTTTTTCCGCTCTGTCCCGCCATTATCAGTATGCCCGTCAGAATGGGGCCTATACAGGGAGTCCATCCGGCTCCGAAAGCCGCCCCCGCGATAAACGCAGCGCCTGTGCCGCGTATGCCCGGGCGCATGAGTTTCCCCAATAGAGGACGCTTTTCGTAATTCGTGAAAGAGAGAAAACCAAAAATCACATTCAAACCGAGGATAATGATGATAATTCCGGCGGCCCAATTGATATATTTTGTAAGCCCGCCCATGACAGAAAATGTGGCGGACACCAGAATGCCAAGGATAATAAACACCGCGCTGAAACCAAGTACAAAACCTGCCGCGGTTCTGAGGAGGCGCGGTCTTGAAGAAAGGTTTTTTCCGGCGGGAGTTACGGGTCCGCCTTTAAAACCAACTCCGCCAAGTATACTGATATAGGAGGGAATCAGGGGAAGTACGCAGGGCGAAAGGAACGAAAGTAAACCCGCAGCAAACGCCAGTATCAGTGAGAGATCTTCTGTCATCTTTATTGATTTTATTCTATATTGTTGTTATGTCAATTTCTCAGGACAATAAAAATATCGATAAAAATGTGATCGATAAAAAGGTCATTAAGGCCCTTGCCTTTGATTTGGACGGCACAATCCTTGCTCCGGGGGCGGTGCTTACAGACAGAACCATCAAAGCAGTGAAAGATTGTATGCGGCGCGGACTCAAGGTAATAATCGCGACAGGACGCGCCATTGAAGCCGCCGAGCGCTACCGCGCGCCTCTCGGCGCCGAAGGGCCGATGGTCTACTATAACGGCGCGGTAGTGGCCGACATGCCTGAAGGGAAGATCCTTCAATCCATATTGCTTGATACAAAAGCGGCGGAATTCTGCGTGGACCTTTCCAGGGAACTCAATGTTTATTGTCAGCTATACCTTCCCGCCGGGGTTTGCCCTGATGGGATTAAAAAAGCGAACAAGGGAGAGAACAGCATTTTGCAGCGAAGTTCCCCCCGCATAATGCAGCGAAGTTTTCCGCACATGCTTCTCGTTGCCGAGCTGGATGGCCCTGAACTTGAGATGTATCATAAACATACCGGGATTCTTGCGGAATTGTGTGATTTGAAGAAAGCCCTCAAACACCCTGGCCTTGAGGGCTGCGTGAAAGCGATGTTTCTCGCCGAACCGGAAGTTCATGAAGTGCTCAGGCAAAGACTCGAAGAACAATTTGGAGAAAATGTTTATATAGCCCGTACCGCGCGGACTTTTCTGGAAGTTATGAATCCGAGTGTTTCCAAGGGGCAGGCATTGAAGTTCGCCATGGAACGCCTGTCGCTCAAGAGCGAAGAAGTCATTGCTTTCGGAGACGAGGAAAACGATCTCCCCATGTTTAAAGTTGCCGGGTTTTCGGTTGTGCCTTCAAGCGCGAAAGAAACAGTCAAAATACAGGCAAACCTTGTCGTAGGCTCCAATGCCGATGACGGAGTAGCGGTTTTTTTGGAAGAATTTTTCTAATGGCGTTGTTCGGAAACTTCAATTGCAGAGCAAGTTTTCGGAACAACTTCCACGCTTACATATACAGATCGAGGAAACTACCTTTTGACGGATCGATAATTGCCTCAGCGGAACTCAAGAGCCGGGCCAATTCTGCGGCCTGATCTTTTGCCGTTCCGATTGCCATAACCTGTACTTTCACCGAGGCTTCTTCCATAACCCGGCTTTGGGACATAGCCATTGATAATCCTTGTATATCCATGAATAAATTATCGGGCACGAATTCAAATCTGTCCAGTCCGGAAAGGAAAAAACAATATCCTAATAAAAATAAAAGAGGGAGCCTTTCGGCTCCCGTTATGATAAAACCGGATATCTCCGGTCAGTCAGCGGGGCGTGTAAAACATTCAACCCCCGCAGTTTATGGTATGTCCCGTAAATGAAACATGTCAAGGCCTTTTTTATTCTTTCTCAATACGTCCCAGAAGCGAACCCTGAAAATCTATCCGTGGGGCGCCCCGGTATCTAATCATACCGCCGCCTGAGACGCTGGCTTTTAAATTTTCCAAAACCCAAACATGAATCCTGGCTGCGCCGGTAAGCTGCAAGGTAACGTTCGTAACCTGTAGTTCATACCCGGAAAAATCCCCGGCGCCTGATACATTTAAGATGAGTTCTTCAGTGCTTCCCGCAAGTGTTATGCTTCCCGTTCCGGAGGCGTCTATTTTCAAACTGTCGCTTTCGACATGAGCGCGTATTTCACCCATGCCGGATATCCCAACGATAAAATCCGCGCATTCGAAAGAGCCTTCGATTTTTCCTACTCCGGAAATATTCGCTGTGAATGTTGATGTGCTTATTTTATCCATGCCTTCAAAGTTTGCTGCGCCGTAAATTGAAACACCTGTGATGCCGGGGCAGTAAACATGAACATCATATTTGGTAAATAAGTAAAGCCGCCCCATTATGGCTCCTATACGCAAGACGCCGTCGATGACTTCAACTCTAATATACTCCTGCAAATTTGAATCAACAGTAATGAGTGCGCGATATTCCGGGCTTTTGTGAAAATAGACGGTTGCGTTTCTGTTAATGTATATACTGTCAAAAGCAGGGAAACTTTTTTCTGTGGTTACCATATTGCCGTTCCCGATGAAGGGTATTCCCAGATTTAGATTTTCATAGCTGCCTTCGGCGAAACCCAGGACAGGCATAAAGGCAAGGATCCAGATGAGAAGCAGCTTTTTCATATCATCTCCTTTTTAATTCCCGTCCTGTTACCCCGGCCGCTATTCCAAAAGAAATACTACAAGGATTCTGGTAGTTATTTCCAATTCTCCCATAGGCAGCATAGTTGAACCGCCGGCGCTGTCCGCCGCCGCCGAGAACTCTATCTGATTAGCCATTCTGTTCATGATTGGTGAAATCTGCTGATTCCCTTCCTCCGAAATACTCAAAACTTTCAGTATCTTCAGTTTTGAAAGCGCTGCGTATTGATCTGCTTTCTCAACAGCTTTTTGGTACGCCAGTTCGCGTGAACGGACAAAGTATTCAGTGTTGTTTTTTACGCTGAAATTAAGCTGGTTCAATTCTATTCCGTTAATCTGGATTAGCCGATCTATTATTTTGGGGACTCTCTCATTGTCATTTTTTATATCTTCAACAGAAAATGTTATTCGTTGTTCCGCTTTTTGCCCGACAAGGATTCGCCTGCCGCTTCCATAATCATATTCCGTACTGAACGTCAGCGAGGCGGTATTTATATTTTTATCCTCAACATTGGATTCCTTTAAAACCGCCATTGCCTGTCTTACCATTTTACTTACTTCTTCCTGCGCCGTTTTTGTTGTTTGAGCCACATTGCTTAAAGTAATGTTCATCTGGATTATATCCGGCGTTACAAATACCGTACCTGTTCCGGAAACTGAAATTGTGCTTTGAACATTTTGTTCACTGTTTTTGTTACAGCTTGATCCGAGCATAATAACCGCCAATAATAATGGAATAGTCATCAAAAAAAACTTTGAGCTCCTGAAACTTTGCGTTCTCATAATTTTATCACCTTTAAACAAAAAATTCCTCCAGCCATTATAGTATTCTGCCGCCCACTTTTAAACCAAGTTTTGCTGCGCAGGTTACATGCAAAAATCGCGGCCTTACTGGACAGATATTCTCCTTTTGTGCCATAATTTAACATGGAAGACCATTCCGATACGCGATCCATTTTTAAGAACCTGTCACCTCTGGATCATCGTTATTCCATATCTGAAAAAGAACTTTTTGACGCTCTTGGCTTGTGGATTTCCGAGGAGGCCTCTGTCACGGCATGTGTGAAAGCGGAGATCGCTTTGATAATTGCGCATCTTTCGCTTGGGGGAAAACTGACGGCGGGGCTCAGGGAGGAGCTGGAAAAAGCCGGCGCGGATGTAGATCCTATGGAAGTCTATGCGGAGGAAGAAAAAACCCGCCACAATATACGCGCGCTTGTGAATGTCCTTAAAAAAAAGATTCCTGACGAGCTCGCGCCTCTGGTACACCTGGGGGCGACCAGCGCGGACATTCTTGATACAAGTCTTTCCTGGCGTGTTCGGGGTGTCACTCTTGAAGTGCTTCTGCCGGAATTAAAAAAACTGGAACTCCTCCTCTGCGCCTTTACCGAGCGGGAGGCCGGAACTCCCCAGATTGGCCGCACTCACGGTCAGCACGCTGTTCCGATCACACTGGGTTTTGCTATGGCGGAGTATGTTTCCCGTCTTGGCAAATCCATCCTTGAAATTGAGCGGCTGGTAAAAAATCTCAAAGGCAAGCTTGCCGGAGCGGTAGGAGCCTATAACGCTGCCGTCTTGCTCGCCAAAGCTCCGGAAGAACTGGAAAGACTCTACCTGGCGGAGCTATGTCTTGAGCCTTCAGAACATTCCACGCAATTGGTTGAGCCGGAATACCTTCTGAGGCTGCTTTTGGAATTCAATACGGCCTTTGGAATCATCGCCAATTTGGCGGATGATCTGCGCAACCTGCAGCGCAGTGAAATCGGGGAATTGCGGGAAGGCTTTAGTGCGGATCAGGTTGGTTCCTCGACTATGCCTCAAAAACGAAACCCCTGGAACTCGGAGCATGTCAAAAGTCTATGGAAAGCTTTTATGCCGCGTGTGATGACTTTCTTTATGGACCAGATTAGCGAGCATCAGCGGGATCTTTCCAATTCCGCAAGTCAGCGCTTCATCGCGGATTATATCGCCGGGTTTGCCCTTGCCGTTTGCCGCATGAGACAGGTTGTGCGCGGCCTTGAGGCAGACCGAAAGCGGCTTCTGGAAAACCTGAAGGGCGGCAGCGGCATGATACTTGCGGAGCCGGCTTATATACTTCTGGCAGAAAGCGGGATTTCCGGCGCTCATGAAGTTATACGCAAGATCACTCTCGCCGCTGAAAAAGAAAACCTGAGTTTCGCGGAAGCTCTTGCGGGGGAAAAGGAAACTCTTTCCGCGATAAGCGCCAGGATGGCCGTGATGGGACTCATACAGCCGGAGCCCGGACGGACTGAGGAAGCGGCTTTGGCCTGGTTTGGAAATCCGGAACAATACCGGGGACTTGCTATGGAGAAAGCTCTGCGCATCGCGGTAAAATACAAGAAACTTTTTGAGAGGTAGTTTATGTTTGTTGAGGCGCTTTCATATGATGACGTACTTTTGGTTCCGGGTTATTCGGATGTACTTCCAAAGGATTGCGATATTAAAACCAAACTTTGCGGAGACATCTATCTGAATGTACCGATTATTTCCGCGGCAATGGATACGGTTACCGAAGAAAAACTCGCCATAGCTCTTGCCCTGGAAGGAGGCGCCGGAGTAATTCACAGAAACCTGAACCCCGAAGAACAGACGTACCAGGTTAAGAATGTTAAAAGATACCTTAACTGGATTATTGAAAACCCTGTGACTGTTCTGGAAAATTCCCTTGTCGGAGACGTTAAGCTGCTTCTCGGCAAGTACAATGTTTCTGGCGCGCCGGTTCTGGACGATAACGGTAAACTTGTAGGGATCATCACGGGAAGGGATTTGCGTTTCTGCAAGAATGATTCCCTTAAGGTCAGCGAGGTGATGACCAGGGATCTCGTTGTGGAGCGCGGCAAAGCTTCTGTATTGAGCGCCAGGGAAAAATTCGACAAATACCGTATTGAAAAACTCCCAGTCGTTGATGATCAGGAAAAGCTTACAGGTCTCATCACCGTGAAGGATATGGAAAAAAATGAGCTCTACCCAAAGGCGGCAACGGACAAAGCTGGCAGACTCATCGTCGGCGCCGCCGTCTCCCCTCAGGATTACAGGGAAAGAGTACCTCTTCTTAAATCCGCTAAAGTAGATTTTGTGGTTCTTGATACGGCCCACGGAGATACGAGGAATGTAATTGACGCGATAAAAAATATCAGGAAGGATTTTGGATTGCCTGTTATCGGAGGAAATGTAGTTTCCCGTGAAGGAGCGAAGCGGCTCATAGATGCCGGTGCGGACGCGATCAAGGTAGGAATAGGCCCGGGTTCTACATGTACCACCCGGGTCGTGGCCGGCGTTGGGGTTCCCCAGTTTACTGCGATCTGGGACTGCGCCGAAGAAGCCGCTTCTGCGGGAATACCCGTGATTGCAGACGGCGGCATCAAGTTTTCCGGCGATCTCACCAAAGCCATAGGCGCGGGCGCCGATGTTGTGATGATCGGAAATCTTTTCGCGGGACTCAAGGAAGCTCCCGGCCAGGAAATTATTTTAGATGGCAGAATTTATAAAGAATACCGCGGCATGGGCAGCATGGGCGCTATCGAAGAAGGCTCAGGAGATCGTTACCAGATGAGCAAGGATGAGGTTCCGGTACCGGAAGGCATTGAAGGCAGGGTTCCCTATAAGGGCGAGTTGAGAGAATTCCTTTTTCAGCTTATTTCCGGATTAAAAAAGGGAATGGGGTACTGTGGATGCAAGAATATTGCGGAATTAAAGCGATACCGCAATTTCGTAAAGATATCCGCCGCAGGTTTGAAAGAAAGCCATCCTCATGATATAGCCATTACGCAGGAGGCGCCAAACTATTCCAGAGCTTAACCGAAGCGCTTTGAAAAAACGGCTTGATAGTCTCTACAATAAAATCAACACGGCTGAATTTATCCCGCATGATCCGGTTCAGTTTCCGCACAGGTACAAATCCGGCGCGGATTGTGAAATTGCCGCGTTTCTTGCCGCGACCATTGCCTGGGGCCGCAGGGATCTGATCCTTAAATCCGCCGAAAAAATGTTTGCTGTCATGGGGGAAAGCCCTTATGACTTTGTGATGAAAGGAGATCTCAAAAAACTAAAAGACCGCAATGGCGAGCGCCGCTGCATTCATCGTACTTTTTTTGAAAGTGATTTGCTTTATTTCTGCAAAGGCTTCAAAGCCTGTTATGCCAAATACGGAAGCCTTGAACTGCTTTTTGCTTCTGCCGCCGATGTTTGGGAAGGGATCAGTCTTTTTCGGGAAACAATGGCCGGAGGCAACAGCGGCTGTTATACGAAACACATCGCAAACCCGGCGGCTGATTCAGCCTGCAAGCGCCTGCACCTTGCCCTGCGCTGGCTTGTGCGGCAGGAAGGCCCGGTAGACCTTGGTTTGTGGAAAAAGATTTCTCCTTCCTCGCTTTTTATTCCGCTGGACCTTCATGTTGGCAGAACGGCAAGGTTCCTTGAGCTTCTTGAGCGCAAAGCAAACGATAAAAAATCCGTCGTCTCCCTCACAGGAGAACTCAGACGCTTCTGCCCCGAAGATCCGGTTAAGTACGATCTTGCTTTATTCGGTTATTCGGTTAACGCATCTCAGCCAGTTTAAGCATAAAGCGCAAAACTTCCCCGTCAACGCGGCTGCCTTCAAGCATGCGTTCCTCGAAATTTTCGGTGTTGGAAAAATCTGTGAGCGCCTGCACGGATTCGCTGTCCCAAACGCCGCTTGAGGTTTTCAGGTATCCCAGTTTTTTAAGCGCCTTTTGCAGCTTCGCCAGGGTTTCACCTTCGATGGTAAGGGTTTCTTTCGTTTCACCGAAATAGAGTTCGTGCAAATCAAGCAGTCTCGACAGCTCTGTTACAGCCTGTGGATTATCGTCAACCCGCAGGTCAATGGCACGGTCGGTAAATCCGCCGTAACTGCCGTTAGGTGTCACCACCAGCAGCCCTGCGGCCTGTTTGCCCCTGCGATCGCCGCCTTCCCTTTCGCCTTCAATCAGGGCAGCTACCATGCGGCGCGCCAGACTCAACCCTGCGGACTTTCTGAAGGATTCGGCCATTGCCGGAATTACGCGATCCGAGGCTAGAATGTTTCCCTGGCAGGAAAAATTCTGTCCGTTCAGATGAGCCGCGTGAGCCATACATTTCTTTCCGGTGAAAGCCGCGCTTCCGCCGCTGGCGTCGACAATTCCGATCTGCCGGTGTTCAGTATCTTTATCCAGACTTAAAAGCGCCGTCAGCGCTTTTTCGGCGCTGTATCCTTTGGCCAGTAATTTTAATCCCAGCTGGCCGTAATCAAGATTGGCCATTGATTGTGTTGCGATTGCTCCGGCGCCGGCCTTTGCCCAGGAAACCACGCCGCCGCAGGCAAGGAATTTTGACGCCACCGCCACACCCCAGGCGTTGGTATCAGGATCGTAAGCCGCGATAGAAAAAGTATTTATTGTTTTCATTCTTAAACTAGATAACACAGGTAAAGGATAGAATCAATCCGGTACTTTTGCAAAAGGCGAGGGAAACTTTGTGGCATAAGCATAATGATCGCTTTCTTCTCCGCTGTCCATAATTGATTTGGTTATGCCTCTGCGCTCAAAGCCTAATTTCTGAAGCAGTGTGATTGAGGGCCGGTTTGTTACACGGGGAAACGCGGTGACCGTTTTCATTTTGAGTTCGTCAAAGGCGAAGCGCACAACCGCGCAGCAGGCTTCAAGAGCGTATCCCTTCCCACGGTGCTCCTTTTCAAGATCATACCCAATTTCAGCTATTTTGTTTTCATAATCAATATTCCAGAGACAGACGCCTCCAATAGCGTTCCCGACCGTTTTCGGTACAACAGAGAACGCGTAACATGAAGAATCATCTCTTATGCGCCTGATTCGCTCGTATGCCTGTTCAATGCTTGTGTATGGCTTCCAGCCGAACAATTCCGCGTATTCTTGATCGGAACGCAGGCGGAACAAATGCCCGGCGTCATTTGAGTCCAGGCATCTGATAATGAGTCTTTCAGTTTGAATAACAGAATCAAATATCATATAAAAATACGCTCGTGATCTTATGTATATCATGTATACCATGGGACGTGTGTCAAGATATCACGGACTGAAAAATGGGCGCTTCGGTCCTTGTAAGAGAAGGCAAGGTACCGTAGTATGAAAAGAACTCGTAATATAGCGTATCATGGAGAAAAAAGGATTTATGAAATCGAAATTTGTTTTCCCAGCAATGCTGGTCTTAAGTTTGGTGCTTGCTTCCTGCGATCATGGCGGCTTAAACAATCTGCCGGTTTCAACTATAGAGTGGGAAGTGGATGGCGAAGGATTCAATCAGTTTTACACCAACAATTCTCAGTACCATAATTATACATTCTGGGCTCTTTATCCCAATAGCTTTAACGGTCCAAATATATATGAAATCGAATGTAAGAGAATCAGCGGGAATATGTATAGATCGTATGGCTTGATATTTGGCGCCTCTGACACTGCGATGGATAAATTTTATTTTCTGAACATATATACACAGGGTTATTATTA
>Ga0209755_10005001_pt1 | contig 15321 bp, 15 predicted proteins | sample TergutCo191P1_FD_187301 | JGI IMG/M metagenome (GOLD analysis project Ga0209755, IMG submission 187301) | Cornitermes sp. P1 segment gut microbial communities from Petit-Saut dam, French Guiana - Co191P1 (SPAdes) (version 2) | ecosystem: Host-associated > Arthropoda: Insects > Digestive system... | reverse complement strand
CCCCTCCAGCCCAAGGGGCTCACCATGTCTCCTGTAAGCCTCCTCCACCTGCTCTTTGGAAAGGCCAAAGTATTCTGGGGCGTTTATGATTTCCCGTATGTGCGTCATGCGCACCGGGGACGATTCACCCCCGGGGCTTATCCAGTAGGCATCCGCATCCGGTACTTTCATCACTCTACGCTCCGCTGGAGCGAGGGATAACGATCTCGCCAATGTCTTCCAAGTACCGGACCATCGAGACGATTTTCTGCCGAAATGCCATTACCTCTTGCCGTTTAAGCGGCCCCATGTATTCTATGTCCTCCATAAGCATGGTAGCCGCGCGCTTGGTCATATTCCTGAATATCTTTTCCTGTACCTCGGCAGCCGCACCCTTGAGCGCCTTGGAAAGAGTCTGCGAGCCCACTGCCCGCAGAACCCTCTGAATGGAACTGTTATCCAGCACAACGATACTCTCGAACAGGAAAATGCGTTTCCTTACCTCCTCGGCAAGCTTGGGATCTTTACCCGCCAATGTTTTGATAATCCTGTCTACCGATTCGCCGTCCAGAAGGTTTATAATGTCGGCGATGATTTTTGCCCGCGCGCTCTTGTTTTCATGGCACAAATTTCTGGAACATCCATAGGCCGACCGTACTATGTCCACGACCTGCTCCGCAAATTCAGCCCGAACGATAAAACTTCTACTCAAAATTACGCCTCCCTATTCGACCATTTCGCAGTCATTGCCAGAACTGGGAATAAAAATCTCGCCAGTGTCTTTCAAGTGCCTGACTATCGAGCCGATTTTCAGCCGAGCTTCCTTGACCTCCTCCAACTTTATCGGCCCCATGTATTCTATGTCCTCCATAATCATGGTAGCCGCGCGCTTGGACATATTCCTGAATATCGTTTCCCGCACCTCGGAGTTCATTCCCTTGAGTGCCCTGCAAAGCTCCGCGCTGTCCACTTCCCGCAGAAGCTTCTGAATGTCCCTGTCGCTCAACAAAACAATGTCCTCGAACCCAAACAAGAACACCCGCGCGTTGATCTCGTCGGCAAGCTCGGGATCCTCGTCCTCCAAGGCCTTGACGATCCGCTTTCCGTACCAAAGGTCAACAAGGTTGAGGATTTCGCATGCGTGTTTCAAGCCATCGGGAAGGACGTGTTCCTCGGCGGACATGCTGGCAAGGTTTCTTTCCAGCACCCGCTCGACCTCGCGGTAGACTTCGGTACCGGCGCGGTCTATATTCACGGCGATGCGACGAGCCACGTCGCTCTGCGCGGTTTCGGGCAGGTTTTGCAGAACGACCGCCGCCCTGCCCGGATCAAGGTGAGACAGAACAGTGGCGATGGTCTGGGGATATTCCCGCTTGATAAACTCCAGAAGCAGCATGGGATCCATGACGCGGATAAGATCGAAAGGCCGCACCTGTAGATTCCGGCCGCCGGGGGGTTCTTTCGCCGGCTCCTCGAACCCGGCGATGATTCCCGCGTCGGCAAGAAGCCCCTTCGCCTTTTCCAGTTCCCCGTCGTTCAGGCAGGAACTCATGCGGTAAAAAGCCAACCGGGGGTTCTCGCCTTTCGCGATGCCAGACACGGCTTCCCTCTGCATCGTTTTAAGCCGCTTGGCAACCTCGTTCCGCTCCCGGTCAACAAGGTTGGACAGAATCAGATCGATGTTCGCGGGATCGATGCCGTCCACTGCGAGCCGTATTCCGTACTCGAAAACGTCCCGGCACCGTATGCCTTCCAAATCGATGTCGCCTTCCAACGCCAGTATGCCTTCGCTTTGGGACTTCAGGGCGCTTTCCCTTCTTGCCTTTCCGTAAAAGTCCCAAGCCCTTCGTATTATGCGCGCAGCATATTCCGCGAACTTGGATTCTTTCGTCAAGTCGTACTCTTCCGGCACCTCCCCCCCATAGCAAATGCCCTTGAGGATATCGGGCATGTCCGAAAGAAGCCCCTGCACCTCGGCCAGTTCCGGGTTGCCGACAAGCGAGAGCGCCCTGTGCGAAAACGCCGTAACGTTTTCCGCCTGCCCGAAGCAAACGGCGAACACGGCCATTGCCTGCATCGCTTTCAAAATTCTGGCGTTCTCGTCCCGTTCCATGTCAAGCATATTGGACAAAAGACGGTTTATCGTTTCGCACTCGACGCCGTCCGCGGCCAACCGCACGCCCAGCTCGAAGACATCCCGGCGCTCCTTTCCGGCTTCGTCGATCTCCTTCCCCAACGCCGAAAGCCCTTCCCTTTCCGATTTTTCCTTGAACCGGCAGGCCCTGCGAATTATGTCCGCCGCCCGCCGCGCAAACCCGTGTTCTTCGTCATTCGCCGGCTCGAGGCCGCCCCAAGGGAAATCCTTAAAGACATCCGTGCCCGAAAGGGCTTGCCGCAACGCCCTCAACTCGGAATTGTCTATGCGGGATATCATGGTGTGCAAAACCATCGCGGAAGGGCTTCCCGCCTGAATCCCCAGCAGGGCTTCCTTTTGTATCGTTCTTAGACGCTTGGCATCCTCGTCCCGCAGCGATCCAATTCTGAGGGACAGAAGTTCGTCGATTATGTCCGCACTGGTACCGTCCACCACAAGCCGCAACCCCGTCTTGATGAATCCGTCCTCAAGGTTTTCAAGATCGTCTTCCAGCGCCAGCAGGTCTTCCTTTCTGGCTTTCTCGCTAAACTCGAAAGCCTTTCGCACCGCGTACGCCAGCCGTTCCGCAAATCCCTTGCCGTCTTGGTCGTCCAGTTCGACAACGCCCTCGAAAATGTCCTCCTTGAAAATATCCTTGCTGGGGAAAGTTTCCCGCAAGGCCGCCAGTTCGGAATCGCCCACGTGGAAGATCAACCTCATCGTAAGTATCTTGGTGTTTTCCCCTCGCTGTATGGAAAGCACGGCTTCCTTTTGCATCGTTTTCAAAAGCCTGACATCATCGTCATTCTCCATGCCTATCCTGATGGATAAAATTTCGTCGAGGATTTCCGCGTCGGTGCCGTCTATCATAAGGCGCAGCCCCAGTTTCATGAAAGCGTCGTCAATGCCCTCAAGCTCGTCTTCCAGCGCAAGCAGACCTTCGCTTCTTGCCTTCGCGCTGAGTGCCGCCGCGCTCCGTATAGTACCCGCCAACGATTCCAAAAATTCGTTTCGTTTCATACCCAAACCCCCTCATCCTCGAACAACCTCGAATCTACGTCCTCTTTCTCGGAATCTTTCATAAAGCCCAGCAACTTTATCGAAAGCACCCTTGTGTTTTCCCCTGCCCAGACCCCAAGCGCAGCTTCGCATTGCATCCTTTTCAACCGCTTGGCATCCTCGTCCGTTTCGTGGGCGACCAGATTGGACAAAATCTTTTGCAAGGTTTCCAAATCGGTGCCGTCCACAAAAAGCCGCATACCGTACTCGAAAATGTCCCGCCGCGCAAGCTTGTCCGCGTCAATGTCGCCCTCCAAGGCCAGCAGGCCCTTTCTCTTCGCATTTTCGTTGAACTCGGCGGCTCGCCGTACTATGCGCACCGCCCGTTCCACGAATTCCTTTCGTTCCATCGTTTTCCTCCTACCCGATTGTTACCCCGTTAAATGGGTGTCGGCGATTTCGCCGTCTTTTTGATAATTACAAATGACCGAGATGATTCTCTGTTTGGCCTCCTCCACGTCTTTCAACCTTATCGGCCCCATGTATTCCATGTCCTCCTTAAGCATGGCGGCCGCGCGTTTGGACATATTTCTGAATATCCTATCCCGCAACCCGTCATCCGCGCCCTTGAGTGCGTTGAAAAGATCCTGCAAGTCCACTTCCCGCAGGACAAGCTGAATGGATATGTCGTCCAGCATGGCGATATCCTCGAACATGACCTTGCGGAGCCTTATCTTTTTGGCGAATTTGGAACCCACATCCTTCATGATAATCGACGTAAGACGATTTATGATGCCGATGGCTGAATCGCTGCCGAGTGATTTTCCCAACAGGTCTTTGAGATTTTTGAAAAAATTTCTGGTAACGCAAATATTGCCATGTTCGCCGATAACGATTTCACCCATATCTCCCAACTGGCGGATTATCATGACAATCTCCTGCCTGTCGATAAAGTTTTCCAGCAATTCCCTTAGAACAGTGAAGAACCTTTTGGGAACTATAATCCCGTCGCCTATCCCATCTTCATCCGCCGACTCGACGCCGGCATGACGGAACGCCCTGAAAATATCCGTGTCCGAAAGAGCTTCCCGCAAAGACTCGAATTCGGAATTGTCCATGTACGACATCAAGTTGTGCAGGGACACGCTGGCGTGCCTTCCTCGCTGAATATCCAGCACCGCCTCCTTCTGGATCGTCTTCAGCTTTCTGGTTTGCCCGTCCCGTTCAAGGGCAATCATGGTTGATAAAATACCGTCGATAACATTGACATCCGTACCGTCCACCACGAACCTCATGCCGTATTCGAAAACATCCCGCCGTCTCTCCTTGCCTTCGTCGATGTCATCTTCCAATGCCAGAAAACCTTTTTTTCTGGATTTCAGGTTGAACGCATAAGCCCTGCGCACAATATGCGCCAGATCCGGCGGTTCGACGGCCTCGCAATGGAAATCCCGTAAAAGACCCGCGTCCGGAAGCGCGTTCCGCAAGGCCCCCAATTCGGAATCGTCCACGAAGGAGATTTGCTTGAGCAAAAGTATCCGCATGTTTTCCCCGCATTGAATACTAAGCACGGCCTCCTTTTGCATTTGTTTCAGCCTTCTGGTTTTCTCGTCCCGCTCAAGGGCGATCAGGTTGGATAAAATATCGTCGATAACATGGGCATCCGTGCCGTCCACCATGAACCTCATCCCGTATTCGAAAACATCCCGCCGTCTCTCCTTGCCTTCGTCGATGTCATCTTCCAGTGCCAGCAAACCTTCCCTTCTGGCTTTCTCGCTGAGCTTGCAGATCCTATAGACCGTATGCGCAAGCCGTTCGATCGAGGTCTTTCCTTCCTCGCCTTCCGGTTCCGTGTCCACAAGGCGGAACTCGTCGAATATGGCCGTGTTCGCAAAAGCCTTTCGCAAGAATCCAAATTCGGAATTGTCCATGAGGGACGCTAAACGATGCAAAAAAATCCGCGATCCGTCGCCGCGCCGAATACCCTGCACGGCTTCTTTTTGCAGCGTTTTTAGCCTGCGCGTATCCTCATCCTGCTCATGGGCAATCAGGCGCGATAAAATCTCTTCTATGGTTTCGGGCTTCATGCTGTTCATTACAAAAATTAAACCGTACTCGAAAATATCCCGCCGCATAACCTTGTCCATGTCGATGGCGTTTTCCAACGACAACAGGCCGCTGCTTTGCGCTTTCTCGCTGAACTCGCAGGCCCTATGCACAATGCGCGCCGCCTTTTCCGCAAACGTCCCGCTTTCTTCGTCCGCCGGTTCAATCCCCCCGCAAATATGCTCCTTAAAAAATTCCTCATCGGAAAGAATCTCTTCCACGGCCTTCAACTCGGAATTATCAAGATGGGACATCTGGCGATGCAAAAGCAGCAAAGACGGCTCCCCCGCTTGAATGTGAAGCACGGATACCTTCTGCATCGTTTTCAAGCGTTTGGCGTTCTCGTTCGGCTCAAGGTCAATGATATTGGATAGAATCCTGTCGATCATCGCGGCGTCAATGGCGCTCAGTACCATGCGGAACCCTAGCCTCATGAACTCGCTGTCAAGGTTTTCCAAATCGGCTTCCAACTCCAGAAGACCTTCCACTCTCGATTTTTGACTGAACTCATAGGCGATCCGCATCGTGTATGCGGCCTGCTCCGCAAATTCCTTCGGCTCCGTTACCTTGGGAAGCGGCATATACCACAAAATATCGACATCGGAAAAAGCCTCGCGCAAAGCCACAAACTCCTTGTCGCTTATGCGGGATCTTAAATAAAGCATGGTTGTCAAAGGCGACTTCCCGCATTGAATACCTAACACCGCATCTTTCTGAATCTCTTTAAACCTGCGAACGTTTTCATCCCGCTCATTAGCAATAAGGCGGGATAAAACCCCATCGATGTATTCAAAGCTCATGCCGTCCACAGCCAACTGCATACCGTACTCGAAAATATCCCGCCGCCCCAGCCTGTTTTCGTCGATATCACCTTCCAGTGCCGGCAGGCCTTTCCTCCACGCCTTTTCGCCGAACCGAGCGGCTTTGCGTACAAGGTAATCGACCTCATTCACGAATTCGTCATGTTCCATCGTTTTCCCCCTCTTGCGCACTATGAACATCATCCGCATCGGCCGCAGTGTCCAGACTCTTCTCTCCTTTCAGAATTGCGATTAGGTCTTCTATGGAAACAGGCTTTTGCGAGATCGGCCTTTCGGGAAGATATCCTCCGGCAGCATCCATAAAGGAGCGAAAACCTCCCGTGTGAAAGGAACTCTGCTTGCCGCACGCAAGGCAGGTGATGTCGAAAGCGCAACCCCCGGATAAAGGACTCCCGCCAAACCTATGAATAACGCCCCTTCCGCCACAGGCGCAGTTTCGGGAAAATATTTTTTTCTCCTCCCACAGCAACAGCATCTTTCCCAAGGTGATCGATTTGCTGCCAATGAACAGCCCGCCACAGAAAGAGCGAGGGGTTTTGACGCTGTAGAGCCGCGGGTTACTCAAAATAACGTCCCGCTTTTCCACAAACAGCCGGATATTCGAGTAAAACAACTCGCAACGTTCCTCAAAAGCCTTTTCCATGGCATTTCCAAACCACTGCCCATACATGGTTCCGCTGGCGTTGAACTTCCCGTCCACAACTTCGAGACCGTTGGCTGCGATAAGCGATTTGTGAATCCTGCTCTTGTAGCCACTTGCGGTGTCGGCGATCAGAAAATCGTCGCCGTCCTCGCCGACAATATCAATGACAAAGATTTCCTGTGCCAGTTGCGGCGCGGTAGGTTGTTTATTCGCCGCTCTATAATCCAGCGTAGATTTGATGGACGTATCGAAATCGATGCCAAGCAACGCAAGCTGCTCGGGGCTCAGTCGAGAGCGCATGTTGCTCCGCTCTGCCAAATCAGGCGTCTTTGCCATTCCCATCGGGGAGCGATCAAGCTGGTGCCAAGGCACGCTTCGCCACTCGATTTTTACGCCCTCGATTTCGGTGGGGTAGGCGACTCCATATTTCTCGATGCAGAACCGCTGTATCTCCGAAGCCCAACGATAACGGACGAATTTGTCCATATTGCCCGTGGCTTCATTTCCGAAACGTTGCTTGTACAGCCGAAACGCTTTCGCTTTGGCGGTTTCTTCGTCCTTGGCGAAAACCTCCACCGAAAAAGCTCGCCCCCTTTTGCCCAAGGGATAATCAAACCGCGCAAGGAATTTGTCGCCGAACCGAGCCTTTGTCCTGCGTTCCTCCTCCGTTACGTAAACCTCGGTTTCATCTTTCAACATATCGCTCATAAAACCTCCTCCAACTGCTTCGCAGATTCTTCGCCGCGATGTTCCTTTGCATACTTCCTGCCCTCATCCGACAGGATAGCCAACTTGATAAGCCGCTCAATCCGTTCGCGCAAACTCTTGTACCCGGGATCGGCCGGAGACACCGTTATCTTCGCTATCATCCCCGCCGCAATCTTGATAAAACCCACGACGCGCCTCAACCTTCTTCGCTGCCCGAAAGACCAGATACCACCCGAGCGGCAATACCTATTTCCATCTTGGAGGTGCGCACCTTGCCCATGCGGTTTCAGTCCCATGCACCTCCCCTTTCAAGACCTATTCCTTCGCCGCCCGCGGGAGGCTCTTTTTTCCCAGTCCTTGTTATGCACCTCCCGCAAGAACGGCAAATACTTAAAAAAACATTCCGGTACATCGCCGTCCCAAGCCAAGGCGAAAAGCCCGCTGTCGCCAAGGCGTATGCCATAGTTCTTAATCGCCCAATTCGCCAAACGCCGCCCGTTACGGGAGTCCAAAAAGAGCACCGCCCCCTTCGGATCAAAATCGCTCTTGGTATAGCGATCCTTCATGACCCACTCAACCCAATACTTGATCGAATCGGCCGTCTTGTCGTACAAAGCCTGAGCGATCACGGCGCTTCCGGTTTTGGAACGGATTGTGCCCAAAAAACCGAAATTAGGATTACCACTGACATATTTTCTCATCGCATTTCCCCCTTCGCAATGCCGATCGTTCGGCTGTCAAAAATATGACGGGATTAGGGCGCTACCCAAGGGAACCGTCAACCTACCGTTACCCGCACCGCTTTACAAGCGGAACGATTAACGGCGTTAAAACCCAAACCCAACAGGGTTTACTTACTGGATACAGCTATCCCCCCCCTATACAATGCGCATAGCCATTCAAAGCGTAAACCGTGTTTGTTGTATTAATTATTGTGCAATAACCAAGTTATGCTTTATCGTACCACCGGTCATCCCCTGCGGTCAAGTTCTGGCTGAATTCGCGGCAAAAAAAATCCTTGGATACAACTTCCGTCGCAACGCACCCACAGCGATTGCAGTCGCTTGCTTGGTACTCGGAACTTTCCAAGGAATCGCCGAAGAACATTGCCAAGGCAAAGCCGACCAACACGCCTAGAAGAAACTTTCCCATCTCACGACCTCCACTTGCAAAGGGCATGGCTATCCCACCTATGTCGCGGGCATGACATCCCAAGGGTTAAAATGCTTTCCGTTAATTTTTTGTTGAACTCTGAGGTTTTGATACATTGTATCATGGGGATCTCGTCGCGGTCAAGTTCTGGCGCGACAAGCTAGAAAAATCTTGCGATGTCCCCCCTGTAAATGTCCTCGGCGAAAACGTCCAGTATCTCGCCCGAATGAACGTCCTGTATCCTTACGGTAACCCGCACATGGTTCCCTATCGTGCTGACCCTTCCAATAAGGATATGATAGGCCCTTATCCGGCTACGTCCCCCCGCCTCGTAATCCCGGCGAACAACCCTTACCCTTCTGTCATTGTACAGGTAGTAGAATGCGCTTTCCGTAAGAAGAGAGAGAAACTCGGGCGATCCACCGCCTGCCGCCATAGCAAACGGGGGAAGAGCCAGAACGGGAACGTTTCCACCAGCGAACATACTCGTGGACTCCGCAAACATACCTGCGAGTCTTTGGTGGGTGCCAATGTATCCCCTCGGGAAATTGAACGGTCGTTCCCTTGGAAATGGCCTTCTTACGACCACGGGGGCGACGTCTCTCACGGCTCTCCAGTCTTCGACCAAAAGAACCCACGCAACGAGAAGAATAAAGTAAAAAATCAAAAGTGCCTTCAGTTTTCCCATTTGACTATCCTATAGGTATCAACAGCAAGTTGATGATTTCCGCGGTTTCAACGTCAAGGATTCTTAAGGACAGGTCGAATCGTCCTTGCCGTTGCATAATCTGTCCCGTTACCACGACGGCGGCCCCGATAAACCTGCCAATGGACACCATCGTCTCATCGCTTACCATACCAGAAAGCTGAAAATTCTGTTCCCTAAGCAATATCTCTATGCTGTCCCTGTCCACCACCCTGAATCTTCTCGTCCTTACAAGCCGCAGAATGAGTTCCTCCGCAGTGAAAACCCCAAGCTCCATGTCATCGGAAACTATGTCAAGCACGGCGACCGCGGGGCGATGGCCCCTGCCAGAGTGTTCCGAAATGGAATCCAATATCATTTGCTGGTACTGCGAGATCGCCGCCGTAATGCTTGTCTTGGAAATCGGCTCCGGGTCAAGGTCAAGATCAGCCAGCGCAATCGGAACATCCTGAGTGATTGGGGGAGGAGACGCGCACGCCGACAAAATCGCCAACCCAAGCCCTATCAAAAACATGCCAATGACATTCGGCTTGTTTGCGAACCGCATTTGTTTTACCATTTCTCTGTTCTCCATCATCTTCTTTACCCCGCCGCAAGAATTAAAATCGTGCTGATTATCCCTATCACAATAAAAACGACGCGCCACCTTCTGGCTCTCGCCGTTCGCCTTCTCTCCCGCTCCGCCTCAAGCTCGGCCTCGAGTTCCGCCGCTATTCTTGCGGCCTCTATCTCCTCGGGCGTTTGAGGCGGCTCCGACAAAAGCAGGTTGGCGTTCACGAAACCCTCGACGTTCTCAAAACGGATTTGCGCCCAGCCATTCACGATGTTGAATACCTCGATCCTCTCGCCCGTGTACAATTGTCCCATTATGGCGAAAGACGTTCCGGGCCCCGTTCTCACGTTTATGGCGGTCGATGCCCATCTGTTGTCCTCCGCAAACACCCCGAAACAGAACAGTGCGAAAATTGGAATGACAACCCATTTCTTGTTCACCCGTCCCATACTATGGCTCCACAAGCAGAGTAAAGGTCTTCATGTAAATAGGGCTCACTCTATTGTCAAAGAAAACCTTAATCGTCTGCGCCCCTCTCCGCAATGGCCGAACCTCGAAAATCAACGAGACGTTCTGCGCCCGCGCACCGCCAGCCCAAGCGCTATCACTGATGGGCGTTGTCGGGATCGGGAAAGAATAGCCCCTAAAGGCATTGTCATGATTGCCCCACAGAAAGTCATTCAACGCCCTGTCATGCCTGCCCTCTCGCATTTTTCTTTCCACCAACGGGCTTACCACTGCGGCGAGGGCCATGTCGGCAAGCACGCCGATGGTTACGTCGCCAACCGTGCCGCCGACGGCCGCATTGTCGGTTACGTTATCCATGACGTATAGACCATCGACGGTTCGCTCCAAAGAGGAAGACGATGAAAAGACGGAGGAATTTATGAGGCTGATATCAAGCACTTGATCTTCCGAAAAGGCAAGGGTACACACGATATAGCTTGCCCCAAATCTCTGCCGAAAAAAACCGGGCACCCTTACGGATGCTTGAACCATAAGAAGAAACGGCTCGCCTATTTCAACGTCCCTTACGTTGAATTGCTCCTCCCAACTCCAGCCGTCGTTGGTGCTCACCACCAGTCTTACCTCGGGTATATAACGCCTCGCCGATTGGGCCAAAAACATATGGACTTCGTTTCCTTCATTGGGAAAGGTCGCCATATCGGCGTCGTCAAAACCGCACCAATCATGCAAGGAATTTTGCGAGGTGTCTCTGGTATCGGCCATCGAGACAAAAAACAGCGACGAAAACACGATCGCCATGACAACCAAGACCCCAGACCATTTTCTCATATACCATACCCCTTCAACCAGAATAAAGTTTCGACAGCAATTCCTTGAATGAATCCGCTATTTTTTCGACACCGCCCGTTTCGTGCGAATACAGGACGATGGCGTTATCCCGCATGCATATCAAATCACCGCTGGGGGTACTTGCGAACGGGATCAGTTTTTGCCCTTCTTTAGGAACCGGAAACGCCATGTAAATAGTCTCGACATCCGATTTGTTAAACGAAAGCAAGGCCTTGAAAACGTTTTCCTTGGAGCGTCGTTCGATGTCAAAAAGGTTTCTCGAGGGCCTCCCCCCATTGTTTTGAACAAGGCAACTCTTCAAGTCCTCGGGAAACTCGACATCATTGTCCCGCTCAAAATCCGAAACCACTGTTTCGCAGGCCAATGGTTTTACATAGCTCCACATAATATCACTCATAATCACCAACTTTACCTAAACCCACTGCCACCACCCCAGATATACCTGCCGCCGGTATGCGGGGTTTGCTGATGCGTTACGAAATCGACAAGTTGCATACGGCCGGGTATTTCATGGTGGTGCCAGACGAAACCGTCCGGCGTCAGGTTGGATCTTATCTGTTGCAACTGCTCTCTTGTAAACGATCGTTCCAGTTGACGGTTGGCCCGTATCGCATCCCTTAGTTGTCTGTTGCTTTCAACGAAATGTCGGTGATCGGTCGCCCTGAATAAGTTGGTCGGCAACCTCGCCTCGAACCTGCTTGGAAACTCGGGGAAGGATCCCCTTACAAATCTTCCATTGTGTTCGATCACGCGCTCCACGGAACGCACCCCGCTTACGGGATGCGCCTGCCCCGCCAAGTGAGTCCTAGGTTTAACGGTGGTGGCGTTTCCAGCCCTTACCGCAACGGAAGATGCCTGTGTTCCATAAAACAACACCGCCCCCCATGCGAACCCGGAAGACGCGCCTTCTATGGCGCGGTTAAACGTCTCTTGCGGATGTCCCCCCGATCGAATATAGGCCGTAACCCCCGATATGCCGGCATCAAGCGCCGCGGCCGCCAAACTCGCCTGAACGACATTGGCGGTGTTGATGCTTTTAACAATTGTGGCGATCAAAGGCGGGAAAGTGGGCGCAAGCGCCGGCAGAAAAACGGAGGTTATGATGACGGCCCCGCCGACGGCTAGATTGCCAACCATTCTGGAAATATTCAGTTCATGGCTATCGTCAATGACAATACGGGCATCGATGTACTCCCGATTTTGGAGCCTTATCACATAAATCCCGTTAATCGATTCCCCGAATCTGTAATAAATGGAATCGGCCAAATGTCTTATCAGTTCTTCCCGAAAGGTGATTGTATCGACGCGATAAGTGATCGAATCCTCCCTTAACCTTATCGTGTCCTCGCGGTGGGTGATCCTATCATCTTGGCGGGTGATCGCATCCTGCCTGAGCCTTATCCTGTCTTCCCTGTCCGTAATGCCCCTGTCATGGCCGAAAATCGGCCCCGTGGCCATTACGAATGAAAGGAAAAATATAATGCCCCTAGATAGTTTCATGCCTCTCCTTAATTTGGTGCGCCATTAAGCAATTTGGGTAAATTAAAACATATTGACGCAGCAGAGTCAATATCCCGAATGTGTACAAATAACATTTGTCCCTGAACATACCACTTCCCCTTTCGCTCCCAGTGTTATCTAATACTGCCGTCCCCGACCACCCAGCAGTGTTTCTAAGTCACGTTGCCACGGCAGAATCGTTACCAGAGGCGGCGCACCACGCAAGCAATACGGCGACGATAAGGTTTTTCTTCATGGGTCTTTACTGCCCTATCCTAATAGGGATTAGGCTCATCTCACCCTCACCGCCATTACCAAGCTGGCCAACCTCATTTGATCCCCATGTCCACAGCGAGCCGTCAGACTTTACTGCCACGGTATACACCATACCTGCGGACACGACCGCCCAATTTGTCTCTGTGCCTATCCTTGTCGGAATGGTACGATAGGTTGTAGTGCCATCTCCAAGTTCTCCCCAATCATTTGTTCCCCAAGCCCACAGCGTGCCATACATGATTGCAATGGTATGACCAAAGCCCGCGGATATGGAGGCCCAGCCCGTCGCAGAGCCTATCCTTCTTGGACTTGTTGGGCCGATGATGTCATAGCGAAGCAGCATCACAAAGGGGTCTGCGCCTGCCTGCCCAAAGGCGTTTCCACCCCATCCCCACAAAGAACCATCCGTCCTGATGGCAACGGTATGAAGGCCACCTGCGGATACGTATCTCCAGTTTGTCTCTGTGCCTATCCTTGCAGGGGTAGTGCGAGCGGTTGTAGTGCCATCGCCAAGCTGGCCTTCGAAATTACTTCCCCAAGCCCAAAGCGTGCCGTCGGTTCTAGTTGCCACGGTATGACCGCTCCCTGCAGATACGTATCTCCAGTTTGTCTCTGTGCCTACCCTTGCAGGGGTAGTGCGAGCGGTTGTGGTGCCATCGCCAAGCTGGCCTTCGAAATTACTTCCCCAAGCCCAGAGCGTGCCGTCAGTTCTAATCGCCACAGTATGACCGCTCCCTGCAGATACGTATCTCCAGTTTGTCTCTGTGCCTACCCTTGCAGGGGTAGTGCGAGCGGTTGTGGTGCCATCGCCAAGCTGACCACTATGATTCCCTCCCCATGCCCAAAGCGTGCCGTCAGTTCTAATCGCCACAGTATGACCGCTCCCTGCAGATACGTATCTCCAGTTTGTCTCTGTGCCTACTCTTGCAGGGGTAGTGCGAGCGGTTGTGGTGCCATCGCCAAGCTGACCATTATGATTCCCTCCCCAGCCCCAGAGCGAACCGTCCGTTTTGATCGCTATTGTATGACTCATAGATACGGACACATATGCCCATTCTGCATTAGCTTTGGGCAGTACAATTACCGCTTCTTGTGCCAACTGTTGGGGTTGTTGCTCCGAGATTGTCTGCGAATCAGTGGCGCAAGCCGAAAGTACGGCCATTGTCACCGCCGCAACCGTCAAAAACCATTTCTTCATGTTCGTCTCCTTGTGCTTCTTTATTTGAAAGGCTCACGACCACCCAACCCGCCCGTACCAAGGGAATGGGAAGCCGAAGAGCGCTTTTCATCATGGTCATTTTGGCTTTTACTGCCACTCGCTATCGCATTTTGCAGGGAAACAAGGTCGCCGAGGAAATTTTTCAAGTGATTCTTCCCCTCCTCTGGCAATTGGGCAAAGCCTTGTTCCAGAAAGCCAACGCCCGCGGAACGGTCTTGGTTTCGGCCCGTTTCTTCTGTCCCCTTGCTCGACATAGTAGACATAGTACGATAACTATGGCGACTTGTCAAGTCCTTGCTAAAACCGGGCTTGAAAAAATTAGCCAGCCCTCCGTAATTTCCAGCCACTCGTTGCCTTGCAACTCACTTCCCGCTCCGGTATCCTTTACAGGATGAACAGGGAATTAGGGGAGAGGCTTATCGAGCTAAGATCCGCCCTAGGCCTCACCCAAGAGGAATTTGCGAAAAGGATCCGCGTTTCCAAGGGCTACATCACCTCTCTAGAACGCTCCCACCGCAAACTCAATTCTAGGCTTATCAAACTGATTTCCGATACCTTCGGCGCCAACGAGCAGTGGTTTCAGACCGGCAAAGGCAGGATGTTCACCGAACCCAAGGACGTGAGTCTGGGCGAGGTGATAGCCATCTACAACCAACTGCACCCAAGGTTGCAGAAGCTGGTCATCGAACAGCTCAAGGTTCTGCTGGAGATGAGCAGTTTTCCGGAACAGTCCATTGGCTAACCAAGTAGCTCAAACAATCTTACCCATCTTCAACGAAGAAGCATTTTATGATGCGTTTTGTTGCGGCAAACATGAGATTGCATCCCCATAATGTATTGTCATTTACCTCCAAAGAGTGCTATACTGGTGTTGATATTCGGTCAACTCATGTGTATAATCTGTGGATAACCTATGGATAGGTACATGGTATTGCGGGTACAACGTTGCAAAAACTCGAGGCTTTTTGAAAATATCTGTTTTTCCGTTGCCTAATTCCTTGTCTGGCAAGGAATTAGCGTTATTTTAGCTACTCAAGTGTTTAGGTAAAGGTGCGGATTGTCCAGCAGGTCTTGCTTTTCAGGTGTTTTGGTGTTTATGTTGATTGTGGATAACTTGTTAATAAGTGTGGATTAGAAGGGTAAAAATGGCTGTATCTGATAACGAGGTTCTCTGGTACGAAACATTAAGCCAACTGAAAGCCGATCTG
>Ga0209755_10005000_pt1 | contig 15325 bp, 12 predicted proteins | sample TergutCo191P1_FD_187301 | JGI IMG/M metagenome (GOLD analysis project Ga0209755, IMG submission 187301) | Cornitermes sp. P1 segment gut microbial communities from Petit-Saut dam, French Guiana - Co191P1 (SPAdes) (version 2) | ecosystem: Host-associated > Arthropoda: Insects > Digestive system... | reverse complement strand
GTGCACGTCCATCCCTATGTAGTATCTTTTCCTTGTCATTTTAGGCCCTCCGTAAGATTTGTGGTATGCCGCCTCTGGCGGCTATAACCCACGATACTCTATCTTCGGGGGGCCTTCATATCGTCTGTCACCTCCGCGCCCCCTATACCAAGTATCAGGTGATGATAAACGAGGTTTTGAACAGGTATGTCGAAAAATACGAAGCGTCCGTCTAGGCAAGTGCCAATTCCCGATATACCTCCTCCCGCTTGCCGTGATCGATACCATTTAATTTGTGAAAAACCTGTAGCGTTGGTGCACACCAGGGGTACACTACCGGTAGCGTATCCCCACTGGATTTCATGTCAATACAGAACTTCTTGGCTTTTCATGTCCCACAATTTGCGATATAATCCCAGAATATGGGAAATATACTGCGCCAGGGAATTGCGGCCTACCAGCAGACGATGAATCCTAAGGCCATTGCAAAGCCTGACAGCCAGCAGCCTTCCCAGGGCACGGACGGGAATTCCTCGAATTCCCCTGCGCAGGCGACAAAGCCTGTCATGCAGGAAAGCATTGCAAAGGCACAGGAAAGTATCGCCAAAGCAAAGGCTCGAATGCGAAAAGACAATGGCCTGCTTAAGACGGTGGTGGAGCCAAAAGCCGGTGGCCCGAAAACCGCAGACTCAAAAATCAGGCGGGTGGCAAAATTCTTCATTCTTATCGGTTCGGAGCAGGCGGCAAAAATACTCGGGGAACTTGACGGGCAGTACGTCGAGGCAATATCGAAAGAGATTGCGCTAATCGAAAGAATCGATCCCGTGGAAACAGGGGAGATTCTTGCCGAGTTCAAGTTGCTGTTTTCGATGCCCGGTTTTCTCGGTGCCTCCTCGGGTGGGATAGAGGCGGCACGGCGTATACTGCATTCCACCTACGGCCCGGAGAAGGGCGAGGCCTTGCTCAACAGAACCGTTCCTGGTTCCAAGGAAAACATATTTGGCTTCCTGGAGGAATACAGTTCGGAACAGCTGGTTTTTCTCCTTAAGGATGAGCAGCCCGGAACGGCGGCACTTGTCCTTGCCAGGCTTCCGGCGAAAGTTTCGGCCGAGGCAATTGGAAGGTTGGATCCCGAGTTTAAAACCGATGTCCTTCTGCGCATTGCCCGTCGAAGCGAAGTCTCCCCGGAGGTGCTGGAAAGCGTCGCAGGGGCACTTAGGGAAAAGGCGGATCTCATTGACGGCGAGGGCGCAAACAATATCGAGATCGACGGGATGCAGAAACTTGCCGCAATCCTAAAACAGGGGGACTATTCCTTTGGCGACCGCATCCTCAACGAGCTTGAGATGGACGATCCTGAAATCGGCATGGGTTTGAAAAACCGCCTGTACACCCTGGACGACGTGCTAAATGTCTTCGACAGACCCCTGGCGGAAAAGCTTAAGCGAATGAACGACAAGGATATTGCGATTCTACTGAAGGGCAGAAGCATCGCATTCCGTGAAAAGATTTTGTCAAACGTTTCCTCTGGGCGCAGGCACATGATCCATGAAGAAAGTGAAATTCTGGGGCCCGTTTCCAGACGGGAATGTGACGAAGTGGCAAATAATTTTATAGCGTGGTTCAGACATGCGCGCGAGAAAGGCAGTCTGGCACTTTCTAACGACGAGGATTGGGTAACATGAATTTGAAAAAAGGGCAAAAACTGGACAGCGGTTTTTCCATCATCGACATTGTGGATCTTGCCGAAATGCAGGCAACTGGAATATGGGCAAAGCACGACAGATGCGGTGCGGAGGTTTTTCACGTCCTTAACGATGACAGCGAAAATCTTTTTTCCTTTGCTTTTGCCACGCCGTCGCAGGACAGTACCGGCGTGGCGCATATACTGGAACATTCGGTATTGTGTGGTTCGGAAAATTATCCCTTGAAGGATGCGTTCCTGGTTCTCGCACAGGGAAGCCTGCAAACCTTTTTGAACGCGATGACCTTCCCCGACAAGACCGTGTACCCTGCCAGTTCCGTGAACGAACATGATTACTTCAACCTTATGTCCGTATACGGCGATGCGGTTTTCCGTCCGCTGCTTTCCGAATGGTCCTTTATGCAGGAAGGCCACCGCTACGAGATTGTAAAGGACGATGCCGCCAATGATGGATCCAAAACGGACAGGCTTTCCATTACCGGCGTTGTTTACAACGAGATGAAGGGGGCGTATTCGTCGCTAAACAGTTACGCCAACTTTTGGTCGGTAAAGGCCGTACTTCCCGATACCCCCTACGGTTTTGAATCTGGCGGCAACCCCGAGCACATCCCAGAGTTAAGCTGGGAGGGCTTGAAGGATTTCCACCGTCGCCGCTATTCCCCGGCAAATTGCCGCATTTTTCTGGCCGGGAACATACCCACGGAAAAACAGCTTGATTTTCTTAACACTCGGTTTTTCTCGTCGATGGAGGATGGTGGCACGGCGGCCCCCAAGGTTGCCAGGCAGAAACGCTGGGACTTGCCGAGGGAGCACAAAGTTTTCTGCCCTGCTGGCGGCGATACCAAATCCACCGTTTTTATCTCGTGGCTTTGTTCCGATGCTACCGATCCCACCGAAACCCTTGCGCTTGCGGCACTTGGCGAAGTTCTGCTTGGACATGACGGTTCGCCTCTGTTAAAGGCCTTAATAGAGTCCGGGCTTGGCGAGGATCTTAGCCCCGTTTCCGGGCTGGATACCGAAATCGCCGAAACGGTGTTTACCGTGGGACTGCGTGGGGTAGGCGGCACTGCGGAAGAGGTGGAAGGCCTTATCCTAGGGGAACTGAAGCGGCTTGCCAGCGAGGGAATTCCCCCGAAGGAAATTGAAGCTACATTGTCGTACATGGAATTTACCCAACGGGAGATCAAGCGTTCCAGTGGGCCTTTCTCGCTGGTGTGGATGACCCGTTCCCTGCGGGCATGGATGCACGGAAGCAAGCCATGGGAAAGCCTGCTTATAGCCCCGCCCATGGAAAAACTCAAGCGCCATCTTGCCGAGGACAGTCGTTATTTTGAATCGCTGATACAAAAGTACTTCCTGGACAATTCCCATCGTGCGCTGGTAACGGTGGAACCGCAGACGGATTTTCTGCCCAAGCAGGAGGCCAGGATCTCCGAAGGCCTGGCAGGGATCATGCAGAATTTAAGCGAGGAAAAAAGGCAGGGAATTCTGGATAAATCCGCCGAGCTTGAAAAAATCCAGAGCGAAGACGACAGTCCCGAGGCACTTGCCAGTATCCCCCATCTTTCCAGGGACGACCTCTCATCGGAACCTGAAACGACCCCCCGTCAGCACGAAGACCTTGGGGGGATTCCGGCATTGTGCCACGAGCTGCACACTAACAACATTAGCTACATAGAGCTTGCCTTTCCATTGGACGTTTTGCCGCAGGAAGATTATCTGTGGCTTCCGTTTTTTGGGCGGGCGGCAATTTCGGTGGGGCTTCCGGGAATGGACTACGCCGAGGTGTCCAGCCTGCTTGCCCAAAACGTCGGCGGCTTCAACTTTGTGCTGCAAACCGGCTCGGCGGCGGCATCCAACAATGGCACGCCGTTTCCCGACGGCGATACCTCCATTCAAACACCTTCCGGTACATTCGACCTTGCAGGGCGTGACTGGATCATCTACCGCCTTAAATGCCTTGACGAAAAAGTCGATCCTTCACTGGATATCATCCTTCGCCTTATAAACGAGGCGGATTTCCACGACAGCAGACGGATAAAGGATCTGGTTCTGGAAATGAAGAACCAACTGTTTTCCAGCCTTGCCCCCATGGGAAGTAGGTATGCCTTGTCCAGAGCCGACCGTATTGCGTCGGCTTCCATGCAGACGGGGGAAACCTGGAACGGTCTGGATCAGCTTTTGTTTTCCAGCCGCCTCGCCCAAATGGACACCGACGAGGTAATCGCAAAATTGGACTACCTACGAAAAGCGGTAAGTTCCGGCGGTGTCATTGCAAACCTTGCCGGTTCCTCCAATGCCCTCCGCTCCAACGGTTCGGCGCTTGCCAAACGCTTTGGTCGTTTTGGGCCGCCAAAGCCCAGGCTGAAGGGCGTATCGACGAATGCCGATACGACAGATGCCGTCTGCGAAGTTTTTGCCTCGCCATCGTTGCAGGTTGGCTTTGCCGCCATGGCGCTAAAGGCCGCAGCCTTCGACACAAAAAGGCAGGTTGCGGAAACGGTTTTGGGTCACCATTTGTCCACCGGCGCACTTTGGGAGGACATACGCATGAAGGGCGGGGCTTACGGAGCCTCGGCTTCCAGTGACGGCCTTGAACGCTGTTTTTCGCTTTCGACCTATCGTGATCCAAGCCCCTTACGCTCGCTGGATTCGTTCTCCTCCATACTTAAAAACCAGGCGGCGAATTTCCTTGATGGGAACGAGCTGGTTAAAACGATCATAGGCTGTTATGCCCGTGAAACTCGTCCTCGCACCCCTTCGGAAAAAAGCGCAACCGATTTTCTCCGCTTTCTTTCCCGAATTGACAGCGGCTACCGCAAACGAAAACTGGAACGGCTTATCGGCATTTCCGCCGAGGACATTTCCGCAGCACTGGGGGAACTTGCCGCTCAGCAGCCCTTCGGCAAAGTTGTTATCACTGGCACGAAGGGTGCGGAACAGGTTGCCAAGGCACTGGGAACGGAAGTACAGGAACTGCCAGTATAGGATTTGTGATAGATCCATGTTCAGAACATCCTCAATATTGCCGCAATACCAATGGAGCTAGCTGGGGAATAGGCGAAACGCAAGAAAAGGGTTAGAATGGGCGGGACAAAGGTTGTGGGCTTATGTTGTGTGTCAAACCAGGCTTTTGAGTAAATTATTGGAGGATATGAATGAAAATCAGGAAAACCAAGATAGTGTGCTCTCTTGGACCGGCGTCGTCCACGGACGACATCGTGCGTGAACTCATTCTTGCGGGCATGAACGTTGCCCGCCTCAACTTTTCGCATGGATCGCATGAATCACACCGTGCTTCGATAGAGCGTGTAAGACGGGTTGCCAACGAACTAGGGGTTCCGGTTGCCATCCTGCTGGATACAAAAGGACCAGAAATCCGTACCGGCATGGTTGAAAACGACGGCAAGATAACGATAAACAATGGGGACAGCGTTGCTGTAACCGTTGATGGCTGCCTTGTCACGGCGGTGCACGGACAGGATCCTGCACGTATTTCGATCTCGTGGAAAGATGCCCCTTCAAAACTTCAGAAGGGGCACCGTATCCTTATAGCCGACGGACTTCTCGATCTTGAGGTCCTTAATATCGTGGGAGATGTCATAAACTGTCGTTCCTGTAATGCCGCCACAATAGGCAGCAAGAAAAATGTCAATTTAATTGGCATTCATGCACAGCTTCCGATAATGAGCGAGCAGGACGAGAAAGACATTGCCTTTGGCGTCGAAATGGATGTTGATTATATCGCTGCCAGTTTTTTGAGCTTTCCGCATGAGGTTACCGAGATAAGGAGGTACCTTGAAACCCTCGATTCCAGGATAAAGATCGTCGCAAAAATCGAGAACGCCGAAGGCCTTGAAAACATAAAGGAAATCGCAAAGCTTGCGGACGGCGTGATGGTTGCACGGGGGGATCTTGGCGTACAACTCCCGACGGAGGAAATTCCGCTTGCGCAGAAGTACATAATCAATGCATGTCGAAAAGTGGGAAAACCTGTCATTACCGCAACACAGATGCTGGAATCGATGATCGTTAATCCCAGACCCACACGCGCCGAGCTTACCGATGTCGCAAACGCTATTTTCGACGGGACGGACGCAGTCATGCTGTCGGGCGAAACGGCGAATGGGGCATATCCCGTGGAGGCCGTAAAAACGATGGATAAAATCGCACGGACTATCGAGGAGTCCGCCGAATTCCGTGCCCGCATGAAACTGTTTTACGACGAGTGTTTTTCATGGGCGCACGACTCTACGGAAAACCTTGGTACCATCATGGCCAAGTCCGGGGTCGAGACGGCATCGGCAGTGGAGGCGAAGGCGATAGTTACCCCGACCTTGAGCGGCAACACGGCCCGCATTTTAAGCGTGTTCAGGCCGGACGAGCCTATCTTTGCGATAACGTCCAGTGCACGTGCCGAGCGCATAATGCAGTTGCTGTGGGGGGTTCACCCTTGCCATGCTCCTCGTGTTGACGAGACGGAAACCATGCTTCAAAATGCGATGAAAATTGCGATGGAGACGGGAATAGCGAGCCTGTCGGATAATATCGTGCTTGTCGCAGGCCTGCCCCTTGGTAGCCCCAACATGATAAACACCATCCGTGTAATCCTCCTGGGGACGGTGCTTTTACGGTCCAGTGCCGGGGGGTTTGCCAACTTCGAGATTCCCTATGCACGGGGTAAGGTCGTTCATGCGACAAGCCCGAAGGATGCGTGCAAGAGAATCACTCCGTATGCCAACGAAATACTTGTTTGCAAGGAGCTTACCGAGGAATATATCAGCACTATCCACATCGTAAAGGGAATCGTCTGCGAGGGCGTTTCGGAGATTTGCGAGGACAGGCTGCGAGAGATCAACCCCAACCTTGTATGGCTTACCGATGCCAGGGATGCGATAGACAAGCTTGAGTCGGGAATAACCGTAACTTTGGACGCGACGCAGCTGCTTGTATACGAGGGTTCGGTCATGGGTCAGGACTGATGCCTTAGAGGTTTTAGCACCCCCTGCAACCTTATCCTGTAAAATGTGTCTTTATGACACACCGCAAAAATACAGGCTTGGCGCATATTGCCTACAGAGGAGCAGGGGTAACATGGAAACGGTCAAACGTCTCGACCTTAGAGAACTACGTCGGGAGATGGCAAATGCCTTAACGCACGGAATCGGAATCTTGTTCTGCATCGCAAGCATTCCGATTCTTTCCGCAGTGGGCGCAAACACGGGCAACATACCTGGCATTGTCGGGGCAACCATTTACGCATTTAGTTTTTTGATGCTGTTCACGTTCAGCACCCTTTACCACAGCACACAGCACAGGTATGCGAAAAAAATACTCCGCACCTGCGACCATATCTCGATTTATTTTTTGATAGCCGGCACCTACACGCCGTTCTTGCTCGTGTATATGCTAAACCCATTTGGCATAACCCTGCTGGCAATTCAGTGGGCGCTGGTGCTGCTTGGCATTATATTCAAGATATTTTTTACGGGACGCTTGAACATTCTAAGCACCATGATCTATATCGCCATGGGTTGGCTGTTGCTGGTTGGCGGAAGAAGATTTTTCATTGCGTTTCCAACCCCCGTGCTTATCCTGGTTATGGCAGGTGGCGCACTTTACACGCTGGGCTGCATATTTTATCTGAACAAAAAAATCCCCCACAACCATGCTATCTGGCACCTGTTTGTACTGAGCGCAGCGATTTGCCACTACGTAGCGGTTCTGCTTGCGGTGATTTTGCCGGTGCTGTAAAATGCCAACGTGGGTTTATTAACACAGAAGAAGCCATAGACTTGATAAAGAAAACATATTCCCCTTTGCTCTTTGCCCTTGAAATCAGGCTAAAAAGCCAACTGTCATGAAAAACGGATTGTCGCACGAAGAACTGATGCCGATTCCATTTAATTGATGGTGTTTTGGCGTGTGCATCCTGCATTTTTCCCCTTGACTTCCCATAAGCCAGGCTGTATAATCAAAACCATGAATTTAAAGTCGGTACTAACGGAAGACACCGTTTGCCTTCATTTGAAAGGTTCCACAAAGAATGAGATAATCAACGAATTGCTTGATCTTCTCGTAAGCACGGGAAAAATTTCCAACAAGGAGGCTGCCTTAAGTGCGGTCATGGATCGCGAACACAAGATGTCCACTGGAATGAAGCATGGCATTGCCATCCCTCACGGGAAGACTAGTTCCGTCGATGACCTTGTCGCCTGCATTGGGGTTTCGGACAATTCGGTGGATTTCGATTCCCTCGATAACTTGCCATGCAGGATATTTATCATGACACTTTCCCCCGTGGAAAAAACCGGGCCACATTTGCAGTTCCTGGCCGAGGTAAGCCAGCTCTTCAAAAGTGCCGAAAAACGGCAGGAAATCATAAACGCAGACTCGGCACAGACGATTATCAGGGTTCTTTCCGAGTAGGCTAAAGTCGCCTTAGTCAATACAATGAATCCCATGTCTATTGAATTACTGGCACCAGCAGGATCGCCCGAGGCCTTGGATGCCGCTATTGGGGAAGGGGCCGATGCGGTCTACCTTGGCCTAAAAAACTTCAACGCCCGTATGCGAAGTGCGAATTTCACCTATGCCCGTTTCGAGGCGGCTTTGCGTGCGTTGCGGCGCATGGGGAAAAAGCTCTATGTAACGGTAAACACGGTTTTCGAGCAGCGTGAGGCGGATCGGATGTACCAGTTCCTAAGGTATCTTTCCGCCTTCGGCCCCGATGCGCTTATTGTGCAGGATCTTGGCGTTCTTGCAATGGTTCGCTCCCAGTTTCCGGGGCTAAAGCTACACGCCTCGACCCAGATGAACGTCGCCTCGGGCAAGGGCTGCAACGCCCTTTCACGGCACGGCGTTTCCAGGGTGGTGCTGTCCAGGGAACTGTGCCTTGAGGAACTGCGTTCGATACGTTCCGAGACCAACGTGGAACTGGAGATTTTCGTACACGGCGCATTGTGCGTCGGCGTTTCCGGGCTTTGCCTGTTTTCCAGCTTCCTTGGCGGCAAGTCGGCAAACCGGGGAATGTGCACCCAGGCCTGCCGCCGCCTGTACCACAAAGGCGACACGGAAAGCGGCTATTACTTTAGCCCCTCCGATTTGCAGCTCTTGGAACATCTGCCCGATCTTGCCGATGTGGGGATAAACTCCCTCAAAATCGAGGGCCGCATGAAAAGCGCCGAGTACGTGGGCAGCGTGGTGTCGGCCTACCGGCTTGTGCTGGACGCAATTGCCGAGGGCGACGATGAGAAAGTTCGGCAAAGCATTGGGAGGGGGCAGAGGATTCTGCAAGGCGATTTTGCCCGTGGCAAGACCACGTTTTATTTCAATACGCCTATCACATCTTCATGGGCACCGGCAGGGACGGAAGTTGGCATTGACTGGCTAAACCCAGCCCAGGACGGCGGTACCGGGATAAGCCTTGGGGAACTGAAAAAAGTACAGGGCAGGGACGGTCAGCGTCGGGGGCTTGTCGGTAGGGACGGCGACGCAGATCTGCCGCCAGCTGTCGGCGATTCGATACGCCTGCACCGACGGGACGATTCGGCAAGGGTGTCGCACAAGTTGCAATATGTGGAGGCCGTAAGGGAAGGCTCGCCCTCGGGCGGATACTGGCTTTCCATTCCCGACGGCTTCGACCTTGGCGACCGTGTGTACCTTACCCAGACCAGGGGATTGTCTAAGCGTTACAGGCCCGTGACCCCTGCCGAAGTCAAAGGGGGACGAGGGCCGGGCCATGAAAAAGCACCGGTTCCCATGGTGGTTGTAGGGGCGAAGCATTCCGGGGGATCGGCCCCCAAAGCCCAGGCTTCGAAGAAGGTTCGGGTAAATGCCGTTTTTCCGGAGGGGCTGTACGTGGTGGTTTCCCGTATCGAAGATTTGTACGTCGTGCAGTCTTCCAGGCCGGCCAAAGTTATGCTCGAACTTAGCCGCAAGACCGCAAAGTATCTTTTATGGGAAGGGGAAGGCAGGTCCCCCCTGCCTTTCAAGCCAGCCGACACTATCCTGGTGCTGGATCCGTATTTTCCGCAGGCCACCGCACAAGCCCTGACAGACGAAATACCAGAGCTTGTCGATCTGGGCTACAGGCAGTTCGTGGCAAACAACCCTGGGCATTTTCCGCTTTTCAAGGATGTCCGCTCCGAGGTTCAGATTATCGCTGGCCCCTGGCTGTATATGTTCAACACATGGGCATTGTCGTTTGCCGCATCGCTGGGCGCGGACGGCTTTGTTTCGCCGCTGGAAAACAACCGGCAAAACCTGGAACGCACCCTGGGTACGGACAACCGCCAATCCCTTCGGGACAGGGTTTTCGTCCCGATTTTTGCCTGGCCTCCCCTATTCCACATTCGTGCGGATCTTGGAAAGCAGTACGACTTCAAAATGTTTTCGGACAGCAGGGAGGAAAAATTCCTGCTCGCCAACGGCTCCGAAGGCTCACGGGTTTTCCCAGCAAAACCTTTTTCCATAACCGACAAGATATCCTTCCTGCAGGACGCAGGCTTTCGGCGTTTTATCGTGGACTTAAGCGGCCTGCCGCTGAAAAAAGCCGATTACAAGGATCTGATGAGGGCGATAGACAACGGCATTCCGCTGCCCAGAATGAGCCGCTTCAACTGGAAGGACGGGTTTTTCAGCGAGGAACCGCAACAAAAGCCCGTGCACCAAGGTAACAGCACTTAACGTTACAGGTAACTGACGTTTTGCGGTTGCGCAGAAGGCAAAGACCAGCAACCGCAAAATGTGGTGGAGCGAAACCGCACAAAGGGCGCAAGCCCGACTGCGGTTTTGTGGAACCTAGCCACCGTAAGGTGGCGTACAGTTACCGTTTGTTAAACGCCGTACCTGCGTACACCACGCTTTCCTATTACCACGCATTACTTAATAATTTTTTTTAATAACTTAAATAGCACATATTATGCTGGCGAACTGCCTACGATGCCCCAATTAGAATGATATATAGTACTTTGTACTGATTAATCATAAGATTAACTCTTTTGCCTTGCTTACCAATAAGAGCTTCAATGGCTTTGAATTATTTACATTGTTAACAAATCATATATAAACACGCCTAGGATAATAATCCCCAATGCAATGGCACCAGCAAAAGCTTGTCTAGCATGAAAATTCAAATGCCCTGGGTTTTCAGGTTTTTTTCTGTGTCTATAATTCGAAGGTAAAATTTCGGAGCTAAGAGCAATGAACCTACCCCAAATGCCAGAAGTGAGAAACTATCCCAAAACCAATAGAATGATTCTGTAAAATTGGCAAAGGAAAATACACACAAAAATATTCCTAACCAAAACAAGCATTTCACAAAAATTTTGAGTAATTTGCTGTTCATACAACCTCATTGTGCGAATTAATCATTTTTTTTGGTATTATGCTCTTGAATTCCACTGCGTTTACCACAAAAACAAAAATAGTCCTATACAAATAATCCCCATGGCAAGGAGAAGCCCATATCTATTTCTACCACGTAAATCAAGACGGCCTTCGTGTTTTATTCTTTCTTCCTCATCCTTTGTGCCAAAATAGAACTTAGGCACAAGCAGTAATGAACCCATTCCCATGCCTAGTATAGAAAAGGGATAGGTCGAGTCTGTGAGATTGATAATAGCAAACCCAAAGGCGATAAAACTTAGCCCAAAAGAAAGTTTTGCAAGTCTCCTGATTAATTTATGTCTCATTGGTGTTACTCCTTTTGTGCGGATATTCATCGAATTATTCCTTTTTCTCTTGCTGCACCAAGAAGAGCTTCAATTATTGGTATAAATTGCTGTACCATCTCCCCTTTTCCCATACCCACAACTCTCAATAGTGGTGTAGCAATTGAGTAGTTTCCCATGGCGATCAAAACAATGTTTTCAGCTTCACGGTTAAGAAGCGACCAGGGAAGCGTAAACACTTGTTCCAGTGCGTTGGAATCAACAATTTTTCGCACAAATCACATTAGGAAACTCCCATATCGGCATTAGCAAGCCTACAACTTGAACCCCTGTGCCGCCGCCTGCGACAGCTTCATCTTGATAAAACTGTTTTCCTTCTTCAGCTTCGAGATTTCATACTGCTGGGATTTTACCGTCTCGATTAGATCGCCTTGACTCAATGCGCCGGAGTGCAAAAGATCCTCCAGGTATTCCATCTTGTTGTTGAAATCGACCTCTGCCTCAAGCTCCGCTTCCTGGAAACTGTTTTCAATCTGCTTTTCGTCGGGAAGCGCATTGTCGTCGGTGGTCTGCATGATTTTTTCGGCAAGACGGTATATCGCCTGGGACAGTATCGCATGGGGCTTATACAGCACTATGGGCAGGCGAGAGGCAAGGGCCACGTCCTGCTGGGAATCACGGTAGATAATCCCCAGGTGTTCGATTTGAAGGCTAAGGTATTCCTCGCAGGAACGGCGAATCTTCATTGCGACATCGGCATCCTTGGGGTCGTCCATCATGTTCACGATAAGACGGGGGCGCAACTGCTCTAGCTTGGTGTAGAAGGCATTGTAGGACTCTGGGTCGATGTCCCGAATCTCTGGCAGTATTTTTGGGATGTACTGCCTTTGCGGCCCTGCGCCGCTGGCACGTATCTTTTCAAGATGCTTCCACGCCTCGGATTTTCTGGGAAACGTGGTGAACATAAGCCGGAACACGGTATTCTTAAGGAAAACGTACGCATTCAGCACGGCGGTTACCGCAGGGGAGGCCACGACGATACCCTGGTTGGAAAGAAGAAAGAAATCCAGGATGGACTGGTGGGTTCCAGCACCCAGGTCGAGTATCAGCACGTCGGTACTGTCCTGCAGGGCGACGAACCTTTTTACCAGGGCCTTTAACTGGAAGGCCTTTAGGTTGGCCATTCCCGGAATCTCCGTGTCGCCAGGAATAAAGCGAAGGCCAGGTATGTCGGTCTCGGCAATCACGTCGGCGAAATTCGACCTGGTGTTGTTCAGAAAAGTCCCTACCCCCTTCTTTGGGGCCTGATGCCCCAGCACAAGGTGCAGATTCGATGCACCAAGATCAAGGTCGGCAACCACGACTCGCTGCCCTATCTGGGCAAAGGCCACAGCCAGATTTGCGGACACGAGTGATTTCCCCACACCGCCCTTTCCGCTTGCTACCGGAATAATACGCACTTTCTTCCTCCGCTTATTGATTTCACAACCTGACGCTAATCGTATTTCCCCCGCATAACCCTGATTACGAGCCATGCCGAAAACATATCCCCCGGCACCAGGAAAAGAACAATTCCTGGCGCAAAAAAACGTTCCGTGCCAAGAAGCAACTCCCTTATGATATAGTTGTCCGTGAAAAAAATCCAGAACATTGTCGTTATTATGCCAAGGCTCTTTCCCACGAGGTAGAGCGAGCCGTAGGCACGGTAACGGGGCATATCCAGCAGCAAAAACAGCGCCATCAGGAAAAAAAGCGCCCCTGGCGTAATCAATGCCAAAAGAGGAAAAGGCTCTCCCCTGCCAGGTTGCAAGTGCACAAAAACCCCCGTTAGGAAAACAAGCCGTATAAGCTCATAGATACAGAGGCCAACCCTGTAGGGGCGAAATGTTTCCATAGGTTAAAAATAATGGAATTTTGGAATTTTTTCAAGCCTGGCATGGCCTGGGTATTGTGAAAGGGCGTACATAGACGACAGCGGAAGTGCGAAAACGGATATTTAGTAACCCACCGTCCATGGCAGTTTGCTATTGAAAGATAGTATAAAATCCTGCACATAACGAGGCTACCGAAAAGGTGCAAAGTACCGCATGATAGACACAGCAAGTTATAGGAAATGGAAACCCATGGTGAATAATATTAATCGCTCTTTCTCTTCGGCGGTGGCCTGCGTCCCCTAAGGATCGGGTCGAAATAATCCTCGAACTTGATTTTGTTGGTTATCTTGTTCAAGACAACCCGATACACGATAAACGCAATCGCTATAGCCGCAATAAAGAAAAGCGAGAAAGCCACGTTCACGGCTGCTTCGGGCAGAATGGGCATAAGGAACGTGACAAAAAGCACCGAAAGCAATATAAAGGACAACAGTGTTACGAGGATGTTAAATAGGGTGGCTCCCAGGATAAAAAGCAACGTGTTAACTTTCTTGTTCATCGGTTTGCTCCTTCTCTACCATTTTTCTGTGGCCGGCAAAGATAGTAACAAGTAACAATATGCAGCTAATCACCACACTTGTATCGGCGACGTTGAACGTGGGCCAACGTTCAAAGCCAAAAATGCCGTAAAACCTTACGCTTATAAAGTCCACGACGCCGTCGGGTCGTAGAATGCGATCGGCAATGTTGCCAATCCCGCCGCCAAGAATGCCAGCGATTGCCCAGCGTTGCAACTTGGTAAATTCATCCGAAGAAAGATAGTACCATACCAAAACGCACAGCACGATAATGGGCAGTATGACGAACAGTATACGCTTTGCAGGCTCGGGAAGGTTCTGCCCAATGCTAAATGCAATCGCCGGGTTGCGTACATGGATTATATGCAAAAAATCATGGCCTAGGAAAAAATCATCGTCAAAGACATTGGTAATCATGGAACCAATGGGCCACCTCGCCGCAATGAACGACTTGGTGATTTGATCGAGAAGTATTACAAACCCCGTAAGTATAAAAGGCAAACCGCGTTCTTTGTCAAACTTGCATTTCAAGTTCATAATTGCTCCATAGGCGAGGCACATGCCCCAGAATTAAAGCCCCGTTGGGACATCGATAAATTCAGTGTCAATATGTAGTTCTTCGGCGCAATGACGCATGACGGCACGCACCCCCCAAACCTCGGTCGAATAATGCCCCCCGGCGATCATGTTGATCCCTCCCTCAAGGCATTCGCTGTATATGTAGTGGGGCATCTCTCCGGTAATATACAAATCTATACCTTCGTCGATTGCCTCCATCGCATTGCTCGCACCCCCCCCGGAAACCACCGCACAGGTCATGTTTTCCTTCTTGCCGAAGGGGTAAACCCCCAATGGCGGCCTGTCCTCGAAGGCAATCTTCCGCACCGCCTGCTCCACGCCCAGCGGCTTGGGAAAGGTTCCCTTGTACCCGATCTTCCTGCCGCTGTATCCGCCAAAAGGCTCCACGGCCTCAAGCCCCAAAAGCTCCGCAAGTACCGCATTGTTTCCCAGCTTGGGGTGCTGATCCAGGGGCAAATGCACCGCATACAAGCAAATGTTGTGATCCAAAAGCGCCTTTATCCGCCGCCTATGCCCTCCCTTAAGCGCAAGGGACTTGCCCCAGAACATCCCGTGGTGGACAAATAGCATTCCGGCACCCGAAGCCGCCGCCCGCTCGATGGTTTCCAGGCTTGCGTCCACCGCAAAGGCGATTTTGCCGATTTCGCCGCCGTCGTTGTCAACCTGAATGCCGTTAAGGGAACTGTCCGAACTGGCAAAACCATCGATATCCAAGAAACCCCTGAAAAATACGTCAAGCTTTGCGCTTGCAAAATTAGCACCCATTTTGAAAGTGTGCAACAAAATCGGAATTTGTGCAATAGGGCGTTATTTTCTTCTTTGCTTTGGCCCTACATAACATTATATTTGATATGATAGGCACAAACTTTACGCAAGGGAGAATATTATGAAACATACCATACTCTTTGTCTTGATGGCGATAGGCGTTTTGGGAAT
>Ga0209755_10004999_pt1 | contig 15326 bp, 16 predicted proteins | sample TergutCo191P1_FD_187301 | JGI IMG/M metagenome (GOLD analysis project Ga0209755, IMG submission 187301) | Cornitermes sp. P1 segment gut microbial communities from Petit-Saut dam, French Guiana - Co191P1 (SPAdes) (version 2) | ecosystem: Host-associated > Arthropoda: Insects > Digestive system... | reverse complement strand
GAACGCGCCTTGAAATTTTCGTTCGCCGAGGAAATGGCGAAGCATAACATCACCGCAACGGTTTTCAAAAACGAAAGCTGGTTCATAAACACGAACAATGGCACGGTTGTTGCATTTCGCAGGGATTACATCAAGGAAATCAAAAAAATAAAAGACCCCAACGGCGGTAGCGTTCGGCTGATTGCAACTCTGATAAAATTTGACGGAAAGCAAATGAAAATAGATGACACGCACGAAACAATTTCAGATTTTAAGCGATGGCTTGAAACGAATTTGGATGAATGACAATGCCGGAAAACTTTTTGGGTGCAACATTCGGGGATATGCTACTTAACGTATTGTTTGTAATTGGTGATTTAGTCCTCCCTCAATTTTATTTAACTCAAGTATATTTTTGAAAATTTGCAACATTTCCTTGTGGTTATGGTCAAGGTGGGTAGTTTTGATGGTGGTGTAATCATACTTAACATATTCACTTCGCCTTAAATCCTTTTTATAAAACGAAAGTTTTATGCTGTCGTATTGATTTTCAATATCTAATAACTCAGAAAAGTTATAAGTAGCGTTTGACGGTATAAGAGCATTCAATAATACAATGCTTCTAAAGACTTTGAAAGTTTTATCTGCATAGTTTATTGACACTTTCTCATATTTATCAAAAATATATGCGAGGCAACGAAAAGACACAAACATAGGCACTGAACCCAAAAAAAGAAAAATCATTGAAGCTGCGCTTGGACTCACATCTAGTAACAATGGAGCTACTATCACTGCCACGAATATTATAAACGATATCAAAAATGCGGCGTTAATGTAGTGCATATTCCACTTAATTATTTTGGTTTTATTGTCTTTATTCATCGCTATCACTTGACTTGTTTTATCGTCCATTTTTCACGCCCCTAATTAAAAATAACGCGCAACCAGCCTTGCAACCCGTCCTGCGTTTGCACTTTTACCCACGGATATGGTTCGTAGCGGTCTGTTCGCAAAATGAAACGTACATCAAGGAGTGTAAGCGGTTCGTTTGCTGAAAATTCTGTCACAATATGCTCACTGTGATAGAGCAAAACAAAATCGGAAAAAACCCAATCCGTAGAAGATGGTAAATTATCGACATCATCAAAATACGACCCGCCAAGCAAAAAATTATCGAAGTCGAAGGAAATTTCAGTTCCCGCAACTCGCTCCGTTGCTACGGGAATAATTCCGTAGCGTTTGCAAAAATAAGCAACTTGCGTTCCGGCAACATCAAGAAGATAGTTAAAGGGAGAATTTGTGCGTTCGGCATTCGGCGATTCAAATTCTCGAGGGAAAGAATCTCTGCCGTTGAAGTAAGCCTCAAACAAGTCCGCTATTCCCAGAAACCAAAATTGCCGCCCGTTTATACGAACAGAACGCCGCGCAAAATTGGTTTCGGTGCGTTCTTCGCAGTCGAGCGCGGCTTCCTCAAAGGGCGTGTAAAAATTTACGATGAAAACGTCGCTGATTTCGTACTGCATCACAAAAAAATCTTCCTGCGCAAGTGCGGTGTACACTCGCGTTCCGCCGTCGATTACATAATCCGAGCCGAAACTTCCCCATGCAGGGTGCGGATTGCCACCAAGCAGGTCTATTCGATTTTTCACGGTGAGGAAAACTTGCCCGCCAGATTCTTCCCAGCTTCCGCTGAATGCCCGTTCTCGTGTCGCACCGTCCATATCGCTTGTGATGAAAATGAATGTGCCGTCCTCGCCAAAATAATATCTGTCGGCAAACCCGGCAGGAACGCCCGGCGAACCATGCCACCAGCCCGTGAAATTTTGCGGGTCGAATGACAACACAGATTGCGGTGCATGGTATTCCTCGCCGTTCAGATAAATCCGCCCGGCGATTGTGTGCAGGGGTATCTGCCTGCCCCAAGTGCGTTCACTGCGCCAACCGTCAGGTATCACCGTGTATTGCGACATATCATGCTCCGTAATTTCGGCTACATAAAAAACTTGTTCCGAATTTTCGGGAACAAAAATCGTTATCTCGCCGCCCCACATCCCGGAAGAATTTTTTCTAAGCGCACTGCGAGAGCGGATTTCGTCCGCAATTCGCAACCACGCTCCGTTTTCATCATGCGTAAATTCGTACACGGGATGATGATAGAATGTGCGGCGGCACAGGCGGTATGTAACAAGAATGTAATTGCGGTCGTGGGTTTGAAATGCGATTCCGTTGCCGCGCAAACTTACATACAGCGAAATTCCCGGCTCTGCGTTGATGCCCTCGGCGGGAATATCCGTGGAATTTTCCAGTGCGAAAAATTCCCGCTCCGGCGCAATTATCGGCGGACGACTTAGGCTCCACAACAAAAGAATCAGTCCGCCGAAAAGCAATGCCGCAATCGCCGCCAAAACGCCGACAATCCCAAGAAACACTACTACAATAATCCGAAAAATACGACTCGCTTCCGCGGACGAATCCACCCACACAAGCCCAAATGCAATCCCCGCAAATGCCACCAAAAATCCCGCAAACCATAAAATCGCCGTACCCCAGCCAATTTGCGCCGGGTTCATGAAAAAATATGGCGTGAAATAAAATAAGGGCGTAACAAAAACCGCCCAATAAACCGCAGGGAAAGCTATCGCCGCAAGTGCGTGTTTACGGCGAAGTTCCCCCTTGGGTTCAAAAAATACGTAGTTCGCAAGAGCAATCACAAGCGAAAGAAAATGCGTCACAAAATTTGCGTAGCTCTGAAAAATATTATCTGCGCCCACAAACGGCACAAGCACAAAATTGTAAACCACGCAGGTAACGATAATTGCAATAAGCGCAGCGAAAGACAAATGCCGCAAAAATTCGCCGCCACGCCTGTAAAACAAAACTCGTGCCACAAATGCCACGCCCAACAGCAAATTGCTCAATACCGTAAAAAATCTCAATGCGCCGAGGTCATCGGCAACCATAATCCAAACGGCATGAAAAATAATCGCCGCGCTAAGTAGCAAAAATATTTTGTGGAAAATTTCCTTGCGAGAAACACGCATTGATATACCCCCATCCAAACAAGTCGCCGCAAATTATTTCGCGCTACGTTTTATGATTTCATTTCCGCTATAAATGCGGAGGTGCTTTTTGCGCAGATATTTCGCTTTCTTCTTCTCGAACCGTTCCGCAGACAGGATTTTCAATGCGCTGTCGCATATGCGACACCCGCTTTTGCCTAGCGGCGTATCAAAATAATATAACGGGCGATGAAAAAAGTCTCGCCATTCGATATAAATGTCCTCGCCGTTTATGTCGCCCATTATGCTTTCGATAATGTCCTCGTCATCGCCATGCCAGTGGGTTAAGCCGCCGTTAAGCAAGATTAGGTCGTGGCAAATATCAAGGCGCATATATTCATGAAAAGTAACGACGATGTGGTCTTGCTCCTCATTGATGGTGGTTTTTCCTTCGAGGACTTCGATTTTGCACAGTTCATCATAGACACGCTTCATCGTGTGCCACCTCTTTAATAAAATTTTTTTGAAATTAAATTTATTATTGCGTCAGGCGGTGAATCAAATTATCAAGCCTTTCGCTGCTTCTGTCGCCGTGGTCGCGGTCGATTATCCAAAAAAATGTGTCGTTGTAATGCACCTGCGTCCATGCAAATGCGATATAACTTTCCGTGCCGTTTGTGTATATGATTCTGAAAATTTCAGGCATTCTTGAGGCGGTTGGTGGTTGTGGCGGCGTGCGTAGAAGCGTCAGCGAGTTGAAAAAGCGCACCAATTGCCGAATTTCCGCATTGTCGGTGTATGTCGTTTGGATTGTAAAATGGCGTTCGTGGCGTTCTGAATAGATTTTTTCGCCGATTAACAAACTGCCCTCATGCCAATGCCAAAGCCGCTCTATTCGTTCCACGTTCCTCGCACGAATGTTAATCCCCGCCAGCCAATGATTCCACGCAAGCGAGGCAATCATAAGCACGACGGCGAAAAACACAAGCAAAATTTTTGCAACGGTTTTTTTCATTTGTTCCCTCCGTCAAATCGAATTTCAGTTTCCTCTGCCGTGCCTACAGTCGGCGGCAAATTTTCAAACAGCCCAACGTCGTCTGCGTACAGCATTAAGCCAAGCCCGCCGAAAAGCACGAACAACACGCCAAACAAAGTGCATATCACCAAATTGAACTGCTTTCGTTGTTTTATACTCATCATTCGCCCCCGATTATTTCCGCAATTTGCGCATCCAAGCCGCCGCCGTAAATGCTCCAATCAATCAGCAAGCCTTGGTTAAACAGCGTGCGCCATCTGTCGGACGCAAGCCCCCAAAAGCTGCTTTCGCAAAAAAACATTTCGGCAAATTCGTCGTCGGGGAAGTCGCTTGAAAGATATATCGTCGTTTCGCTGTTGCCGCCGCGAATTTGCGTTACTTCATATCGCCATGAAAAAACAGGTGCGTTCATGCCCTCGCCGTATTCCTCGGGGGATGTGGTGAGAATATCGGTCATTACAAATTCGCCGTTTTCGTATACGAATTTCGCCCAACTGTGCGAAGCCGCCCAGTTGCGCCATGTGCTTAAAATTCGCTCGTTTTCTGCGTCAATTGCGGGGTTTGCTATTTGCGAAAAACTTTCGTTCGGTGCGTACTCGCCGTTTTCGTAAATGAACGCGGAAAAGTTCACAAGCCCTTGATTGCCGAAATGCCCCTGCTTCACCAAAATATCCCGCCGCCCGTCGAAATTTATGTCTGCGATAATTAGCCCGCCCGTGGCGTTTCCAATTCGCCCGTGTATGTCAAGAATGTGGAGAGGTTCAAATTCGCCGCTACGTTTTTCGGATACAAAAATTTTTGCTTCATGGTACAAATCCCAATATCGCAAACTGTCGCCGTTAAAAACATAATCGCTCACGATTAGCTCATACACGCGCCCGCCGTAAACTACCCGCACATATTCGCGAATGCGCCCCGATAGACGGCTTTCGATAAACTCCCGCCCTAAAACAGACGCGCCAGCGAGATTGCTTGCGCCTTCGTCTTCCAATCGCAACCGCAAAGACACATACGGCAACCCCACCGCAAAATCGAAGTTCGGAAAAAAGCCTGCGTCAATTTCCACCGCACGCAAAGACGGCATTTTTTCCAAAGCGGAAAGGTCAATTTCCCGCTGTTCAGCGGGGAACGACAAACGAATATGCCTAAGCGCGGGAAATAATTCGGGCAAAACACGCAGGGATGTAATGGGTTCGTTATGCGACGCAATTCTGAACGAATACAGCCCAGCTAAGAAATCGAAATCCGCTTGTGTAAATTCATGCGAGAACTTGTTAAGAAAATCCTCGACGTTTTGCAAAACGGCGGAATCTTGGTTGCCGAATTGCGGTCTTGTGAATTCCGTTTGCATATGCGGGAGAGTTTCCCGCCGCCACATTCGCCCGCTACGGTTAAACACGTACCGTCTGCCGCCGCGATACACACTGCTGTACATATACACGCGGTTGTCGCCGTCCCAGCGAAAGCCTTTGATATGGTAGAACTCGCCCCACCCGCCGCTATGTATGGTTGCAGATACACGCCGAATTCTTCCGATTAGCAAATTTATGTTGGGGCGAATGGGCGTAATGGTAACATCCGTGCCGCCGCCCAACGCACCTTGGCTGTTTTGTGTCACTTCCAACAAATGAACACCGCCGGGCGAAATTTTCGTGATACGGTTAGTTTCCACGGGCGTAATCCAAAACGCCGAAAAAAACATCGCCGCAAGCGCAAACAAAAATATCGGCAACGTCAAAAACGTGTAAAGCCCGCCCAGCACGAGTTTCATTTTTGTTCCATCCCCGTGGCAAACCGCAACAGCTATACCGCACACCAAAGCAACCACGACCATCAAGCTGTACGAAAACGTCTCTGTTTCCGTGGCAAAAAGCGTTGCAAAAATGTACGCAACGGCGATAAACGGCGTAACAATGGAGGCCGCATTTTTTTCGCAACAGCAATCCTTAACCGTCAGTGCAATAATAATTGCAATCGCAAAATAATTTGAAATTTGCGACACAAAAACAAACCCCGCAACCCGAAGCAAAACGCACACCGCCGCCACAACAAGCAAAAATACCGGCAGGCTTGCAAATTTTTTCATACCGCACCCCATCTTTTGCAGTCAAAATCCGTCTATCATGCGAAATCTGTAAAAATGTATACACGTGATGAAAACTAAAAAAAGAAATACAAGCCCGCAAACTACCCATGTAGTAATTTCCACAGCCATCATCGGGATATTAAATGTACTGAGAAAAAATCTTGCAAGAAACATACCGAGAACGCCAAAACTTACACCGCTCGCTTGGGCGGTAGCTGAAACGGCTGTTGGCGTGAATGTGCCGGCAAAATATTCTTCGATACGGTGCTTTTCCAATTTCACCGAATAGAATCCGACACATGGGATAAGTAAAACCATTGCCGCAAAATAGACCCGCAAAATAAGAGGTTCAATATCCGAATTTGTCGCCATCAAAAAAATAATTAGTCCAAAAAAACCGGAAAGCAAAATGGATTTAATACCCTGCCACAAAACGGTCACTTTCAACGAATATTCTTCTTCCGGCGCATAAGACCGTGAAACATAATCATACACGCTTTTTGCACGGCTGGCTGTGAAGGCATAATTATCGGATTTGCGGGACTTTTTATTTCGTTTTTTTGCTGCGCTTTTTTCATCACATCGCGCCCCTTTAGTCCAGCCCGTGTGTGCGGCGAATACTTGCGGTTAGCTGTTCTTCCAGTTCCGTTAGGCGTGGAATGCGCGTGAGAGTTTCCTCGGGCATACGGAAAATGGTGGGATTGGTGTACCACTCCGGGCTTGTAATATGCTCTATCCAATCAAACCACAGCTTTTCCCATTCATCACGGCGGTTATCGCTATACCAATCGAGATTATCGAAAAGGCAGATAATATACGTTGTTTCAATATCGGTATCGGTAAAATCAAGATAACGAAACGAAAAATTACTCATATACTCATTGTGTTCAAACACAACAATTCTGCCGTTACGGTCTGCAAAAAATTCAGAAGATGAGCAAAAAGAGCTGTTTTCTTGCGCTACATACTCGCCATCAATAAATCTGTATAATCTCGAAAAGCTACCGCCGTGAAATGACGGGACGTACACAAGCAAAACCGCAGGAATGCCGGTATTGCAAAAATCGTATAGGTCAAATGCCACAGGGATACAACAGCCCCTTGCGTATTCCGGCCATTCTATTCGTTCGCCGTAACGGTTATAAATAACTGTGTACAACTCATCATCCAAAAAAATGGAAATTAACGCACCGGAATCATGCGCACGCCCCAAATCAAAAATCGTATGGCGCGGGTGCAAAAATTCCTCCAGCGCAAGAATTGCCGCTTGTTGCTCTGTTTGCGGTGGCGCGAGGTCATGGGTTTCGTTCGCATTTGCGTTCGCCGCTGTCAGTCCGTGCTGAAATTCCTCGCGGATTTCGTGCCACAAATCAAGAAGCGGCGGTATTCGCGTTAGCGGCGTGCCGCAACCGAATATTGTCGGGTTCGCATGAAAATACGGATAGCGGTGATGTTCGTCCCATTCCTGCCGATACTCGAATACAGGCTTACGCAAGGTTTCGATTTCGACTTCGCCGTTTTCAAATCGCAGATAATAATAGCCCTGATTGCCGTGATATTCCTCGTTGCTGAAAAGAATAATTTCGCCGTGCGTGTTAAAAAAAAGCTCGTAGTCGCAAAAAACCGTGCCTGCCTTGCGGTACGCACCGTCCACAAATTTGAACACCACTGTCGGGCCGCAATACGAAAAAAAGTTTCCAACATCAAAGATGAAATGCACCACGATTATCGGGATGCCGCTTTCATCAATGGCGTACATTGCAAAGCGGCGTGCGATAGAGTACGAGCCACCGCTTGGTCGCATAAACGGCATTCCCGTTATCGGATTTCCGTTGCGGTCGAAAACGCTGTTGCCGTCGAAAGTGAAAAGGTAGCCGTGCGGAGTGTCTTCTTTCCTACCGCCAAGGCTGATTTTTGGCGGATAATCCGTTGCAGTTATATTCTGCGCCTCGCTGCTCCATACGTAAAAAATGCCTGTTTCCAAATCACGCCAGCCGTGCTCGCCTGCGAACAAGCTCCAAAAATCGCCAAGAAAATCCGCCGCAACCTGCCGCCCGAATGGGCTGATTTCAGTGGTACGCAGAGCGGTTTCGTATTCTATAAACGGAAGCGTGTCTGAAATTTCCTCCGGTTCGTACACCAAGAGCAATTCCTGCGGTTCATCTTCCAAATTCACGGCTGTGTACGCACACCCCGCAAGCAACACAAACAGCAAAACGCAAAGCGATTTTTTCATGGCAACCATTCCTCTTTTAACAAGTTTACAAATTCACAATGGCGAAAAATAAAGGGCTTAACAGCGAACACACCACCCACATGATTAGCGACAGCTTGTATGCCTTTTTCCTGTACGCTTTTTTTCTCTCCTTGCTCCATTTTTCGGAATGAAGCGCATCAAATACATTGTGCGGATGCCACGGCATACGACATTCCGCGCCAAACAGAAGCACGGGCAACAAAAATATCGAAAATAAAATTAAATACCGAAAATCCATTTAATTTCCCCCTTGCTACTCCCAAAAAAACGAAAACTCCTGCCGAATATGTTCGTAAAAAGCGTTAGCGTCGAAAATAAATTGCGGGTTTTGCCTAAGCATATCCAAGCGACTGTAAAGTTGCAATGCTTTTTCACGGTATCCGTGGGCAATTTCCGACTGACGAACTACCCTTGCTATCGAGCCGACGGACAGAATTTCATCATCTTCCCAAAACGCATTCGAGCCGACAAGCAAGGCTTCGATTTCCGCACGATGTCGCAAATATTCTGCGAAAGTTTGTTTTTCGCTTTGCAGTTCCTTGCGTACAAATTCATTTTGCGTTAAGCCCGCTAAAATTTCGTAGAAATGAAGCATTTCCGCCCGCCACACAGACGCAAGAATCGTCCCCCAAGAAACCATGTCGAGAGTTGTATTAAGATGAATTTCGCCGTGAAGCTCATCAAAAAATTTATCAAGACGGTTTTGTTCGGCGAGTTCTTCCGCTTCAAATTCCGCAAGCAAATTGAACAGCGCGGTGTTTTCCGTTCGCAAAACGCCAATTATTTCGTTGAGTTCTGCTATATCAACCCAACGCACCATAATTTCGTATTGCAGTCTATAATTTTCCGCTTGCACTGCACGGATAGCGTGGTAATTTCTTGCGTTTGAAATAATGCCCCACAACCCGCACACAACAAGCAAAATTACCAAAATTATAATTGCGATATTTTTTGCCATGATGAACTCCTTTTTAATTTGTCGGCGGTGAAATTTCGATTAAGAATTTGTAGTCGTGGGATTTCGCAGGGAAAGATGAACTGCCCGGACGAAAAACGGATTCATCGTTTAACAGAACGCTTCTTGCGGGAATGGCAAGAAACATCACGTCCATCAATGCCTGCGTTTCCACTTGTGTCATTTCGATTGGAACTCGCACCGCAATTTTGGGCTTCATGAAAATTGTGCGCAAGCGGGCTTTCATCGCAAAGTATTTGAACATCTGCACGGATATGTCAAAATCGGCAACAATGCTGGCCATAAGCGGCGAGCCTATTATGCTTCCGTTTTGTTCAAGCAGTTTTCGTTCTCTTTGCGCTTCGCTTCCTGCCGATATGATTTTTCCTGTATCGGCGTACAGGGCGACAAGCGACGGCTCTTGTAAAAGCACTTCGCCCGCATTGGTGGAAATGGTGATTATGGACGATTCGCGTTGCAGGAAGTTCTTGTAGGTTCGCATTTTGTTTGTCCTCGTCTTTTCATTTTTTTTACGAGTTCAATGCAATTATCATCACACTTGCAATAAGTGTTACATTAGGAATCGCATATGTTCTCACCTTCTGCGTCCGCTGTAAATTCTTCAAACGGGATTAGACGTTCTGTGTTGGGGCAAATAACATTGACGCTGTGGAGTTCCCCATCCCATACTAAAAATTCAATTCGCTTTCCGTATGGAGAGCGACGCACAAAACGCCTGAAAATTTCGCCTTCCGCAAAGCGTTCGCAAGGGCCTGCTACGATTTCTTCCGTTTCCAAATAGAAGCGATACATACGTTCAGAGTGTTCATTAAAAAAGCGCGCAATCGCCATAGCGTCATCATGTCGCCGTATCCACTCACGCCCGCCGTCCCGCCATTCTTCAAGCGGTATGGAGAGGTGTTCATTCGGGCGACGAAGCGACACGCCAAGAATTTCTCCATTCCACGCCATAGCTTCGATTCTTGCCACTCCGATTACACCGCTTCGAGAGCGAACATCAAAAACTCTCCATACCTCATTCCACTCCATAAAATCGGTGGGGCCTCTTCTTATTTGCGAATTTGATATAAAGAAATCGTGGTCATCGCCAAAATACTCGTCCAAAAATCCTGTAACCGCCCTGTAGTCTTGAAATCGCCGTTCTGCCTCAATCACTACGGGCGCAACAAAACTAAGCACGATTATTGCGACGGTCGCACACGATACCGTCTTGCAAATCTTTTTGCGCCGCCTTTCGGAATTTTCATCGTCGGTTTCTGCTGTCGCAGTTATTGCAATTGCCGGTAGCGCAAAAATAAGCGTGAGAATAACCACGTTTCGCTGTTGCACAAGCACCGCTAAAACAAAAGGCATGAGCAAAAGTAATATGGCAAACAACACCGTTATTAAAACTGACACATAAAACAGAAATTTTCTCATTGCGGCACACGCCCCTTTGTGATTAACATTTGCCTAACTTCCCTACGAACTCTTTTCATCTGATATGCGGCCAAACAAAACCATTTCTCGCACTGCCTGTTCTTGACCATACAAGCCGCTCCTGCTCCCTCACAACCCATTGCCCGTCATCATTTGAAAATACAAACACATGACCGCCGAGCCTATCTCCTATTTCAGAACCCGAAATTCCACCATATCTGTTAATCGAAACAAAATAAACCCTCGCTGTTGTATCCGAGTAGCGTAATATTTTCAAGTGTCCCAAATGTCCAATTGCATTATAGAGCTGCGCCTCGTAAAACGCCGTCTCAAATTCATGCCCATGTTTGAACGTGAGAATTTCGGAGTGAACAACAGCACCAAGCCAAAAAATGAGAAAAATTATTGCTGGCGTAAGGATACTTTTGCTCCGCGAACGCTTTTTCATATGGACGCTTCTCCTTTCGCTGCGTTGAAAATTTTTTGTTACGGCGCAGTAATGTCACCCATGCCAAATGGACGAATCGGAAACAGCGGTTCGCCCGTTCGTAGCGGGTGCGTTGCCATCGGGAACTGCGATAAGTACCCCCGAATACCATCCTCGCCAAGCACGTCCACCAATGCGCCGCTACTATGCGCCATCATATCGCCTTCTTGCCAGCATAAATATTCGGAAAAGAGCAACTCCAAGTGTAGCCCGCTACCATCCATAACAACCGAATAAAATCGCCCAATCTGACCGGTATAACCCGCAAGGTCGCCGCTGTACAAAAACACTTTACCCTGCACACAGCGATAAAAAATATGCAACCAAATATCGGCCGCCGCCTCAAAGCCGCCGTTCATATAGACGTACAGCGTTTGATTATTCCAGCGAGATTCGTCCGGCCCCCACTGCACAACGATTTCGGGAATGCCGTCGCCGTTCAAATCGTACATTCTCGCAGAATGAACGAAACTTCGGGATTCTGCACAGTAATAGAAACTCCCTGACGCAATCTCAATTTCTGCGCCTGTTTCGCGACACTCTAAGGCAAAACGGTTTTCCGCATAAATCCACCGCACACGATACCGCAACGACAAAAACTGTTCGAGAAATTCCTCTGCAACCTGCCGTCCGTATTCGGAAATTTGCGGCTCGTGCGTGTTTATGCGAATGAAATTCGTATGAACTCCGCCCCACACATCAAAACCCAACGCCCGCCCCATTGTTCGCAAATTTACATAAAGGCGGTTGTTGATGGCAAATCCGTCAAGTTGCGCTTGCGTCCCGAATGCGCCGCCGATAAGCCAACCCATATCACGAAGCCAAAAAGTGAGCGGGCGGGCGGTTTGTGCTTCCGCCGGAAGCGGCTGTAATTCTGCGCCAATTGGCGTGTAATGGCTACCCCGCCACAATCCCGGGTCGAAAGGGTCATAGCGATAGCTATGCTGCACGCCGTCAAACATCGCCGTTCGCAATGGTGCATAGGGGCTATGTAAACTCAAAGAAAACCTTGCGATTGTGTCATTTAGCACGTAAGCAAGGTCACGGATATAAAAATAAAATTCGTTGCCAATCTGAAATGCGGGCATGGGAAAATGCGGTCTGTTTACGTAAAATAGCGGCAACACCCGCGGAACGGCAACCAACGGCGAATAATCAAATTCGTCCCCGCCCAAAACGGATTGCACGAGTTCGCGTTGCCCCCTGTAGTCCGAACGCCCAACAGCAAACCAAAACACGGCTATCCCCAATAACGTAGCCGTAGGAATACCCAGCGCGAAGCACAGAAACTTCCGTGTATGCTTTTTCATACGAACGTACCCCCTCCGGCAATGCTTCAAACACGCAAAAAACCTACGCACAGCATACCATGATGAACAAAGGGCTTCAATTGTTAAATCGCATACATTGCAAACAAACTTCCGTGAAAAAATCTTTTTCACAGTAAATGCCCGCACAAAAAATTGAACAGGCTGAAAGCATACGCTATTTTTAGTCAGTACGATGCTATGTTATACTGTGCATAGGATTTATTTTGTGTACCGTTCACCTCATTAGGCGGTGAGCGATAGTATTTATATAATGCGGTGATGGATATGGATAAAATTGAAGCTGTAAAAGGCAAGTTGCCGTTTCCATTATATAAGGACAGAGAGTTTTTATTCGTTCTTATAAATGGTGAGCGGCTTGACGAATACATCGCCAACCATGTGTCAAACGATTATAGGGGGCTAATTCCTTCTTGGCTTGATTTTTATTCTAAGGATTATGAGCCAAGAAAGAGAGAAAAGGAGTTTGTTTGGGCGCAAATAAGGTTAGATGAAAAGATAAAAATACTTCCCATTCTTCTATGTCCTGATGATTTTGATTTTTCCTGTACTGTCGTTGTTGTAGAAGTTATAAGCGAAATAGATACAGTTATTTGGAATCGGGTTGGCGTTGATGTGTCAAAATTCAATCCCGACAAAGAGGGAGTATTCAAATATATTGGCGATACAGTTGAATGGTTTGATGATATTAGACCCCATGTTTTTAGCAAAAGTGAGTATATAAATTGCGTGGATGCATTTATTCAATGGAATGAAGAACAGTATAAATATTATGAAGTAAATTGACAGTTACGGTATAAGCATTTCACATTCTAAACGCCCCAAAACATATGCTTCATACTTCCGCAGAAATAAAAAGCCGCCTGCGGTTTTGAATCAAAGCCACAGGCGGCATAAATTTTTTGCAATTTTATTGTTGTGTCTCGGAAATTATTTCTCCGCCGACTTCAAAATCAGTAAATTGTCCGTGTGATAAACGGCAACTTTGGTTTTGACTTCCCAGCCCATCTGCTAACGAAGCTCGGCGGGCAAGTCAATTGTGCCGAGGTCGTTGACTTGGACGGAAAAAGAATCCGCATCACCGCCGTCTGCCTTTTGCAAAATGACAATGCTGTCTACGCGACGCAGGGAAATTTTATCGCCTGCGCTCAAGTTAAGTCGCTGACGCAACTCGCTGTGAATTACTATGCGACTAGCCTCGTCAATTGCGCGGGAACTATATCGCTTCATACATATCGCCTCCGTTTTTTTATTCCACCTCAAACGTATCGGGATGGATGATTGTAATTTGCCGCCCTTTTTTACGCCCGTACCGAACGGTGTATGCCGTTCCTCCATCCGCTCCGCCGTCGTAAACGGCAAGCAGATGCCCTGCGCTTTCAACAAGAAATCTGTTGCGCTCGTGCATACACCCTTGTTTGTATTTTTCATGCAGGGTAATCACCTGTTATGAAGTGACCTTCCGTCAAGTGGAAAATGGAGGGAATCACTGCAATCTTTCTATATAAAATTTTATAATCCCAAAGTCCAAAGACAGATGGAAAGAGCTTTAGAGAAAACAGTTCTCGGCATTGGTCACTCTGTTATACGCAGATTGATTACCGCAGGTCAATGATTCGCCGTAAGTTCTGCTGTCTCGCAGCGTGAATCATAGTATTTTACTACCATGTCAACAGAGGTGAATCGCAGATAACTTAAACCTTTGAAATCATCTAAAGCTCTGTGCATATGTCTTTGACATCTATTGGCTATGCAAAGTAGCCGCAATAGAATAGACCGAGAATTAACTGCCAATATTTATTACATGACGTAATTAGGGGCAATGCAGGAGTGCAACCCCAACGCTCGTCATTGCTTTATACGGTATCTGACGGCAGGTGAAAATCTGTCGTCGTTTGCTTTGTGATACCGGCAATGCCCTTGCGGATAAACTCCGGGCGTGGGCAGAGCCCACGGTCTTTCTTTTCCATAATCATGCAATATTATCTGTCATCAGACCCCATATGAAACACGCTAATTCTCTTGCGATTGCTGTTGCCGCTATATTTCTGTTCGTATTGTTTTTTATGGTCATACGATAAAACCTCCTCCGCAACCGTTCATTTGCTTTGTCTGCATATGCAATTACCTGTGTCGTATTTCCCTTTTGCCTTCGTTTTAGGTCTGCCGATTTGTGTCCAATTTTGCCTCGTGTGTATCCCTGTGCCGATTCTACTAACAGTCTTCTGACTTGTGAGTTTCCTGCCTTTGTGATGCTTAATCGGTTCTGTTTATTGCCACTTGAGTTTTCTCCCGGCACTAAGCCCAAATACGATGCCATTTTTTCTGCATTCGCAAATCTATTGAAATCTCCTATTTCAACAAGCACTGATAATGCTGTATGGGTTTTTACACCAATTAGGCACTGCAACCTTTTTACTTTTTCCTGATACCTTTCAGTATCGGCTAATTCCTCTATCCTTTGGTCTAAGCGTCTTATCTTATCTGTCAAATAATCATACGTAACCAGATATTCACTTAGGCTTTCTTGCAGTACGCCGCCTAAGTTTATTGATTTTAGCCAGCTTATATGCTTTATCGTCCAGTAGCTCTTGCCATCTTCAAAAGAACACCCATGACGCAACACCAACGCCAATATTTGTTGTTTTATTCCTTTCAGCGATTTCTTCTGTGCATCTCTCATACGAATAAACTCTTTTACTGCTTCATCTTCCTCGGTTGGTACATGCACTGGGCTATATGTCCCATAAGCAAGACAT
>Ga0209755_10004998_pt1 | contig 15327 bp, 14 predicted proteins | sample TergutCo191P1_FD_187301 | JGI IMG/M metagenome (GOLD analysis project Ga0209755, IMG submission 187301) | Cornitermes sp. P1 segment gut microbial communities from Petit-Saut dam, French Guiana - Co191P1 (SPAdes) (version 2) | ecosystem: Host-associated > Arthropoda: Insects > Digestive system... | reverse complement strand
ACACTGCAGATCACTAAAAAGTGGGTCAACAAGATCAGGAACTGGGGGCAAATATACGGCGAACTCGCTATCGCGTTCGAGGGCAGGATGCCATAAAAAAGTTGCTTTTATAAATGCGCAGATCGTATTTTATGTTCAAGGCCCCCTATATAGGGGGCCTCGGGAGACGAAATAAGAAAAACGGAAAAACTAATTTACAGAAAAGGTTTTACACTCCCTCCGTCCGTCCCTACAAAATCCCCATTCTTCTAAGTTTATTTTGTGCTGCATCTGTAAATTTAAGCCGGGATAATTTTTCCGCCGCAAATACAAGTGCATCTTTACGATTTGTAAGTAAGTAGTTCACGTCAAGAATAACCCGATGCTGTCCATTATATTTTTCTGAAGAAAAAAACATAATACCTCCCCCATAAAACCATACTGCTTCATCAAGTTTATGTATTTTTTTCCACGACACTGAACTGTCATATTTAAAGATAGGAACGGATAGAAAACTAATACAGTACTTTTTTGTTATACCATAATCACCAAGTATTATTCTGAGAGTATAGACATAAGTTACAGATAAATTAATCGCTGCTGCACCTATTATGGCCATAGCATACCGTAAATCCATAAAAATATCAATAAGTGTACCCGTCGTTCTGCCCAAAAAACTGTAAACAAGATAAAGTTGACTTATGCCTACCGATATATATATACATGGAATTAATATTTTCATGATGATACTGCTTCTCATCTCAACCATTTTTCTTCTTCCTGTTCGTTAAAATCGTACGTAGTATGGATTCATATTTTTCGGATCGAATTCTTGATACCAAAATTGAAGATTTTCTGCTATATCATTATAATACGCGTCAAGAATTACGTTGCTGCTGTCCGCAAACTTCAATATTACAATTAAATCTTCCTGTATGAAATTTATTAACAGAATTTTCTTTGAACGCTTTTTATTTATTTGTTTCATAAAATTTTCTCCTATACGCGATTTTGACCCACCCCGCATATACGCTTCATAATTAGGAGGTCCAACAAATGGCAGGTTTATAGATAGATCCATCGGCTCATCCGCTTTCTTTACAACCGAGTAAATACGAATACCTCCTCCATTTTGATGCCACTCCGCGCTCACAAGCCTGTTTATATTTAATATTGCCCTATCCCGAAATACACTTTTCTTAAGTACTAACACCGCGTTTTTTATAATTTCAGTATCTGTTTGATGAGCAATACTTTTGTTCAATAAGTTGTCACTCCGTTGGCCGTAAACTAATAGCACGGAGACGCTAAACATTATTATTATACACTTTAATTTAAAATCTGTATTCATTTCGCCTTCTTTTTTACATGATTTATACGTTATATTTGAGGCGGTTCAGTATTATAGTTAAAGATTTCTATATATAAATTCTCCCCATTTATGGCTCCGGCGGCTGTTCTTGGCGCGGAGGGGATGGTTATCAAGCGCCGCGCTGCTAAACATCGGCTTCCTCGTACTTCCACTCCCCTATGTTGCGCTTTTCGCGGTCAAAATCCACTCCCACCTTAAAGAGTTTTTTCCCGCTGCCTGTCCACGGCAGAAGATAATCTTTGGAGTTGATCTGAGCAAGAGCATCGTCCGCCGATTTGTCTAATTTGAACTCGAAGCAATACACAAAATCATTAGTCTCGACCAACGTATCTATCCGCCCATCCGCAATCCGCACCTCGGCACGGCAGTCAAGGCCGAGGATTTTGAATATCAGGAACACTACCGTCTGGTAGTAGTTCTCCGTCTCCTTGATGATGTCGTACGGTACTCCAGCCAAAAATTGACGCAGAGCGTTTATCGCGTCTTCGATATTGCCCTCGTCAAGAGCGTCGGGCAACTTGGAAAACAGCGCCTGTGATCTATCCTCCGGGACTTGCAGATACTGTTCCATGAGGGAGTTCGCGAACGAGTAGCTTACTTCCAGATTCGGGTAATCGAGAGTGTACTCGTTGCGTTTTTCGTTGTAGTCGGATATTGTGAGGTAGCCGCACTGGTACAGCATGGGCGCGGCCCTCATGTTGTGGGTATCGTACTTGCGGAAATCCTCATGCCTGACACGCATATTGCTCATGTCGGCGATGTTTATTTTCTGATTTTTGATTAAGTTTATCAAGAATGTAGGCGTACCGCTTTCGTACCAGTAGGGCAGGAATTCCCCATCCTTTTTGAAATGCAGGAGCAAACCGAACGGGTTATAAACCGTGAGCGGCTTCCTTGAAAACCGGTAGCCATTGTAAAAATTGCGCAGCTCTTCCATATACTGGCCGCGCTCCCGGCTTGTTTTTGCCAAAACGGCCTCTATCTCCGGCCCAAAGGTCTGTTCCAGTTCCTGTTGCGTCAGGCCGCAGATGTCCGCGTAATCCGGGTCGAGGGTTAGGTCGTCCAAATGGTTCAGGTCCGAAAACACGCTCACGCGGGAAAACTTGGTTACCCCGGTTATGAAGACAAATCGCAGGTATTGGTCGTAGGATTTGAGAACGCCGTAGAAGCCTTTGAGCTCTTTTTTTATCTGCTCATGGAGTTCCGGCTGGTCTATCGTCTCAAGGAGGGGTTTGTCATATTCATCAATGATAACCACCGTTCTTTCCCCGAATTTGTTACAAGACCGCTCTATCAGGCTTGCAAACCGGTTAACGCAATCCCCGCCGTCTAAGTCCACCCCAAGACTGCGGGCCTCCCTGTCCATCTCCCGCGAGAGGGACGAATGCAGGGCCTCCACCCCGTTTGAATATACTCCGGCGTTCAGGTCGAGCCGGATCACCGGATGCTTCTTCCACCCCCAGTCTAAGGAGTCTATGGCAAGGGCCGGATATCCGGCTATCTCCCCAAAAAGCTCCCGTTTGCCCTCAAAAACCGCCTCTAAGGTCGAACAGAGCAGCGATTTCCCGAACCGCCGGGGGCGGGAAAGGAAATTTGCCTTGCCGGAACCGGTTATCATACGGTGGATGACGGGGGTCTTGTCCACATAACAAAACCCCCGCTCGCGGATGTCCGTGAAATCCTGAATACCTATAGGTAGTAAACGTGCCATATCCATAAATTACAACACGGCAGAGGGAAAAATCAAATAATTCGAGCAAAAATGCGGAATGCTGGGCCAACCTAACGGCGCTCCTCGACGGTACATGCCAGCAGGGAGCACCCGCCGTTAGGGTACCGCTCCCCGTGGGTGGCCTGCCGGGAAGGCTGCCGTCCTTGCGGCGGCTTAAAATCGTGTAGGTTCAAGGCCACCGGCTGGGGGCCTTGTGGAAACAAACGTCAAAAAAGAAACAAATGTCTTGACATAGCTGTCTGCAATAGATTATCTTTAAATATATCACAATGTTCTCGGATTGGAGCTAAAAATGCGGCCCTATCTTGAATATAACAGTTTCAACGATTTTTTGAAAACATTTATTATCGGTATTCCAGCTACTATTGCCGTTACATGGGTACTCGTAATGGGAAACGGGTTTTTACCTAAGGTTCGTAACCTGACCGAAAGAAAGGCTTTTGCCTCTTTCCACACCTGCACCTTTTTTATTGCCGCGCTAATCGCTACAGTGTGGCAATTTATAGCCCAATGGTTTGATGATCCGGGGGAATACGATACATCCTACCGTGTGATTATGGGGATAATTTGCACGCTATTGATTTGGAACTTTCTTGGCGCGGTACGTTTTTTGCTGGATGACCGTAGATCCACAGCTATAACCCTTATGTTTTTCTTCCCTTTTTACTACCTGTACAATCTGTGGTGTATTATACAGAAAAAAGTTGATGAAACAGCGTTGAATTATGAATTATTTGGGGAAGACGGTGAAGCTATTCCTGATGGCGAGACATCTATCAAAGACAATAAATTTGATGGCCGCAGGCACATGACATGGGTAATGATACCAGACAGCGTAACTTTTATAGGTAAAGACGCATTCAGGGGGTGTACCGGCTTAAAGGCGGTAATTGTACAAAGGCCGGAACCGCCGGAAATTAAAGAGTTTCCGTTCGCAGGCATTAAATGGGATATTGTATGCCTGTACGTACCGAAAGATTCCATCGCGACCTACAGCAAGGCCAGGTGGTGGGAGCTCTTCGAGAACATTAAATCCGTGGACGCGGCTCCAAAAATATCGGGGGAATTTGATGACAATAAATAAGCTGATTAATGTAATGAATACGCCGATAAATATAAATTTTGCGTTATTGACACTCTTGTTAGTTGTTACCGTGCAGGCTACCTTACCAAAAGAACCGCTATCGGTAAATATTTCATCACCACTACCAGCGGAACCGCCGTGGAAATCAGGCGCGGTAACGGTTACGCTTTCACATGACGGAACTCTCACGGTCGGAGGTGCAGGCGCGATGGAGGACTATCATTATGCCGGCAACCCAAATCCCCTGTGGAAGATTACTCCTTGGCGCCATATTTCGCACTTAGTTACCGATGTAATCATTGAGGAGGGCATAACCCATATTGGGGCAGGGGCATTTTCGTTCTGTCCCAACCTAATATCCGTCACAATCCACAATAGCGTTGCCACGATAGGGGCAGACGCGTTTGTGCATTGCGGCAAACTGAAATCCATCACGATTCCAGCCAGTGTGACTTCTATAGGAAACGGGGCGTTTTACAGCACCGGCCTGATATCTGTGACGATCCCGGGCAATGTAAATATTATTGGGAAAGAAGTATTCAAGCACTGCCGTGACCTGACGTCTGTTACGATTGAAAACGGTATAACCGTAATAGGAGAGGGTGCGTTTTGTGGACAGGGTTTTATTGCATCAAACCCATAGCATCCTATCGCTCGATAACCTTAAGTATCTTAATAGTACTAATATTTTCTATTGCGGCATACGTTATCGCCAAAAAAATCACTAAAAATTCAGGGGCATTTTTTGTAAAGATATTTTTAATATTGTGAAAAAGGTTATACAAGACGCGCAGTGTGGGATACATTAACAGGGATCACATTAATCATATGTTGCGGTTATGGTATCAATATAATTAAATTCCGGCCAGGCATCGCGATAGGCATTGGTGCTGTTTGCGGGAACAAATAGGTGAACCGAATCACTACGGCTATAGCCGCCATAATAGTCAAATGTGCCATTACGAATTTGCGGCGGAACCGGATTATGAATAATTATGGATGTCAAATTTTGACATCCGCCAAATGTCCTTTTCCCAACTGATGTTACCCTACTGTGGATCGTTATTGACACCAAATTTTCGCAATTCAAAAAAGCCAATTCCTCAATAAAAGTTACATCGTATGGAATGGTATATTCCGTATTCTTTTTGTTTGCCGGATATTGTATTAATCTGGTCTTGTCTTTGCTGAACAGTACGCCGTCAATAGAGCTATAATTTGGATTATCCTCCGCCACATCTATATAAGTCAAGTTACTCCCGAGAAATGCGCCCTCCCCGATCGACCTTACGCTGCCTGGAATGACTATGGGGCCCATCGCAGTAGGAAAATCGGAAAACGCGTATGACCCTATATGGCTCACGCCCTCCTCAATGACCAATGCGGTAACCGACCATCGTTTATATATCCACAGAATATGATCCCACGGGTTAGGAGGAAATATGCCTTGTTCATCATAGGGAATATAATTTTGCATCTGTCCTTTTCCTTGAACCTTGAGCGTCCCGCCGTCCAAAAACGTAATTGTTGTCTTGCCGGATTTCCACGAAGATTTAGTCAGCTTGTCATATTCATATCTATGAACGTACTCTTCTAAATATACCAAGCCATTCTGTACCAGAATGACTGCTAAAACCACCGCGACTGTAACTGACACTATTGTCATCGCGATTTTATTTCTCTTGTCCATAATCTCCGCCATGGTGAGGTGGTAAACGTGCCATATCCATAAATTACAACACGGCAGGGGTAAAAGTCAAATAATTCGATCAAAAATGCGGAACGCCGGGCTAATCTGGCGGCGCTCTTCGCCGGTGCCTGAAAAAGCGGTGAAGGTGGGGCTGGTTGAAAACCGTGTGTTGTTCCCAATAAGGATAACGCAAATAATGTTGTTAGTATTAAGGTTCTTGTTGGGCGTTTCATCGTAATTATTCACCCCTTGGTGCAGATGCCGGATTTTTGATACATTCAAATTTCTTCCACCCATACGCCGCGCGGTAGGCTCCGATGCTATTTTCCGGGACGTAGAGACAGACGCCCGAAGGAGCGTGGCCAAATGCTTCACCAAAAATTTTGGGAGGGGTAAGGTTCAAGCTGGTAATGGACGCCAGTCGGTGAGCACCATTAAACGCTCGGTCTTTGATAATATTTACGCTACTAGGGATTGATATGGATGTTACATTGGCGCAGCCACTAAAAGTAAATTCACTTATTTCTGTTATGCGGTCTGGGATTGTTACAGTGGTCAAATTGGTGCAACCACTAAACGCCCAGCCATAAATAAATATTACGCTGCCCGGAATTGCAACGGATGTCAGGTTGCGGCAGTCCTTAAACGCACTTTCACCAATAACAGTCACCGTGTTTGGAATTGTATACATTGTGTTTTGTTTGCCTTCAGGGTATCGGATCAGGCATTTTCTGTCTTTACTGAACAACACGCCGTCAACGGAACTGAATTGGGGATTATTGCTGCTTACATCTATCGATGCCAGCCTTGGACAATATTCAAACGCGTCATCCCCAATGAACTCCACGCTGGTTGGGATTGTGACAGACTCCAGATTGATACAACCGCGGAATGCCTTTTCATCAATAGACGTCACTCCGGACGAGATTGTAACGGATACCAAGCTGGTACAGGCATTGAATGCACTCTCTCCGATTCTACCCACGCCATTATGGATAGTCAGGGAGGTCAAGCCGTAGCACCTAGAAAAAGCACTCTTTCCGATTTGGGCCACACTACCTGGGATAGTCACAGCGGTCAGGCCGGTACAACCGGCAAAAGCTCTCTCTCCGATTAGTATCACGTCATTCGGAATCGTGACGGATATCAAGCCGGTACAACCGGCAAATGCCCCGTTTTCAATAAATGGCACCCAGTCCGGGATCGTATAAGCGCCCTGCCTTCCGGGCGGATACCGTGTCAAGGCGGATACCATTCTTGATGATAACATCTGCTTGCGGAACAACACGCCGTCTACAGAATAGTAATGAGGATTATCCTCCGCGACCGTTATAGATGTCAGTCTTGTACAATATTCAAACGCGTCTTCCCCAATAAACTTCACGCTGGCCGGGATTGTGACGGACTCCAAACGGGTGCAGCCGCGAAACGCTCTGGTTCCGATGGATGTTACTCCATCCTCTATAATCACACTCGCAGCGGTACAGGCGCAAAAAAGAGCCTCTTCGGGAACAGGGTCTTCCGGAATCGCGTTAAGGACACTGTCTATGCACGCGTTATCATTGCTCCAAGGCGCAAAAAATGTGGAATTTTCGTCAACGAGTCTGTAATCCTGCATATCTCCCGTCCCACTAACAATAAGCGTACCGTCGTCTTTCAACGTCGCGGTAACATCGTCGCTGTCGTGTTTGCCGCAATGCCACGTTTGTATGTCCTGGCGCGTATCCGGCAGGCGGATGTCCAAATTATCATCCACGTGCGCGGCGCTCCGCTGTCCGCCGCAACCCCACCCAGCTACAATCAGAACCACGAGGATGACGGGGAGGCTCGTTGCCGGTATGATGGTTGTTGTCGAATGTACCATAATGTATATCAATCCTCCAAACTTTGAATTGGATTGTTAGTATTCACCTCTTTTACTCCTGCTTATGAGGCGGTTCAGTATTTTTGACAGCTTTTCCGGCGTATTTAAGGCGCGGCCCCATGCGGGGATGACGATTTTGCCGGGCGTCTTTTAATTATAATAAAGACTGCGGCGGACAATACCAACGCCGCTATGATACCCATGACGATCCAGTGGATATTCTTTTGGCCCTCGCCTGTTTTTTGGGAAGCGATGTCCTCAATGCAAGCGAACATGCCCCACTGATCGGCGGTTCGGTAAGCATCAATACTGCCTGCTGGTACATATAAGCATGCGTTTGAAGGAAGGCCAGAGAATACGTAGCGCTCAATCGTGGGAGGGACAGGGTTTAAACTGATAACGGACGTCAGGGTTCTGCAATCGCTAAAGGCTGACCTTCCAATGGATACCACACTTTCCGGAATCGTAACAGAACGTAGGCTGGTGCAATAAAAAAAGGCACCGTCCCCAATCGTCTCCATACTGCCCGGTATCACTACCGATGTTAAACTGGTACAACTTGCAAACATACCGTTACTGATATATCTCACACCATCTTCAATCGTTACGGACGTTAGGTTGGAGCAATCCCTAAATGCATCAACACCGATGGAAGTAACGCTGTTGGGTATCGTGATAGATGTCAGGCTCTCGCATTCGCTAAAAGCGTAATTCCCAACAGACGTCACACTATTGGGGATCGTAATGGATATTAAGCTATTACAACGAAAAAACGCTTCGTGTCCAATAACCGCCACACTATTTGGAGTTGTGATGGACGTCAAGCCGGAACCAAAAAATGCCGCGTTGCCAATAGAAATCACACCGTTTGGAATTGTAACAGACGTTAACCCACCCAATCCGTAAAATGCAAAATTTCCTATATGTGTCACGCCCTCTTCAATGGCTAAGCTGGTAATTTGGGATATAACGTAAAACCACGGGTACCATTTGGCATCGCTGCCACGGGGATAGTAATCCTCCATTTTTCCATTTCCGCTAACCCGAAACGTTCCGTCGTCAGAGAGCGTAACCGTTGTTTCCCCGGATTTCCACGGCTGTTCTGTCGGCGGTGACGGCCGAGATACACCCGGATATGCCTGCACCGCAACAGACAGCAGGAGCGTAAGTATCGCTATTTTTATACGTATCGGCGTTTTCATAAGCATGTTTTAAGGCCTGACTGCGTTTTTACGCGTAAAATCGGCATTTATGGCTCCGGTCCATACCCATAAATTACAACACGGCAGGGGGAAAAAACAAATAATTCGAACAAAAATGCGGAATGCCGGGAGGGCTGCCGTCCTGCGGCGGCTTAAAACCGGGCAGGTTCAAAGCCACCAGTCGGGGCCTTGGGGAAACAAACGTCAAAAAAGAAACAAATGTCTTGACATGCTGCCTGCAATATATTATCTTTAATATTGTTACCACTATAGGAAAAAATATGACACCATATAATCATTTTGTTATATACCGCACGTTGATGTTGTGCATTTTTTTCTTAATGCCATGCGATTCTTTTGCAAATGCCGGAGATACTTTGCGCTATCCAAATAAGATTCAACGTCTTATAGATACGTATATTATGAAATTCCCAACGGTGACATCATTACCACTATATGTTTACGATACCGTTCTTTGGCTTGATCTCCGCAGACATTGTGAAGACTTTCTTAACGCAAAACAAATAATTGAAAATGATGTTCACATTATGTCAATTCAGCAATTTCGAATTGAGCCGGACAAAGGGCCTCTTCGAAAAAATATTAAGTTTCAAGTGGGAATATGGGAGATGAAAACCCGTACCGGAGCCGAATCATTGCTTGATTTGTTAAGTAAATGTGGCAGTAGTACCGCATTTGTCATTAAGTCACCGAAACGCTATTTTATTTATGAAAATTATTTAATTTTAGTAATGGCAGGTCCTTACAATACAGGAGATGTCGTAGAGGAACGAATGAATGAAATTATACAGAATTATTTCGAGGCAGGAGAAATAAGGAGACATAATAGAGTAACGGGCGAATGAATAAAATTATACAAAATTATTTCTAAATTACCTCCGCGTGGGCTGCTTGGAGGCGCCGGTGCCCGACCTGCCTATTTGACACAACGAACTGAGTAGCCATTGCTCTTGATGGCATCGCGGGTCCCCACACTCTCAAAAAATCCTATCATGATTTGCGGGCGTCTTTTAATTACAACGAATACTGTTGCAAACAATATCAGCGCCGTCAGTATGCTCAGGGCAAACCATGGGACGCTCATCTTATCGGATACGATGGGTTCAATGCAATTGAACCTCCCCCATCCAAATGCGGCACGGTAGGCTCCGACGCTGTTTGCCGGAACGTAAAGACAGGCGTTAGTTACGGTATTTTCGTCGAATGCGTGAGACGCTGCTTCGGGCGGGTTAGGATTCAGCGCAATTATTGATGTTAGGCCGCTGCAATGGTCAAATGCCTCCTGTCCGATACGTTCTACGCTTACAGGAATGGTCACAGATGTCAGATTACTGCAAAAACTGAATGCGTCGTCTCCGATAGACGTTAGACCATCCTCAATTACGATGGATGTCAGGCTGGTACAAGATCCAAATGCTCGATTTCCGATGCGGGCCACGCTGCCCGGGATTGTTAGAGAGGTCAGACGGTAGCATTCATGAAACGCCCATGGTCCAATATCAATCACGCTATTCGGAATCGTTATTGACGTCAAACCGGTATTCTTAAGCGCGCCATCAGCAATTTCTTTCACCCCGTTTGGAATCGTTACGGCCATAAGATTGGTACAGTATGAAAATGTCCAGCGGTCGATGAATGTTACGCTGCTCGGGATTATGAAAGATGTGAGGCTTGTACAACGGGTAAACGCCGCTTCTCCAATAAACGTTACTCCGTCTTCAACTGTTACGGATGTTAGACCGGTACAACGGCGAAAAGCTTCTTTCCCGATAGACGTCACACTGCCCGGGATTGTTACTGATGTTAGATTAACGCACTCGGAAAACGCGTATTCCCCAATGGATGCTGCACCGTCTTCGATTGTTACGGATGTCAGGCCGGTGCAGCCCTCAAATACCTTGCTTCCAAAGGATGCCACGCTGCCGGGGATTGTGACAGACCTCAGGCCGGTACAACCCTCAAATGCCATGAGCCCAATGTGCGTTACGCTTCCTGAGATTGTGACGGACGTTAGATTGGTATGACGAAAAAAAGCCTTGTCTCCAATATGTGTCACGCCATCCTCAATGACCACGCCGGTAATTGAAGTTTTAACATCGTGCCACCGGGGCCTGTCTTCAAGCCAAAAGTAATCCGCCATCGCCCCGTCCCCGCTGACCGTAAGCGTCCCGTCCCGCGATAGTGAGACCGTCGTTTCCCCGGATTTCCACGACTGGGCGGCGGTACCCTGCCCAGCCTGTACTGCGAGGGCGGCGAGGAATGTCAGGATGGCGGTTTTTATGCGTATCGGCGTTTTCATAAGCATATTTTAAGGCCTGACTGCGTTTTTACGCGTAAAATCGGCATTTATGGCTCCGGTCCATACCCATAAATTACAACACGGCAGGGGGAAAAAACAAATAATTCGAGCAAAAATGCGAAATGCCGGGAGGGCTGCCGTCCTGCGGCGGCGGCTTAAAACCGGGCAGGTTCAAGGCCACCGGCCGGGGCCTTGGGGAAATAAACGTCAAAAAAAGAAACAAATATCTTGACATAGCTGCCTGCAATAGATTATCTTTAATAGAATGCCGGATGCACCTTAAATGCATCGAAAAATCCGTCAAAAATAATGAACCGCCTCAAATAATACGGGAGCTCAAAATATATGATGAACTCTAAGCTTTGTGCCGTATCAATGTGCGTATGCGTATTATTGTTTTGTGTCCTGACCACATACGGTCAAAAATCCAATCAACCGCACCAGAATCAATCCTGGCACACAAACGATGGCGTTTCCGTAGATGAACCGGTTGCGGTAAACACTTATTGCGACAGCCTCTTAAATTATATCGAAGTAAACCTGATGTCTGAATACCCATTCATTAGTGTGTTTGATGAAAAAAAAAATATTAAATATATGATTGTAGACTACCACGATGGAGGCCGTTTTTTAGAAATGATCCAACTGCCGTTTGGTCCAGAGCAGGATCCAGATTACAGGTGTACCAAAAAAATCTTAGATATTTTTACAGTTGATTATGAACGTCCAATTAACCAAAAAGGGACAGACCAAATCAAATGGCTTATAAAAAATTCTTTACTTGGTATGCGTGATCGAAAACCATCCGATTGGATTTCTGATTTTGACACTACATTCCAACCGTATTGCAGCGTATTCTCATCATCGGTGTTTTCAGAACTGGGGCTGGACCAAACCAAATGGGGGCGGGCATATTACCCGCCTGCAGGCTATTGTGACTCACACGAGAAGTGCCCTGAAGAAATTTTCCGATTTGATGAAAGAGGCCGTGGTGTAATATTTTGTTATTTAAACTATCGTCATCGACACAGCATCGAAAACTCAATGATAATCGAAATACCCATATCAGAAAATATAACTCTATACCAGACACAACACGGTGTATTGTTACGAAAGGACAATTTGTATCGATGGGTATACCATTCAGACAAACTGGGAAGAATGCGCCTGCCTTCTATAAATAAGGTAACTGTGACAAATGGGCGAATTAATGTGTTTTTAGAAAATAATAACACCAAACCTTTGTCTTTTTTATTAAAAGACTTGTTAAAATAAAGTTTTTATTAATTTTGTGCAGTTAAGGATTCTTAATATGACGATAGTGTCAACACATATAAAAGCCGCAGGCCTAACATTCTTGTTGGTTGTTACACTACAGGCGGTTCAAAAAACAGCCCCGCCCCCGCCGCCAATAGAACCACCGTGGAAATCAGGCGCTACGACAGTCACGCTCTCGCACAACGGGACGCTTACAATCACCGGGATGGGGGCAATGGAAGATTACTACATTTATGGCCCGGACGCCCGGTGGTATCCGTGGCACAACGTGACATCCTCAATTACGGAGTTGGTTATTGAAGACGGTGTAACGCATATTGGTGATTGGGCATTTGCCAAATTATATCAGTTAAAAACCGTTTCGATTCCAAACAGTGTGGTCATTATCGGTGAAATGGCTTTTTTTGGCTGCCATAGCCTGACATCTGTGACGATACCTGGCAACGTGGCTTCCATCGGAAGAGGCGCCTTTAAACAATGCACGAAGTTAACGTCCGTAACGATTGAAGACGGCGTAACATCTATTGGGGCAAACGCTTTTTACGAATCGTACAACTTAACATCCATCACAATCCCAAACAGCGTTATTTCCATTGGACAGGAGGCGTTTTGGGGCTGCACAGGGCTAACATCTGTAACTATACCGAACAGCGTAACCACGATCAGTACCAATATGTTTGGGGGGGCCGGGCTAACATCCGTCACGATACCTAACAGCGTAACATTTATTAGTGAATTCGCTTTCTTTCGTTGCACCAGCCTGACATCCGTAACGATCCCAAACAGCGTAACGGCAATCGGAGAGGGCGCGTTTCGGTATTGCTCTAACCTGACGGCAATAACCGTCTTGAACCACAAGCCCCCTGCAGTTGGCCCCGGAGCATTCCTTGACGTTGCCGCCTGCCTGCACATCCCGGCATCCGGCATATTCGCATACCGCCGCGCTGAGGAGTGGAAAGACTTTGACTGCATCAAACCCATAGCATCCTACCGCTCGGTAACCTTAAGTATCTTAATAGTACTAATATTTTCTATTGCGGCATACGTTATCGCCCAAAAAATCACGAAAAATTCAATTGTAGCGGATAACTCATAGTCCCTGCGCCCAACGCCGCAGGCACCCTCGACGAGGAGAGTGAGGTGGTTCAGTATTTTTGACAGATTTTCCGGCGCATTTATCGTTCATGGCGCTATTCCCCTCCCGGCGTAGATTCAATGGCTTTGATGCGCTTAAAATGATTCCATCCCTTGGTAGAGCGGTAGGCGTCGATGCTGCTTTTCAAGACGTACAGACACATATTCGATGGCGGCCCAAAGAATGTTGACTGCCCAATGTTTGGAGGGACGGGGTTCAAGCTTGTGACGGAAGTCAAACGCGGACAACTATGAAACGCGTCATCCCCTATTGTTTGCACACTATCTGGGATTGTGACGCTCCTAAGGCCAACACAGCCATAAAATGCCGCCTGTTCGACGGCGGATACCGTATTGGGAATCGAATATGTACCGCGCCTGCCATTTGGATACCGTATCAGAGTGGTTTTGTTTTTGTCGAAAAGGACGCCATGGCAGGAACTGTACCTGATGTTATCTGCTGCGGCCAATATGCCTGTCAACCTGGTTAGACTCCAAAAGACGTCCTTTTCAATTGTCTCTACGGTACCCGGTATTGTTATGAGTACCGGGTTGGGGCAATCGTTAAACGTCTCGGCAACGATATGGGTTTCACCAATTTCAATGACCAAACTAGTGTCGGGATTCATGTACTCGTCAATCGGCAAACCGGTATCAGGATCCAGATATATTTTTTTCCCCAGTATATACCACAGATTATAGAGGTAGTAAACGGGAAAAAAGAACAATAAAAGCAGAATTAAGAATCTGCACCCCAAATCACCGTATTTCTCTTGAAACTCGCTGTAAAAACCTGCAGAGGCACAGAAACCCCACATCAACAGCACCCCAACTAACCCCATATCCGGAAACAATAATTCCACCATTATCATCGTAATCACGAGTGTGACCGCGTGAAAAACGGCGAATCGCTTTCTTTCCGCTACGGTATCTACCCGCGGCGGAAATTTTAAGTAAAGCCCCGCGGTAATTCCGGCCAATATTATAACAACGATAATCTCCACTTTTTACACCTTTTTTTTAATATGTCTTATTGTGAGACGGCTCAGTATTTTTGACGGAAAATCATTTATAATACATTAACCCAGCCTTATTTTCTACAGCGGCTGTCATAATATCGTAATAAAAAATCATTTTTTGAATATTTTCTTAACCTATCCGCGCTGTATGTTACTGTTTCACACCAAGTTGATATACTGCGATACTCATCAACTAAATTAGTATCAAGATATGCGGCATAATCATTAAAATTGTTACGCCTGCCTAAAAAATCCAGCTTAACTGAGTTATAGATTATAGACGCCAGGTCACAACAGGCAGCGCCAAGCATATGTTGCCTCCAGATAAACGAGTAATTGTCACCATACATATCTCCTAAATAGTTTACGTTATTTAACCACGTAATGCCTGCAGTGCCGGTCTCCATAGAAATACGGGTATTTATCAATGCATATAACAAATCAATACCGTTCTTCCCATGGCGGCCGCCATAGAGTTTTACACCTATACCAGATTCTCTTTTATGATATATCCAATTATAAAATTTTTGCTTTTGCAATTGCAGGTACGCCATTAGTGAATCCTGCAAAAAACCGTCGCAGGCGGTTTCCTTTGCGATATCGTTTACATCATCCAACAATAATATCTTTGCAATCTGCGCGGCACATTTTTC
>Ga0209755_10004997_pt1 | contig 15329 bp, 11 predicted proteins | sample TergutCo191P1_FD_187301 | JGI IMG/M metagenome (GOLD analysis project Ga0209755, IMG submission 187301) | Cornitermes sp. P1 segment gut microbial communities from Petit-Saut dam, French Guiana - Co191P1 (SPAdes) (version 2) | ecosystem: Host-associated > Arthropoda: Insects > Digestive system... | reverse complement strand
CGACAGAGTCGAATTCCATATCAGCGAGTTCCCGGCTGTAACGATCCTGCATTGTGTACGGCAAAACGCGAAAACCGGATTCCGTTCCAAATGAAACTTTTTTATCGCGGGGAAACGCTGGTCCGGCGGCTACGTCAAGATCATTCTGACGGAAGAACGGCTGGGGATTTTCACCCGAAAGAGGTGAGCCTTTCAGTTTAAGTTTACTATTGCGTATAACGGATGAATCCATGTCACCCTTTTAATGCTCCCGCTGTTACCCCTTTTATTATTTTGTCAGAGAGGAAAATGTACAGGATAAAAGTCGGCAGGAACACAATGACAACGCTTGCAAACATGCCGCCCCAGTCGCCTGTATAGCGCATGGATTGAATCATGTTATAAAGTCCTACAGCTACAGGACGCACATTGGGTTTATTGGCGAAAATCAAAGACATGAAAAATTCGTTCCATATCGTGATGAATGTAAAAACGGTGAGCGTTACAAGACCAGGCTGAACAAGAGGCAGCATTATTTTCCAGAAGGTTTTTACAGGCGAACATCCGTCAATTGCCGCGGCTTCTTCGTAGGTGGTGCTAAGGTCTTTAAAGAAAGCCAGAAGAAAAAAAACGCCGAACGGCACGTTCATCGCGGTATACAGAAACATAAGTACCCAGCGGTTATTGGTAAGCCTGAAGGCGGAAGCTATGCCGAACAGAGGCATGATAATCATGATCACGGGTATTCCCAAAGCGGCGATAAACATGTTCTGAATTGCGGTATTCCCCGGAAATTTATACCGCGAAAGAGCGTAGGCAGCCGGAGAAGAGATGATTATTATCGCGGTGCATGAAACAACGGTATACAAGAGCGAGTTCATAAAGAAAACTGATACTTTCTGGGTATTCCAGGCTTTCACATAATTTTCAAAATGAAAACCGCTTCTGAACTCGAACATGTGATCGGAAAAGATCTCGGAAGAAGTGGAAAGAGACGCGAAAAAAACCCAGCCGATCAGGATAAAAGTGAATGCAACCCAGCCGACAACAAGGAAATACCCCAGTTTTTTTAACATGTTACACCTCTACGTCATTTTTACGAATTAGGAAATTTGTCATAAAGAAAACAATAATGACAGATAACATCATGGTTACTCCGATAGCCGCGCCGGCTCCCGAATCGCGGACTGTTGTCGCCGCCGAGGAAGCGCCGAAAACAAGCTGATACATGTAATTCATGGGCGCTACCGTGTCATAGGAAAGATTGACAGGGCTGAAAAGCTGGCCCCATACAAAGAAGCCGACGGTAAACACAGTCCACATAACAATGTTTGTGCGCGTAACTCCCCTGATAAACGGAAGCGTGATAAAATAAAAACGCCGCAGCGTTCCGGCTCCTTCGATCAGGGCGGCTTCGTAATAATCTTCGGGTATTTGTTCCATTCCGCTGATGAAAATCAGCATGTGGTAGCCTACCATGCCAAAACAATAAGCGGTCAGCATAGTCCAAAAACGCAGACCGGGCCCTGTCCACAGGATATGATTTGCCCCTTCCATCCCAAGAAAACCAAGAACCGATGTCAAAAGCCCGTACTCCGAATTGTACACATAATTTAGCCACATTGTGCCCATAGCGACGGCGCTGACTACATTGGGCAGATAAATGGCGGCGCGGAAAAATTTGGTCCCTTTAAGATCTCCTGTAAGTATAACGGCGAAAACAAGAGCCATGAACATTACTCCCAGTCCGCCGAAGAACCAGAGCCGCCAGATGTTTTTTAACGATTGAATGTAAATCGGCGTTTCAAATAGTTTTAAATAATTGGCAAAACCGTTAAACGCCCAGGCGGAAACGGGATCAGAGACGCTTTCTACGGCGAAAAAACTCATCGCCGCGGTGCGGATTGTGGGGTACAGAAAAACAGTCAGATAACACAATACCGCAGGAGTTAAAAAAGTAATAATAACCGCTTTATTCCGTTTAAGCATTCTGTACCCCTTATACTGTTTTATGCTAACGCTTCATGGCTTCGGCGAACTGATAGGCTGTTATATCGCCTTTAATAAGCCTTGCGAAATTTTCTTTTATTTTCGCGTTTATTTCGGCCTTGTCTTCCATGCCAACGGCCCAGGGAAGGCGTTTTGACGTGTTATCCACTACTACCCTGGCTTCCGCGAGCGCGTCCGGCCATTTGGAATCATTAGCCACGGGAATGCCGATTGTCTCTTCAGCTAACGTAACGTCCCAGTAGCCTGTTGTCATCCACACGATGAACTGAAACGCCTCGTCAGGGTATTTTGTGTTTTTATTGACGCCAAAACTCTGCGCACCGAAGTTGTTGGCCGTTATTCCGTCGCCTGAAGGATCTATCGCCGGGAAAGCGAAAGAACCCCACTTCATGTCAGGCGCATTACCCCTGATTTCATTGGGGAGCCATGTGCCGTTCAGGTACATCGCGGCCTTTCCCGCGGCAAAATCATTTATCTGTCCCTGAGGCCAGACATTTGCGGCCGATGCGGCTGTTATATAGCCGTTCTTCGCCATGTTTTCCCAAATCTGGCCGAAGCGAAACACCTGGGAGCCTGAAAAATCGTTATTCGCAACCATTGAAAGAGCGGCGTCAAGGCCGGCAATGCGGTTTATGGTGTACCCGAAAAGGCACGCCATGTAGGCATCGTCCACCGTGAAGCCTGACACTCCTATGCTTCCAAGTCTGGCGCATGCGTCAAGCATCTGATCCCATGTTTTGGGAAGAGAGGTGATCCCGGCTTTCGCGAAAAGATCTTTGTTATACATGACAACATAGGCCATCGGCTGATAAGGTATATTTTTTACCGAACCATTGCCCAATTGCTTTGCCAGATTAAGAAGCGTGGCGTTCACAACCTGGTGATAAGGCCTGCCTCCCGTCGTTGGGTAACTGCCGTTGATATGGGAATCAAGAGGTAAAAGATAATTCCCCCACGTATTGGCGACTCTCTCGATATCCTCGTCAAAAATATCAACAACTTCTCCGGCGTCAAGAGCGGGCTGGAGCGTCATACGGATATCACGTCCGTTAAAATTAATCTCAACCGGTATTCCGGTTTCTTCGGTAAACGCCTTCGCCGCACGGGATATAACCTGCCCCTGCGGCTCTGCTTCGTTCCACATTGACCAGTAAACAAGTTTGGTTCCAGCGTCTTTTGGCTTGCAGCTTCCAAAAACCGCCAGTACGGCCAAAACGGCGATAAACGCAGTAAAAATTCGTTTCATATTCTTCCTCCACACAAATAATTCTTCCGGAACATATGTTCCTGAAAAATAATATAAGGCTATTCGTTTTATGAAATATGTAGAAATAAATGAAAACGCTGTTTTTGATTATGAAATTATTTTTTTATATTGCCAGGTTACAGACTAACCCGCCAGTTTCCGCACAATGTTACGCGCAATATCCCATTTGGAATCCATCGACTTGATAAAGGCAATCTGAACGCGGCACCTGTCCAGATTGTGATCAGGCCGGTTCACCCTGTAATATTTATCTCCTTCCAGATAATCGGTGAGGAAACGCAGCGCCATAATCTGAGTGATATTCCTTCCCGATTCGGCCAAAAGATTGATTTCCTGCGCATTAAGGAATTCTCCGGCCTGTGACAGATACCCTGCAAGCAGATTTTCAAAAAACACCGCGTTAAAATCCACTTTCTGAAGATCTTTCTCGTCCTCTGCCGCGGTATTCGCGACCGAACGGATTAAATCTCCAAGATCAAACAGACTGGAACCCGGCATAACCGTATCCAGATCTATCATGCACAGTGCGGCAGAATCTTTATTATCCAGAAGAATATTGCTCATTTTAGCGTCGTTATGGCAAATGCGTTCGCTGATTTTGTTTTCCTGCAGCGCGCGGATTAAAATGCCGCCGCGTTCTTCATTATTCAGCAAGAATTTTATCTCGCAGGCCGCATCTTTTTTTCTGCCGAGCGGATCATCATTTAATACTTCGTAAAAACGAAGATAACGTTTTTCCATGTTATGGAAATTCTCAATTGTGTCATGCAGCCGAGGCTGAGGAAAATCCAGAAGCTGTTTCTGAAAAAATCCGGTTTCCATTCCCAGAAACAGCGCTTCTGATGGAGAAGAAGTTGTATCCCTCGTATACGCGTCTTCTATGAACAGATAAGTCCGCCACCAGCCTCCTTGCGCGTCACGCACCCACGGTTTTCCGTCACGCGCCGGCACTACGGCAAGGCAGCGTCTGCTCCAATCAGGAGTGCCTGTCTTCCGGTTTTGTTCCGTTATGTGGTTTGTCACTCTCAGGATATTTTCCATCACTTTGTCCGGACGCGTGAATATTTTCTGGTTAATTCTCTGATGGGTATAACGGACAATGGCACCGGCCTGGTTCCATCTGGATTGAAATGTATTATTGATATGTCCGCCGCCGAAAGAGCATGCGTCTATAAATTCGCCGTAAATCGCAAATTGATTGACAATTTCGGCCGTATTTAAACTGTTCATATTAACAATATAAACAATTTTCCGGCGGAAGGCACGAAGTATTAAAATAATAAATACAACTCAACAGAGAGCGTAAAAAAAACCAAAAACAGCCTATATAACCTTGACATCTGTTTGAATGAAAGCCTATCCTGATATTAATAAGATACAATTTATAAAAAAGTTGTCCGGAAACAGGAATTTCCTAACAGCTTTAATTGTAAAAGGCGGAGCGTTATTATAAAAGAATATCTTGAACTGTTCTGGTGTTTTATCATTATAGGAGCGTCCACATTCGGCGGCGGATACGCCATTATTCCTGTTATCCAGCGTGAGCTGATAAATAAACGAAACTGGATAACAATGGACGAAGTAATGGATTATTACGCCATTGCACAGATTACGCCGGGGATTATCGCGGTTAATGTCGCTACCTTTGTCGGTTATAAACGCAAAGGGACAGCGGGCGGAATAATCGCGACAATAGGACTTGTTATACCCGGCGTTACTCTGATGACAGTCATCTGTGTTTTTTTGGGCCAGTTCGCCGGCAATAATATTGTGCGCCATGCCTTTACAGGAATCAGGCTTGCCGTCTGCGCTCTTATTATGGATACCATTGTTAAACTTTTTAAAGGCGTTATTCAAAATTTTAAATCGGCAGTAATCCTGATATGCGTCTTTATACTGTCGGCCGTGTTCAGCCTCTCTCCGGTACTGATAATAACCGCAAGCGCTCTTGCGGGTTTTCTTTTTTTCAGTCCGGACCGTTTATTAAAATTAAAAAAGAACGAAGACAGTGAGGGCAAAAATTGAATCTGTTTATCCTTTACCTGGAATTTTTTAAGACAGGCCTGTTCGCGGTAGGCGGAGGGCTTGCTACTCTGCCCTTCCTTTTTCAGATGGCGGATAAATATGAATGGCTGGATCATAAAATGGTAGGGAATTTTCTGGCTGTAGCCCAGTCATCGCCGGGGCCCATAGGCGTAAACATGGCAGCTCTGTGCGGCTATCACGCGGCGGGAATTGCCGGAAGCATTACCGCGGCCGCGGCTTTAATAAGTCCGGCGATAATAGTAATAACCGTATTATCAGTTTTCATGAAATCGATCAAAGAGAATAAAGCCGTGGTTTCAGTTTTTTCGGGGCTTCGTCCCGCCGCTTTGGGACTCCTTGCGTCAGCGGGGTTTTTTGCCCTAAAACTGGCGCTTTATGTCAAAGACGCTCCTTTTTGGCACAACTCTCTGCGCATTAAGGAAAGCGTCATTCTGCTGGTTTTTTTTGCGGCGATTTTTAAATTAAAGGGTCATCCTTTTATATATATTGCTCTTGGAGCTGTTGTTGGAATATTATTGAGATTATAAGGTTTATATTAAAATGAAATTTTCCGGAAAAAGTAAAATATCTCCCGTTAAACTGATTGCATTTACAGCTTTGGCGTTATTAACCATATTGACAGTTATCTTAATTGCGAGAAAAGAATCCGCGGTTGATGATGAATTCCTGGCTCCTGTTATAACAGTCAAACCAAATTTCGGCAATCTGGAAAAAACCCTGCGAATCTCGGGACAGGTTGAAACCGGCCGCCTTATCACCGTTGTCCCCCGTGTTGGCGGCATGCTTGTTATGCTTAATGTTAAAGCCGGCGATGAGGTAAAAGAAAATCAGCTTATAGCGCAGATCGATTCCGCTCCCTATGAGCTCACTTTACTTCAGGCGCAGTCGGGTTTTATAACCGCCCGCTCCACTTATGAAAGAATCAGGCAGATTTACGAAGGCCAGGGAGTGTCGCGTCAGAGTTATGAAGAAGCCAGAATGTCGTTTGAAATAGCCAAAGCCCAGTTTGAACTTGCCCAGCTAAATCTTGATTACACGAAAATTCGCGCTCCAATGACAGCGTCAGTTTTGATGAGGCACGGTACCGAGGGAAGCCTTGTGGGAACGGGAATACCGCTTGTAACGCTGGGCGATCTTGAAGACCTGCGGATAAAAGCCGCAATTCCAGAAATTCATTACAGATTTTTCAGGAACAACTGGGAAACAATGCCGGTCCGCATCAATGTGCCGGCTCTTGGAGATGAAGGCATTTTTGATCTGAAACCCCTGAGTCTCGCTCCATACGTGTCCCCGGAAAACAGAAGTTTTATAGTTGAATATAAAATTCCCCAGGGCGCTTTTTACGGGCTGCGTCCCGGAATGTTTGTCAATGTAATATTTACTCTGGAAGAAAGAGACGCTGTGCATTACCTTCCGTTCAGAACCCTGGCGTCGGGAAACAGGCTTTGGTATGTTGCAGAAGATTCAAAAGCGCAGGACATGAATTTTACTCCGGAATTTTTTAACAGCGACTATTTCCAAATACCCTCTGAATTTAGGGAAAGAACATTTATTCTGGAGGGTCAGCACTTTATCTCATCAGGTCAGCGCCTGAATATTTTAAGCGGCGCCTCAAAATGAAAATCTCGGATTTCGCGATAAAGCATCCAAAAGTAATAATAATGTTTCTTGTCATACTTTTGGTCTTTGGCTTGATGTCGGCTTTCAACATGAGGCGAAGTTTAATCGCTGACATGGCCATGCCCACTATGGTTGTTGTTACAACATGGCCTGGAGTCGGACCTTCTGATATTGAGATTGAGGTGACAAATCCTCTTGAAGCGGCTTTAAGCACTCTGGGCGGGCTTGTTAACATGTCTTCAGTTTCAAGAAACTCCGTTTCTGTAATTGAACTGCAATTGAGCTATAGTGAAAAAGTCCAAGACAGGCTCTATGAAATAAGGGAAAAGATCAACAGCGCCATGAACCAGCTTCCCGATGATCTTCCGGCTCCGCCTGTAATTATGCAGTACAGCACGGCAGAACTCCCCATTATGACAATTATCGCAAGCAGCGGGGAAAACGGCGGCGTTAGCAGAAACGAGCTTTCCACCCTTTGCCGCGATCATATCATTCCGGCGCTGTCCCGCGTTTCTGGCGTCGCCAATGTAAGAATGAACGGCGACTCAAGAGAAATCGTGGAAATAACAGCCGACCTTAACCGGCTTAACGCGCTTAAAATTTCTCTGCTGGAAATTGCCCAGATTCTTCCCGCCGTGAATTACTCCCTTCCCGGAGGAGACGGCATTTATCAGGGGTACAACCTTAACATCCGCACAGACGGACGTTTTACCTCGCTTCGGGATTTTGAGGATCAGGTGCTGGCGTATAAAGACGGCCAGTACATACGCCTTAAAGACGTCGCGCAGGCAGAAATAAAGGAAGAGAGGCGATCAAACTATGTTGTTTCAAACGGGGAAGATGTTCTTGCACTTTCCGTTGTCAAACAGCAGGACGGAGACAGCGTAGTCATAAGCAGGGAGATTCGCTCCATCCTGAACGATTTTGAAAAAGAATACGGACAGGCTCTTTCTTTCGCGTACATTAAAGATGATGCGGTTAACATCTCCATGTCATTGAATTCCGTCCTTCGTTCAGCATTATTCGGCGCGTTTCTGGCTGTATTAATCCTGTTCATATTTTTGCATAACACCAGCACAACGCTGATGATCAGTTTCTCAATACCGCTGTCGATTCTTTTTACAATACTTGGCTTGTGGGTAAAAGGTTCAAGCCTTGATCTTGTCACACTTGGGGGAATAACAGCCGCGATAGGCATGGTAATTGACGCTTCCATTGTCGTGCTTGAAATGATTCAACGCCATTTTAACAAAGGAAAATTAAGCGCGTCAGAAGCCGCATCTTTGGGCGTGCGCGAAACAGGCACGGCGCTGATCGCGTCCATGACAACGTCTCTTGCCGCTTTCTTCCCCGTGCTTTTCTTATCGGGGCTTGCGGGAGTCATTTTAAAAGATGTCGCGTGGACAATGATCTTCGCCATCTTTTTCTCCATGCTGGTCGCAATTGTAGTAATACCGTTCCTCTGCTCTCTTTTTCTGAAACAGGAGAAAACATTGCGGGAAACATCAAATGTATCAACCGCAAGTCAGGCTGAATTGCATTCATCGTTCCTTGCGGCGAAATTAAGCGCGCTTGTCGAAAAATATATGGAGAAACTGAATAACGGCTACAAACGCCTACTGTTAGGCGCAATTAACGGCAGAAAATCTTTTATAGCCGGCACACTCTCTCTCTTTGTTTTAAGCGTTTTTTCCATCCGTCTGCTTGGTTTTGAATTCCTGGCGCAGACTGACATGGCGGAAATTGTCGTAAGCATGGAAACCCCGGGAGGCTATACCCTTGAAATGACGCGCGATAAAGTCATCATGCTGGAAAAAACAGTTAAGGAATTTATCGGAAGCGAGCTTGACACTTCCTATTTTATCGCGGGACAGGCCGGAGCTTTTGACATGGGCAATGAGCCGAACAGGGCTTATGGAATAATAAAACTGAAACGGCTGAAGGGCAGGAAGCGGCATGTTGTGGAAATTGTCAACGAGCTTCAGGAAAAAACAAGACGGTCAATTCCTGATTTACTCGCAAATTACAGCAACGGCGGCCTTTCCAACCTGATGTCAATGGCTACAGGCGGCGAAGGGCTTGTTATAAATGTGTACGGTACAACTCTTGAAACTGTCGTGACCGCCGCAGGACAAGTCAGGCAGTACATGGAACAGGACCCGAATGTCGCCAGCACCGACATTGATATACGTTTTAACCAGCGCGAGATGAATACCCGCATTCTTCATCAGTACTCGGGTCTTTTGGGCCTTTCATCCTACGAAGCGGCTCTGACAAACCGCATTATGTTTAATGGCGTTTCCCTTGGGACATTTTACGCCTCTGACAAAAATTATCCGATAGAACTGAAGACCAATCTGGCAAGCGCCGCAATCTCCAATGATGTGCTTTATTCGATGGGAATCAATACAAGGATGGGGAATCAGGTATCATACGCGAATTTCGCCGAACTTGATATTGAAGAAACGCTTTCCCGGATTAACCACAAGGATAAATCCCGTTCCATTACTGTCAGCGCAAGCCTGAAAGACCCGAATGTCCGCGAAAGCACCCGCCGCCTTGAAACGCTTTTAAAAACACAGGGACTTGTTCCCGGCGCAAGCTGGGAACTTGGCGGAACCGCAGCCGAAATGCTGTCGTCGTTCCGTTCGCTGATATTGGTGCTTGCGGTCGCCATATTTCTGGTTTACTCGGTAATGGTTATCCAGTTTGAACGTTTCACCCAGCCGCTTTTAATCATGTCGTCAATTCCTTTCACCCTGATTGGGATTTCAGGCGGGCTTTTACTGTTTGGCTCTTCGCTGAATCTGGTTTCCATAATGGGAATCATAACTCTTGCCGGTCTTGTCGTGAATAACGCAATTATACTTATAAGTTATATAAACCTTCTGCGTGACGAATACGGCCTCCCTCTGGAAGAAGCTGTCATTACAGGCGCGATTTCCCGGTTAAAACCAATTCTTATGACAACCGTCACAACCCTTTTTGGAATTATCCCCCTTTCCCTTGCAACAGGTGAAGGCTCTGAAATTTACGCTCCTCTTGGACAGAGCATCTTTGGCGGCCTTTTCAGTTCCACCTTTGTTACCCTGTTCTTTATTCCGGTTGTCTACCTTATGCTGGAAAAGCGCCAGGAGAGGAAAAAAGCGGCTGGTGTGGAGTGATAAGTGTTTAGCGAAGGAACCGCAAAGGCGCACAAAGCGGTGACCAGTGAAAAGTTACGCCTGTTAACCCTGCGCCAATGATTCATTGTACAGTCTTTGTATAGTATCAATATCAAGACCGGTTATTTCATGAACAAATTCCGGCGTGGAACCTTTTGCCAACGCGTTCTTGGCGATTTCAACTTGGCTTTCCATACGGCCTTCGGTTATACCTTCGGCGCGACCTTCAATTCTACCTTCAGCCTTTCCTTCAGCTCGGCCGTCAATCTTCCACTGTTCAAGCAGCATCCGCTCGTCTACTTTCCGGAGATTCCTCTGCATATGCAGGTAGCGTATTGATTTCCATATTCACACGGAGAACACAGAGGCACAGAGCACACGGAGGGAAAAATTTATTTTATTTAACTTATATAACCTTTAATTATCCTATAAATACCGTTTTTCATTAATTCTGAACCAAAATTCAGTATGTACCCAATCTTTGTGTCTGTTAATCTCAAGTAGGTCAGAAGCTGCTTTTTATGAGCCAATTTTTTCTATAGATTTTAATTCAATAATTACTTTCCCTTGTACAAATAAATCCATCCTGAACCCAATATCCAAATATTCATCATCTATTACGACTGGAACTGATACTTGTCTTTGAACATAAAGTCCTTTTTTTTATTAGATATTTCATAAGGATTACCTCATATACACTTTCCAGTAATCCCGGTCCAAGTTTTTTATGCAATTCAATAGCTGTATCAACAATTATCGTACCTATATCATTTTCATTCATATTTCTCCTCCGTGACTTCGTGAGCTCCGTGCCCCAGTGTGATTTTTTTTTGGAAATAATTCATACCCTTATATAGGCGCGGCCGTGCACAGTGCTTTGGTCTGGCGGAGAGATTCTTAATTTTTTTCTAATGACTTACACAGAAGCACAGAGGCACAGAGTACACGGAGGAAAAAATTTATTTTGTTTAACTTATATAACCGTTTATTATCCTATAAATACCGTTTTTCATTAATTCAATATCCATATCATTCTCATTTTTTTCTCCGTGCCTCCGTGTCCTCCGTGAACTCCGTGTGATTCTTCTGTCACTCACTTCCTCACATTTTCGTCCAACTTTCAGACCCCGCTGCTCTGACATAAGTGCCCGCTCCGCCGCCTGAGGCAAAATACTTATCGCGTAGATCTCCTGGAAAACTATTCTCAGAAAAATTCACAGATGAAATAGTACCAAGCGTTACACTCGTCAAGCCTGTACAACCATTGAACGCACTTCCAATACTGGTCACGCTGTTGGGGATTGTGATACTCGTCAAGCCCGTGCAACCATTGAACGCAGGATAATCGATTCTGGTCACGCTGCTGGGGATTGTGCTGTTTTTGCAGCCAAGTATTAAGGTATTATCTGAAATCCGAATTAAACAGTTGCCTTCACTTCGATATATTGTATTACCGCTATCTACAGTAATGCTCGTCAAGCCTGTACAACCCAAGAACGACGAACCTACATAAAAAAAACCACCACCGATCGCATAATAACCAATACTGGTCACGCTACTAGGGATAGTGATACTCGTCAAGCCTATGCAGCCATTGAACGCACCACCGCCGATACTTGTCACGCTGCTGGGGATTGTAATGCTCGTCAAACCGCTGCAGTTTTCGAACGCTCCTTCCCCGATACTGATCACACTGTTGGGGATTGTAATGTTTGCCAGACTGTAACAACCTTCAAATGCTCTTTTGCCTATATTAGTAACATTTTCGCCTATTGCTACATCTGTCAGTTTTTCGCATCCGTTAAACATTCCATCATTAATGCTGGTAATACCTCGGCCTATTGACACACTAATCAGGTTTCCGCAACCAATAAATGCACCTTCGCCGATACTTGTAACGCTGTCAGGTATAGTAATTTCAATCAGAGCACTACAAAAGAAAACATATTCGCCAATACTCGTAACGCTGTCAGGTATTGTGATTTCAATCAGACTACTATTTTCGAAAGCACTTTCGCCAATACTTGTAACGGTGGTTGGTATTTCAATGGTTTTCATTCTGCTATATGCAAATCCTTCATCTTCAATTTTTACTACCGGTTTTCCCTGATAAAATGCAGGAATTACCACATGACCGCCTTGAACACTGCCTCTTGATACAGAGTACGCGGTTCCATAATTAATTAAAGTAAATTCCAGTCCGGGCGTTCCGTTACTCAAATCTATCTCACCTCCTGCCTGCAGATCCCAAATATTGAATTCAAAATCTCCGGTTTCGGTACTTGATAAGTGCGCAGTAAAACGAACAGCCTCTATATTATTTCTATTAAAATCTGCCTGAATACCCCAAGGTTGATATAAAAAATTAAAAGGTATTACTATGGTCTGTTCTGTTTCAGTTGCTTCAAATTCATACTGGTAATAACAACCATCGGTAAAAGTTTGAATCTGTACATCGGTAACATCAGAAGTTTGAATCTGTACTCTGTATTTTTTTCCGTCTCCGGAAGTCTTAAAAGAAAAAGCGTCCGCTGCTTTGAACGCTGCAAGATTTGAATCGTTAGGGAAACCGGTAAAACCGGCATATCCCCATGTAAATGATAAACCGGGAATATTCTGAAGATTGCCACTGGCGTTTATTCTGCCGCCTGCTTCCTGTGTTATGATAATACTTGATGATCCTCCTTCGCCGCTGTCATCAAAAGTTTCCCACGTCCAGTCTTCAGTTGATAATTCTTCATCATTACTAATGCCATCGGTATTATCAATCGTTTCGGATGGGTTATTACATGCAATAATGAAGAAATATGCCAGTATGGCAAGTACAAAAAAAGAAAACCGGATTCTCCCGTTGTTTTTGGTAAATTTTCCAGAATTTTCAATCAGCTTTTTCATAAAGACTCTCCTTTCTGTTAACTCGTGATATGTGTATGCAAATGCAAATATATAAATGTATTTTCTTTCAAATGCATACATTTGTCAATAGATAATTCATTCAAATGCATACATAAATATCGTAAAATAGCAAAATGAATTCAGAATTCTTCTGGGAAATAGTTAAAAAAGAAGTAGACAAGCAGCATACCAGCTTTGAATGGCTGTATCAGAAGACACAAATTCCAAAAGGGACTTTTTCATCTTGGAAAAACAGAAATACTATCCCAAGGGCTGATGAAGCATTTTTAATAGCTAATGCCCTTAAAGTATCGGTTGAATATTTGTTGACCGGCGTTGACCATCCCTGTCAGACATCCAATAAAACTGTCAATGAACTGAACAAAACAATCCCATTTTTTGATGATTATGATTTGCAAACACTCCTGGCGACTGCACGGTCAATGTCTGTCCGGTATCAAAGTAAAAAAGACAGAAATAATGACTAAAATGTATGTCAGGATTTTTATACCGTAATGCGCTCTACTCCACCTTGAATTTTGCCACCTCTTTCATCAATACGCTTACCTTATCATGGTTGCTTACGGATAACTCATTTACGCGGTGTACGGCGATATTAATCTGATCCGCGCCTGTGGCCATTTCGTTCATGCCGCCTGTGATCTCCTGGGTAATGTTCTCCAGGTTCTTGCCTTCCTGAATTACCTCTCTGGAACCATCGCGCATTTCCACAGAGCCTGTTTTTACATGCTGGGTAATACTGTTAAGATTTCCAATGGCTTCTAAAATCTGCTTGCTGCCCTGACCCTGCTCTTCCATCGCGTTACGGATATTTTCTTCCTGATCCGATACTGTTCTTATATGTTTGTCGATAGTTTCAAATTTGGAAAGTACATTTTCTGTTGAATTGGTTATTTTATCAATTGAGCTTTTTATTTTTTTAAGAACGGTGCTGATTGTCTTTGACTGCTCAGACGAACTTTCTGCGAGTTTTCTGATTTCGTCTGCGACAACGGCAAAGCCTTTGCCCGCTTCACCGGCGTGCGCGGCTTCGATAGCGGCGTTCATCGAAAGCAGATTTGTCTGGCTTGCGATATTTTCCATTACCGAGTTGATTTCCAAAAGACCCTCCGACTCGCGGGCAATCTCCTGAATATCCTGTGCGACATCCTGCAGTCCTGTGCGTCCCACTTCGGAAGCGCTTTCCAGAGAGTTTACATTCTCCATATTCTTTACAAGGGTATTTGTTACAGACTGTATATTGGCGAGCATTTCCTCGATGGCGGAAGATGACTGCGAAACAGCCGTTGATTGCTTGTCAATATTTTCATTCAGTTTACCGATGTTGATTGTTATCTGCTCCATTGTCGCGTTGGTTTCCGTAACGCTGGCGCTCTGGTTAATTGCGCGCCCCTTGATGCTTTGAATATTTGCGGTAATCTGGTTAATCGCCGCGGCTGTCTCGTTCATATTGGAAGCGAGCTCTGTGCCGATATTGGACAAATCGCCTGCCATCATTTTTATCGTATTGATAAGCCCTTTGATTTTTTCCACTGTGCCGTTTAAAGACCTGCTGATATTCCCAATCTCATCATTGTTTTTGGAATCAATCGTATGCGTAAAATCGCCGTCACCGATAAAAGTGAATATTTTTTCCATAGAGACAAGAGGGGCTGTTATGGTACGCGATATAAATAAAATAATAACTGTTATTATTAAAAGGATTACCGCTCCCAGTACAATTAAAACTCTTATCATGCTGTACACAGCGGCCATTACGGTGCTTTCACGCACAGAAGAAGTCACTGTCCAGGGCGTATCGCTGCTCCCGACAAAAAACGGCTGGGTTACCGCAATCATTTTTGCGCCGTGTTCTGTGGAATAAAGCCTGTGGGAAAATCTTCTGCCCTCTTTCACAGAACGCATAAGCTCATCCATGGAATCCCCGTATAAACCGCCGGAAGCGGCCTGTACGCTTTTACCCATCTTGCTTGAGTCAGGATGGGAAATGATCATGCCGTTATTGCTGTAAAGCGCGGCGTCTCCGTCTCCAAACGGCTTGATCACGTTAACCATATCCTGAATTTCAGTAAGAGCGATATCCACCCCGGCAACTCCGATTGCTCGCCCGCCATGCGTGATCGGAACGGCAACGCTGGTTATAAGTAATTGCGTTCCGCCTACATTTTCATAATACGGTTCGACAATTACCTCTTTGCCCGTTCTTAACGGGATTGTGTAATAATCGGCGCTCGCGTACCCCGCAAGCGCAGCAACGCTGACCTTTCCGTGATCATTTGTCCAGTAGCTTATAAATCTTCCCGTCTGATCCGATGCCTGGGTGTTTA
>Ga0209755_10004996_pt1 | contig 15331 bp, 12 predicted proteins | sample TergutCo191P1_FD_187301 | JGI IMG/M metagenome (GOLD analysis project Ga0209755, IMG submission 187301) | Cornitermes sp. P1 segment gut microbial communities from Petit-Saut dam, French Guiana - Co191P1 (SPAdes) (version 2) | ecosystem: Host-associated > Arthropoda: Insects > Digestive system... | reverse complement strand
GTGATAAAATATATAAAGAACGAAAAACCGGAAGCTGTAATAATTGCAGGTGATGTTTACGACCGTGTAATTCCCGGAGTAGAAGCGATACGTTTATTTGACGATTTTCTTACAGAATTATCTCTTAAAAATGTTATCGTTATGATTATTGCAGGCAATCATGATTCGCCGGATAGAATAAATTATGCAAGCCGTTTGTTATCTGAAAAAAAACTTTTTCTTTACGGGGCTTTTAACGGAGTTTTACAAAAACAAGTTTTTAAAGATAAGTACGGCGATGTTAATTTTTGGATTTTACCTTTTATAAAACCTTTAACTGTTCGTGAATATTTTTCCAAAAAAGAAATTGAAAGTTACGATGATGCTTTTAAAACAATATTAGATGATACAGATATTGATTTTTCTTCACGTAACGTGCTTGTTTCGCATCAGTTTTTTACAAAAGACGGTGTTACGCTTTTTAGATCGGAATCTGAATTAAATCCTGTCGGCGGTCTTGATGCGATTGATGTCAGGCAAATCGAAAAATTTGATTATGCGGCTCTTGGGCATCTGCATCGTGAACAATCTGCGGGCAGCGAACATATCCGTTACGCAGGCTCTCCTGTAAAATATTCTTTCTCCGAGTGGCAGCATAAAAAATCTGTCACCCTTGTTGAGTTAAATAAAAAAGGTGATATAAAAATTACTTCTTTACCTTTAAAACCTCTTCATGATATGCGCGAGATTAAGGGAAAGATAGATGATTTAATGAGCGATGAAGTTTCTTCTCTTGCAAATAAAAAAGATTATTTACGTGTAATACTTACAGATGAATTGGAAATTATCGACCCGATAGGAAAACTTCGGAGTGTCTATCCTAACGTTATGTGCATAGATTTTGACAATTCACGAAAAAATATCGATAAAGATACAATTTATGGTGCCGGAGAAGATATTAAAAAATTATCTACGTATGATTTATTTTGCGAATTTTTTCTAAAGTCGCAAGGTTCGGTAATGACAGATAATCAGGCTGCAATTGTTAAAGAGCTTTTGGATACAGAGGAAATCGCATGAAACCTGTAAAATTAACAATAGAAGCATTCAGCTCTTTTGCGGAAAAACAAAAAATAAATTTTTCCGTTCTTGGAAAAAACGGTTTGTATCTTATAACAGGAGAAACAGGTTCAGGAAAAACTTCAGTTTTTGACGCTATTTCTTTCGCTTTATTCGGTAAAGCAAGCTGTTCAAATCGTGATGATTACACAATGCTTCGTTCTGATTATGCTGACAGTAAAGTAAAAACATCTGTTAAATTTGAATTTATGTCGAGTAACGTATCATACACAGTTAAACGCACTATTAAAAAAAACGGAGGGCAGGAAGTTGAGCTAGAAATGCCTGACGGTAAAAAAGAAGGCGGTGATCGAAATGTAACAGATAAAATTACCGAAATAATTGGGCTAAACCGCGAGCAATTCGCTCAAATTGTTATGATAGCGCAAAATGATTTCCTGCGTTTTTTGCAAAGCAAAATGGAAGATCGTGTAAATATACTAAGGCACATTTTTGAAACTGATGTATTTAACTCTTTTCAAGAAAAATTAAAAATTCGCGTAAAACAAGAAAAGGATAATCATGAATTAATACTTCGTTTTTTTCAACGATATGATGTTGATGTTTATAAACGTGAAGAGCATTTTATCGAATGTGAAGAACAAATTAAAATTGACAAAGAGTTTGTTTCTAAATTAGATATAGAAATTGATCAGAACGATAAATTAAAACAAGAAATTGCAGGCAAACTTGCTGTTGCAGAAAAATTAAACAAGGAATTTGCCGATCTTGATAAACTAAGAATATTTTTAAAAGAACATGAAGCAAGAGCTGATGAAATCGAAAAAAATAAAAAACGCGCCGATCTTGGAGAAACAGCTCTTCGTAAAGTTAAACCTTCTGCTGATGAAGCTGCAAGAGCGGTAGAAAGATTGGCTTTTGCACAAGTTAGTTTAGATGATGCAAAAAAGAAAGAAATTACCGCTCTTGCAGACTTAGAAAACGCTGAGAAAAAATTAAAAGAATTACCTTTACTTGATGAAGTAAAAGAATCTTTTGCTTTATTGTTAAAAAAATGGGAAGTATCTTCAGAAAAATTAAAAAAATTGAATTTACTGCAAAAAGATCATGATGAAATAACGCAAAAGCAAAAAGAATTATTAACGGCGCAAAATGAATTATCTTCAACTATTAAAATATTGGATGAGTTAACTGCAATCGATGAAAGTAAAATTACTCTTGATAAAATATCTCAAGACTTAGAGAGCGCGAAAGAAACTCTTTTAATTTTTTCTAATATGCAAAAAGAATTAGCAGTTATTGATGATAAATCGATTTTATTATTTAAAATGCAATCAGAATTCACTGTTTTAAAAGGTTTATATAATGATGCAGACAAAAAATTTAAAAATTTAGAAGAGGTTTTTCTTTCCAGTCAAGCAGGAATATTTGTAAAAAATCTTATAGAAGGTAAACCATGCCCGGTTTGCGGTTCAACCAATCATCCGAATCCTGCTAAATTATCAGACGGTAATGTAACAGCAGATGAATTAAAAAAAGCGGAAAGCGCCAAGGAAACAGCGCATAATAAATTAACAGAGAAATCAATGGAATGTGAAAAAATAAAGACAGAAATTGATGTTCTTTCTGAAAAGTTTATAGAAAATTTATCAAAATATATTTCTGAAGTAACGATAGAAACAGCGAATGTGCAATTATTAAAATTAACTGATAATGAAAAAGCAAAGATAGAAGAATTAATAAAAACTAAAAATGAATTAGAAAGTATATATTTAAATAACAAGAAAACATATGAAGAAGCGATAAAAAAACGTGATGCATTAAATCCGAAAGTTACCGCTTTAAAAAGCGAAATAGATACGCTAATTAAAAAGCTTCATGAAAATTTAGCGCAAACGCAATTTGCTGAATATATAAATGAAAGTGATTGGGAAACATCAAAAACTAAACTTACAGAATTAATTTCACTGACTCAAAATGAAACAGACGCTCTGACAATGCAAAAAAATGCCGATGAAAAATCACTTAATATTCTTATTGAACAATGCAATGATGCAAATGAAAAAAAGATTGAAGCTCAAACAGCATATAGTTCAGCGCAGTCAATCGTTTCAGAACGGGATAATAATGAAAAAGAAGCAGGTAAAATTTGTATAGAATCAAAGGAAAAGTTTAAAGAGATGTTAAAGAATAATAATTTTTTAAATGAATCTGAATATATCTTAGCGTTGATAACCGAAGAAGATCTTACATATCTTAGGAAAACTATAACAGATTATGATAAAAACAGCGAACATTATGCAAGAGATATAAAACGCCTTGAAAAAGAAACTGAAGGAAAAGAAAAACCGGATTTAGAAAAAATGAAAAAAGACATTGAAACAGCAAATGAAGAATCATCGGAATTAGGAAAAAAGCGCGAGGAAATAAAAAGCCGGTTAGATGCTACAGTAAATAAACTTAAAGAATTAAAAAAAGCGGCAAAGGATTTTGAAAAAATCGAAAAATCTTATGCCGCTGTAAAACAGTTATCTGATACGGCAAACGGGAAATTAAACTTTGAAACTTATGTTTTAATTGAATACTTTAAACGTGTTTTAAATGCGGCAAATCAAAGATTAAATGTAATGAGTCAAAATCGTTATAAATTATTAAGAAAAGAAGAAAGTGATGATAAACGTTCTAAAACAGGATTGGAAATAGAAACTCTTGACGCTTACACCGGCAAAACACGTTCAACCAATAGTTTGTCAGGCGGCGAGTCATTTATGGTTTCGCTGTCCCTTGCGCTCGGTCTTTCAGATGTTGTACAGCAAAGCACCGGAGGTATTCACCTTGAAGCAATGTTTATTGATGAAGGTTTCGGCTCTCTTGATACTGAAACTTTAGATGTTGCAATCAAAACACTTTCTGAAATGGCAGGTGTTAACCGCATTATTGGAATTATCTCTCATGTAAACGAACTTCGTGAAAGAATTGATAAACAAATAAGAATTGAAAAAACATCAAGAGGAAGTAAAATTGTAATGTTGGTGTAACTTGCGTTTCTAATGATTCATCTAAAAAAGTTCGATTTGAGTTTCTTTTTTTTCTTCATAAGTATGCATATATTCAAACAACGAGTCATTGCCAAGGACAATATTATTCTCTTTACATGTTGCGTGTAACAATTTCATCAGTTGCTCATTGTTGTCGCTTGTTATGATGTAATTAGAACCGTACTTTTTTTGATAAGTATTTTTTAAACCGGGAAAATGTTCATCAAGTTTTGAATAAAAATACTCACGGTTTCCTTCACGTAATGTAAGACCGATACCCCAGCATAATATACCGTAAACATTTGCCTGTATACAATAATTTAAAAGCCCTTGAAGATTTTCTTCTGTATCATTTATATAAGGAAGAAAAGGACTGAGCCATACAATTGTTTGTATACCGTTTTCTTTCATTATTTTTAAAACTTCAAAACGGCTTTTTGTTGTACATACATTCGGTTCAATAATTGCACATAACTTTTCATTATAAGTAGTCAATGTTGTTTCAACTATGCACTTTGCTTTTTTATTGATACTTATAAGTAAATCTAAATCATTCAGGATTAAATCTGATTTTGTTTGAATTGCAAGACCGCATCCGTACCTGTCGATTATTTCCAAGCAAGCGCGTATATTTAAAAGGTTTTCTTTAATCGGAAGATACGGATCGGTCATCGCGCCGGTGCCTATCATACACTTTTTACGTTTTCGTTTTAGCGCGTCTTCAAGTAAAGTAGGAGCGTTGGATTTTATCTGCACATCTTCAAAATCATGTTCAATACGGTAACACTTGCTGCGCGAATCGCAATAGATACAGCCATGAATACATCCGCGGCTTATATTCATTCCGTTGCGAGGATTCAAAATTGATTTTGCTTCTTTTAAATGCATATTGACTTGGTTAAAAATAAAATATCTGACCGTTAATATTTAATATATCTAATGCAGTTTTAATTGTCAAGCATTACAGGTCATAATTTGTATTTAGCGAAAAGTTCCTGTATACTCTGAATACTTAATTTCCGGTATAAATTCTTTTGATGATGATGAACAGTGTCATAACTTATTTTTAAAGTATAGCCGATTTCTTTAGGCGATATGCCTTTGAGCAGCAAAGTGAAAATTTCCTGTTCTCTCGGTGTTAAATTTAATTTTTCCTTTTTATTAATTTCTTCTGTTTCTACAAGCGGCTTATAATATTCTTCCATATCCCGCAAATAAAGACCGTCTGTCCAGTCCGCATCAAAAAGCCTCTTTTGAATAACAGGCATAAACAACAAGCACAAGCAGACAAGAACAAGAACAACAGCGAATGCAAGAAATTTATCCGGCTCGTCAAAATAATTAAAGTAAAAAGAAAAAATACCGGAAATAATAAAATACTGAATAAAAAAAACAAAACAATAAAATCTAAACATACGAAGGGACTTGCTTCTTTTAATAGCTCCCGCGCACATATAACAGATAATTATATAACCCAAACTATCGCCTAAACCGTAAATAAAAGAACCGGAAATAATCGCCGCTTGAGTATTTAGCAGAAGAACGCCCAATCCAAGCAAAGAAAAGGTAAGAAACATAAGCCAGATATATAACGCGCTTTTACCTTTTAATAATTGAATAAAAATTACAAGACCGATAGATATAATAGTTCCAAAACCAAAGGCAAAACTTGAAATATTATTTTCTGACCATTCGATATAATTGCTCATGCACATAATCATGTAATGAACAACACCCAAGCCGATTACAAAATGTACCCCCGATCCTTTGCCGTCGCTGTCGGTATTTAACTGCGTGAAGGCAGATTTAATTCTGCCTGCATAAAAAAATATGATGAAAAGAAAAACCGCCATTAAAACAGCCCCTGCCCATGTATTGCTTACCGTATGAAAATTTGGAAGTAAATTCCATGAAGCGTAATAAAGCCCGTAGTAAAATTGAATAAACGCCATACCTGCAAGACGCTCTACATTATTTAAAACAAAACAGAATAAGAAAAAGGAGCAAGCGGCGCATAATCCGTTACAAAATTTAAAAGCCGTATAAAACATGAATTGCCATGAACCCATAGGCAGGAAAATTAAAAATGACAGCAAGACAGCGGATAAAACAGCGGAAATTTTCAATAAAGGAAGAAGAAAGCGTTTAGGCGTAAAGCTTAAAATAAGCCAGCCAAAACCCAACATAAAAAACATAAGTTCGTTAGTTGCAAAACCTCCCAGAGCTATACTGTGACCGTAATAACGTAAATTTCCTAATATTACAGAAATTGGAAAAATCAATAGGACAGGAAAAAAAGCGCCCCTTATATTACGAAATGTTAATTCATCGCGGGTTTGAAAAAAAACTTTAATTATATTTTTTATTCTGTTATGCAAAACTTTATACTCCGATTATTTTTAAAGCATGAACTTTTATATGAATTAATCCGCGGTGAAATTTAACTTCGCCGTAAATCTCAACTTTGTCAGAAACGCCTACAGACAAACCTCTCCATTCTTTCGGACCTATATCAACAGAAATTTCGCCTGTCGCATCTTGAAATAAAAAATTATGCCGTCCTGTATTTAATGCGCTTATAATATTACCGTTCAAAACTACCCATGAATCATTCGGAAGATTTCTCGCTTCATAAATTGTAATAGGCGCGGTTATTGTAACAGCTTGCCATTGCAAACCCTGTTTGTTCCAATTACTTACCCTTCCTGTCCCTGAAACCGCATGAACTTTTATATGAAGAAATCCGCGGTGCGATTTTATTTCTCCGTAAATAGTTACTCTGTCATTAATATCAACAGACAAACCCCGCCATTCTTTCGGGCCTATATCAACGGAAATATCTCCTGTTGTATCACGGAATGTATACTGCCTGCCGCCCGGAAGCATATTGATAATATTACCGTTTAAAACCACCCATGAATCATGAGGAAGGTTTCTCGCTTCGCTGACAGTAATAGGCTGATCGATCATTACCGCTTGTCCCATCGTAATATAATTACCGCCTGTCGGACCTGTGAACCCGGATTGACCTGTAAAACCTTGCTGCCCTGTAAGCCCTGCCTGTGCAAAAACATTTCCCGCTGATGCAAAAATTATCAAACAACAGATAATAAAAGTTGCATACTTTTTCATAAGTACACCTCCTAAAATATATTAGCATATCTATGATACGCATTTATGAAAAATATATGTCATAAAAAAAACATAAACAAATCACCAAATTAGGTAGGTTTGATATTTTTTGACTGCCAAAATAGGTGATAACTGCTTGCCATTCACTTTTAATTCAATTCCTGTATAATAAGGCATGGATTTTGATTGCATAGTCATAGGCGGCGGCCACGCAGGGATAGAAGCGTCGCTTGCCGTAAGCCGCCTCGGTTTTTCTACTCTCCTTATTACCCAAAACCCTGATCGCATCGGCGCTCTCTCTTGCAATCCCGCAGTAGGCGGGCTTTCCAAAGGAAACCTTGTTCGTGAAGTTGACGCGCTCGGCGGAGAAATGGCGAAATTGATAGACGCGACTATGATCCAATACAGAGTGCTAAACCGTTCCCGAGGCCCCGCCGTTCAAGCGCCTAGAGCGCAAGCTGATAAATACGAGTATCAGCTTACAGCGCGTTCTGTTCTAGAAAAACAAAAAAATTTAAAAATAATGATGGATACAGTTACCGATTTTATGATCGAAGAAAAAGTTGACTCTTCCATGATAACAGGTGTAATAACTCAACGCGGGCAGCGCGTTTCTGCGCGTACCGTGATCCTCTGTTCAGGCACATTCATGGAAGGGAAAATTTTTATCGGCGAATATGATGCGCGCCAGGGGCGCTTCGGCGAAGAAGCGGCATCGGGTTTAGGCTCATCTTTACGGCGGCTCGGCTTTCCTGTGGGGCGTTTAAAAACCGGCACTCCTGCAAGGTTAGCCGCTTATTCAATTGATTTTTCTAAAATGGAAAAACAAGACGGCGAAGAGATGCGCCCCTTCTCTTTTGACTCAAAAAATATTATTGAAAGAGCTTCTCTTCCTTGCTGGGTGACATACACAACTTTAAAGACGCATGAAATTATCAGAGCGAATATACACCGCTCGCCTTTGTACGGCGGTAAAATTACCGGTGCAGGCGCACGTTACTGTCCTTCTATCGAAGATAAGGTTGTGCGTTTTCCTGAACGTAACCGTCATCATATCTTCATCGAACCTGAAGGAATATCAACTAACGAGATGTATATGAACGGCGCGTCAAGTTCTCTGCCTGAAGATGTTCAGTGTGATTTTATTCACAGTATTCCCGGTCTTGAAGAAGCGCATATTGTCCGCCCCGCTTACGCGGTTGAATATGATTATATCGATCCTTTAGACCTTTACCCGTCGCTTGAGTCAAAACGTCTTAGCGGTTTTTTCACGGCAGGGCAGACTAACGGCAGTTCCGGTTATGAAGAAGCCGCCGCTCAAGGGATAATCGCAGGTATTAACGCTGCAATGAAAATGATGGGGCGCTCCGCTCTTGTGCTAAGCCGCGCTGAAGCTTACATCGGCGTTCTTGTTGATGATCTTACCACTTTGGGGACAAAAGAGCCGTACCGTATGTTTACAAGCCGCGCCGAACACCGTTTAATGCTCCGTCATGATACAGCGGACACAAGGCTAACTCCCAAAGGGCGGGAAGCCGGTCTAATAGACGATGAACGTTGGGAACGTTTTCTTGAAAAAACAAAAGCGTTAGATGCAATTTCTGAATTGCTTGCTCAGCGCAAGAGTTCTGCTAATTTTATGTACGATCTTAATTCGGAATTATCCGCTTATCCTGCAGATTTGGTGGAAAGAGCGCTTCTTGATAAAAAATACGAAGGATATATAGAAAAGGAAATCCGTTTTGCAGCGAAAGCGGCGAAAATGGACGCTATCAAACTCGATCCGAATCTGGATTATGCTTCAATCAAAGGTCTTTCAACCGAAGCGAAAGAAAAGCTTACAGTTGTTAAACCTCTCAATGTCGGGCAGGCGGCGAGGATTCCCGGTGTCAGGCAGGGTGATGTCGCTGTGTTGATTATTATGACAAATAAAAAATAAATATTGTGCTTCTCGCCCTGCGGGCTGTAAAATATGCAATTTTCAGCGGCGGCTCTTGTAAAACTGAAGTTTTTAAAAACTTCTATTATTATACTTTTTTTCTTGCTAAAAAAACACTATGAGTTTATACTGAATACAAAATTTATGATAAAAACTTTAAAAGTTTTTATCGGGTATAGGAGAATATTATGCCTGGAAAATTTACAATTTATAAGGATAAATCGGGGCAATTCCGTTTTAACCTGAAAGCCGGTAATGGGGAAATCATTGCTGTCGGCGAAGCCTATCCTGACAAGAAATCTTGTCTTAAAGGAATAGACTCTATCAAGAAAAACGCTCCTGTTGCAGAAATAGTAGATTCTACTATTGAAGCTCCCAAGAAAGCAGCAGCGCCGAAAGCGAAAAAACCTGCTGCAGCAAAGGCGAAAAAACCTGCAGCGGCAAAACCAAAAAAAGCGGCGCCTAAAGCGAAAAAACCTGTATCGCCTCCGCCGGCAGAAGGTTGATTATCGCTTAAATTAAAAATTAATCACATTTATTTAAAATTAATTTTATTTAAAGTTGTTCGGAAACTTAGCTTTCTGAACAACTTTTTTTTAGATAAAATTATTTTTATTTTTTTAACACTTATTTTTTTTATCGAATTATAATACACTCTCTATTAATGGAGAAACAATGATAAAACTTGCCGCTTTTTTGGGAAACCCCGGCGTAAAATATGCACGTAATAGGCATAATGCAGGCAGATTGCTTGCACAGGCGCTTCCTTTTTATCCTTCTCTTTCCTGGCAAAAAAAATTCAACGGCCTTTACTCATCTTATGAAGGCAATCATTTTATTATGCCGGAAACATATATGAACAAGTCAGGCGAATCGGTTCAAGCGGTATCGTCATTTTATAAAATCAATGTTGAGGAATTAATTGTTATACATGATGAGCTGGAACTTCCTCTGGGAACGCTTTCTTTAAAATTTGCAGGAGGCTTAGGCGGTCATAACGGGCTGCGTTCCATGAAAGAAAGTTTCGGTAATGCGGATTTTTGGCGTATCCGCATAGGCATAGGCCGCCCCGATGCCCGCCAGCCTGGTGAAGGCGGGCCTCCCGGAAGCGGGGAGGGGATTATCGGCTGGGTGCTGTCAGATTTTTATAACAATGAACAGGAAGCTCTTCTTCCTGTACTTGATGAAGGTGCAAATCTTTTATTAGAAGTTTTTAAAAGCGATGATCCTGAAACAATGCTCAAGGAATGGGCTAAAAAGAAAATAAATATCCCTATTAAGGAAGCGGAAAATGAAAGCAAGTGAATCTTTTCTAGCGTTATACGACACTATTGTTAAACTGCGCGGACCTGACGGTTGTAAATGGGACAAAGAACAAACACCGTCTTCGTTACGAGGCGCGTTAGTTGAAGAAACTTATGAGTGCCTTGAAGCAATTGATGAAAATAATCCTTCCCATATAGCTGAGGAATTAGGTGATATTTTTCTTTTAGCAACTATGATTGGTTATATGCATGAACAAGAGGGAAAGTTTACAGTTGCAGATACTTTAACAGGAATTAACGAAAAATTAATACGCCGTCATCCTCATGTTTTTGGAGATGTTAAAATTAAAGATACTAATGATATTCTTGACAATTGGGCGGCGATAAAAATACAAGAGGGCCGCAAACCCAAAGATTCAATTTTAGATGAAGTAAGTTCTGGCGTTCCGCCTATGGATCGCTCTTATGCTTTACAAAAAAAAGCGGCGAAAGCAGGTTTTGATTGGCAGAATATTGACGGGGTTATCGCAAAGATTAATGAAGAACTTGATGAAGTGCAGGAAGCTAACTCCGTTTACGCGCAATTAACAGAGAGCGAAGATCAAAAATCAAAAAACGCTGTCGAAGAAGAGTTAGGCGATCTGCTTTTTTCTGTGATCAATTTATGCCGCTTTTTAAAAATCGATCCTTCCGTGGCGCTTCATCGTACTAACGTTAAATTTGCAGAAAGATTCAAATTTGTAGAGAAAAAGATGAAAGAAAAAGGTCAAGAAATGAAAAAAGAAAATCTTGATATTATGGATGCTTTTTGGGAAGAAGCAAAAGGGTAAAATCTCTCATATTATTTTTCTTGCTAAAAGCGGTTTTATCATTTATAAAGATATATGGCTATTTACAGTGTTACAAAACGCTTCGGTATATTAACTGCCGGCGGTGACTGTCCCGGTTTGAATGCCGCGATTCGCGGAGTGTGCAGGGCGGCGCAAGATCGCTACGGTATGCAAATTGTCGGTATCGCTAACGGTTTTCGCGGTCTTATCAATGAAGATGCAAAAGAATTAAAACCTGAAGATTTTACAGGTATCCTTGCATTAGGCGGAACCATACTCGGCTCAAGCAGGGAAAAACCTTTTGCCCCTGTAGATAAAGATGAATACACAAATTTTAAATTCGAAGCAAGCGATAAAGTTTCTGCAATTAAAGAAACATATTCAAAACTCGCTCTTGATTGTTTGGTAGTTATCGGCGGAAACGGGACTAACACTACAGGTTATAAATTATCACGCGAAGGACTCAATGTTATCGGTCTTCCAAAAACTATTGATAATGATATAGTCGGCACTGACAGAACTTTCGGTTTTCATTCCGCTTTGATGATAGGTACAGAAGCGATTGATAGATTGCACTCAACAGCGCAAAGCCACAGCCGTGTCATCGTTATCGAATTGATGGGGCATAAGGCAGGCTGGCTTGGCTTGTATGCAGGTGTTGCAGGCGGCGGGGACGTTATTCTGCTTCCAGAACTTCCTTATGATATTCGCGTCATCGGCAGTCATTTAAAAAAACGCGCAAAGTCCGGTAAAACTTTTTCTGTAGTAGTTGTTGCAGAAGGCGCGATGTCAGTTAAAGAAGCGGACATGGATAAAAAAGACAGAAAAAAATATAGGACAGAGACAGCTCCTTCGGTCGCTTACCGTTTAGCGAATGAAATTCAAGAAGAAACAGGCATGGAAACCCGCGCTACAGTTTTAGGTTATGTGCAGCGCGGAGGAATTCCAAGCGCATCTGACCGCGTGCTTGCAACAAGCTTGGGAACAAAAGCGGCAGACCTTCTTGCACAAGGTCAATACGGGCGCATGGTCGCCCTTCTTGGAAACGACATCGGTTCTGTCGATTTAAGCGTGCCTGAAGGAAAAGTTAAAAATGTTCCGCTCGATCATTACATGATAGATTCTGCGCGTGCAGTCGGCACATGTATGGGTGATTAAGCAAACAATTTATCAATGAACCAATGTTACAGAAGACACTAAATCCCTGTTAAAGACATTTAAAGAAATTTCCAGCATAGTCCCGTCTTTAAATAAATCGTCAAGCGCATCGTTAAGCGCAAGAGTGAGCGCGTCATTCCCTTTTTTTAAAGCGATGCCGATATATTCATCAGAAGCTCCCTGCCAGATAACTTCAAAGAAGCTGTTCTTTTTTCCTGCATAATCAAAAGCGACGATGTTATCTGCCGCGATTAAATCCACACGCCCCAGAACAAGATCGTCAAAACAATTGATGATTTTATCGTATCCATAAGAAGTAAAAAGCAATCCCTTGCTTTTTAATTTTTCTGTAAAAAATTGCGCGGTTGTGTCACCCTGATAAGCGATGCGAAAACCCGCAATTTCTTCAGGTTTATCAATTTTTATATAAGAATCTTTTAATGCAACGATAGTCATCGCGCTGTCAATATAAGGTTTTGTAAAATTAAATTTCTTTTGTCTTTCTTCAAGAATTGTAATGTTTACTGCAATGTCATATCTTTTTGCATTAAGCCCCGCAAGTATACCTTCCCATGCGGTATCAATAAACTTTACTTTTAATTTTAGTTTTTCCGCTAAAGCTTTTGCAAGTTCAATGTCAAAGCCGATTGCGGTTATCCCGTCTATATCATAATATTCCATTGGGGGGTATCCGATTTCAACACCGACAGAGAGTATCCCCTCTGTGATTGTTAATCCCCGGCTTTGTTTTGCATAACAAGAAACAAATAATATTAGTATTAAAAAAATATTTAATGATAAACGAGAAAGAGCAGGGAGTTTCATAATAAAAATTATATCATTTGAAATTTTATTTGGATAGAGCGCGGAAAAAATCTTTTAGATTTTTCTAAAGACCGTTATAAAAAAAGATAACCACGGATTGCTCCGTGGTTAAATAATCCCTTATCAAACGTTTAACGACCTCCTTTTTAATAAGGAATTATAATTATACTATTCATTTCCTGTAAGCAGAGTTTGCGGACTGTTATTACTTTGCCTGTTTCTAAAATTTCTATTCGGTATTGAATTGTTTCTATTTTGCCTGTCCCTGCGGTTTTCTTGAGAACGATTTTCAAAAGAAGGTTTTTTGCCTTGCCTTTGATTTTCCCATCGGCGGTCAGAATTTTGACCGGCGGGAAAATCGTATGTCCTGTCACCTATTGTTAATTTGGTAAGATGGATCATGTTTCCGAAACGATAACCTTCTACAGATACATTTGCATCTTCGCTAAACCCATTAATAAAACCGATAAAACGGTTTAATGACGGAACGATAAAAACAGAGTTGTTCGAATCATTTTCGTTTTCAGTTTGAACCGCGACAAATCCTCTTTCTAATTTTAATTTGCCGCTTACTGTGATTTCACGCTGTTTTAACTGTGCCGCCATTTGTAAAGCATCATTCATACGCTGACGGTTATTCATTATTTGAGGGTTAAACCCGCGTCTCTGTTGATTCCTTGCTTGCGGAGCAAGCTCGCGCTGTCTGTCATTTCTCGACTGCGGAGCAAGCTCGCGCCGCTTTTCACCTCTTGTCTGCGGAGCAAATTCACGCTGTCTTTCATTTCTTGTCTGCGGGGAAAGTTCGCGCTGTCTTTCGCTTCTCGCCTGCGGGGCAAGCTCGCGCTGTCTTTCACCTCTCGCTTGCGGGGCAAGCTCGCGCTGTCTTTCGCTTCTTGCCTGCGGAGCAAGTTCGCGCCGCTTTTCACCTCTCGCCTGCGGAGCGCAAACAGGGTTTGCATTATCGTGCCGTCTATCGCTTCTTGTCTGAGGGGTAACTTCTTGCGGGCTTTTTACATTGGCAGAGTTTGCCGTTTCTTGTTCTTCTCTTATACCCTGGGCTGAAACCATACTTGTGATAAAAATTGTAATTAAAAATAAAACTGTTAGCTTCTTCATCTAAACCTCCATTGTTAATAGATATATTATTAATAACCAAAATTAAATAAATGTGTTACAATTCGGCATATGAAAAATATTTATTTTTATTACGGTAAATTCTGTAACCTTTTTATAGCAGAAGAATCAGGGGAGATATGCCGTGTCGGTTTTAGCGGTAAAAGAAAAAAGTTGCCGGATAAATCCTTAACGGATTATAAATATTGCGAAACTCCTTTGATTAAAAACGCCGTCAAACAGCTTGATGAATATTTTAATAAAATACGCAAATTTTTTAATTTTCCCTTTGTTCTGCATGGGACAGATTTTCAGGTTGAGGTATGGAAAGCTCTGCAGCAAATCCCTTACGGAGAAACACGCAGTTACGGAGAAATTGCCGCTCTTATCGGGAATCAAAAAGCGAGCCGCGCTGTCGGTATGGCGAATAACCGTAACCCTGTTGCGATCATCGTTCCTTGTCATAGAGTGATCGGAAGCAAGGGTAATCTTACAGGGTATGCAGGCGGCTTAGAACTTAAACAGAAACTTCTTGAGATGGAAAAAAATTATTAGTTTTTCTTTTAACCGTGTTGTGCGGATAAAGTCAAAAGCGAAATAAATAATAATACGCCCAGAGCTACAACATAGGCGATAATTGCCGGGTAAAATCCTAAACTTATTACCAGCCAAATTCCCAGTGTATTAAAAACGGAGCGATATAAAAATACAAAGCCGTGGAAAACAACCGGCAATACAGGAAGCATGATAATAAATATATAGCGCGGTTTTGTTAATGTACGGTAACGCCACGCAATTACAATTATAAAAACCGCCATAGGCAGGAAAAATAATACTGTGCCTAAACGGTTAAGAATTTCCGCTTGAAAAATTTGCGAGACATATCCTGCTGATGAAAGTTTTCTTGAGACATTAAAAAGTTCGTCAATCTGAAGGATCGATAAACCTCTGCGTACATGAGAAATAAGTAAA
>Ga0209755_10004995_pt1 | contig 15331 bp, 17 predicted proteins | sample TergutCo191P1_FD_187301 | JGI IMG/M metagenome (GOLD analysis project Ga0209755, IMG submission 187301) | Cornitermes sp. P1 segment gut microbial communities from Petit-Saut dam, French Guiana - Co191P1 (SPAdes) (version 2) | ecosystem: Host-associated > Arthropoda: Insects > Digestive system... | reverse complement strand
ATAAAAGTGCGCAGCTTCACAGCGCTGTTCGACTGCCCTTTCAATGAAATATCGATCATTCCGTTTTGATGGATAACAACAGCGCCAATATCATTCTGTTCAACAAAACGCGTAAATTCCGAATATGTAATTTCTCTGACCTGAGTCGAATTCCCCCTGAAAAAGAACGCAATTGAAAGACCGGCAATGACAAGAAAGAAAACAAGCGCAAGCCCGCTCGGCCGCTGTTGAGGAGCTCCCTTGTCCGGCATATTATCGTTAGGATTAAACATTAAAGCCTCCGTCCGGCAAAACCGGACAATATATTTATATACTATTGAGAATTGGGGGGTTTGTATACTATCCTCTGTACATCAATCAGACAGTCAACCGCCCTCAGAAAAACTCCGGCGAAGAGTCCGCTACAGAGCCCTGACCACTAAAATTGATAATTCAATTATTATTTTGATTTTAATATATTTTAGTGGTCAGGTCTCTTTCGCGGGGAGCGCCGGAAATGTTTTTCTGAGTGCGTCTGCCTGCTCTGCTGATGTACAAAGAATAACATAATTGCGGAAATGTTTTTCCGCGAGTACACACTCGCCCGGTACTGTACAAAGCAAGTTTATCATAGGATATGTTTTTCTGAGTATGTCTGCCTGCTCTCTTGATGTAAGATAGATTAGCATGACAAAAAAATAAAGTTTCAAACATATAGTTCGTGTTTGTTGGTGTGGTTTGTGGTTAAATTCTCTTTCTTCTTCTTATTAGCTACAGCAGTGCGTAGTCAAACGCCACGTCCATTTAGCAGCCCAAGGGTTTTGCGTTTCTGCCTATTTAGGTATTAATATAATTTAAAACAATTCCCCTAATCCAATCAGCTTTATAAACTCATCTCCCTTTGCCGTTTTTTTCAACTGCTCGGTAAAACCTTCTTTGCTGAAAATATAAAAATATTTGTTCTTGAAATTTTTAAACAAATTACTTTTTCTTTCCAGATTTTCCAGAACTTCAATTCCGGCTTTGGTATTTTGAAATTTACATTCGCCGAATATCGCGTCATTACCTTCAATTGCGAGAATATCGATTTCTTCTTCCTGTTTTTCTTTTGGATTATTTCCCCACCATCTTCCGATATCTTTGGGTTGGATGGGAAGAGAAGCGTAATTTTGCCACATATATTGAACGCATACTTCCTCAAAACATCTGCCCATAAAACCATTTATTTCCTTCCAGACGGCGGCTGCGGCTTTGTATCCGATACCTTTTAAGATTATTGTTAAATTATCCTGCACATATCTAAACCAAAACTTAAACATATTATCGTTTAAAATGTAAAGGCTTTTTGTTCCCGATTTTTCACCCACCGGTTTTTCTTTTATTATTAGTCCAAGACTGATAAGTTTTTTAATATACGAATCGCAAAGATTAGCCTGTTTTTTCACCTTATCCGCGATTTCTGATAATCTGGTACTGCCGTTAGCGATAACCGTAATAATCGCATTATACATGTGAGGTTCCCTTAATTCCTGTTTGATTAAACTGCTTGGCTCTTCAAATAATAAACCTTTTGAATTGAAAAATAATTCACTGACATTTTCCTGTAAACTTTTTTTATTATCTATTTGAGATAAATAATAAGGAGTACCGCCGAAAATACCGTAAGTTAATAATTTATCTTCTTTGGAATAACCTGGAACAAATTTAACGGCATCGTAATAATTAAAAGGTTCTATTTTAAATTGAGAAGTTCTTCTGCCGTACAGCGGACTTTTCGCGCTTAACACCTGACTTTCCATAAAACTCATTGAAGAGCCGCAGAGAATTATCAGCATATTAATTTTTTTAAAATTATAATCAATGTACTTTTGCAAGAGCGAAGAAAAACTTTTTTCCGCTTTTGCGAGATACGGATATTCATCAATAACAAGAATTATTTTTTCCTGTTTTGCCAATGCTTCTATCAAATCCAATAATTGAATAAAATCCTTGGGAAGCATCCTTGATAAGGATTCATCTAAAAGCCTCAGACGGGACTTATGAACAGCCTCTATAAACGCGTTAAGATTATATTCCGCGGAATTTTCAATACCGGTAAAAACGATACATTTTTTGTCTTTGCAAAAATGATTTATAAGCTCTGTTTTTCCAACCCTTCTTCTGCCGTACATAATGGCAACTTCAAGCCGTTCGCTTTCATACAGCCTGTTTAATTCATCCAATTCCCCATCCCTGCCCAGAAACATGACCAGCCTCCTTTTATCATATCATGTTATGACATATCATGTTATGACATAACATAATATGATATTATTTTACACCAGCCGGAACGGAATAGCAATAGATAATCGGCTTTTTTGAATAAAGAAACGCGAAAATGGAAGCTGTATCAGTTTAAATCAGGCGGGAAACCCCGCGTTCGAAGAACTCTCTTTCCTTACGCGAAATCACAATCATATTTTTTTCATGTCTAACCGTTACAGCTCCCAAATCAACGGCTTTCATGCTTCCTTCGCAGTTAAGACAGCGCGCGCAGAATTTTCTTACAACAGCGCGCTTCACAGTCCGTTGTGTTTGCGCAGAAAAAACCGCGCGCGTTTTTTCGAGCAGTTTGTCTATCGCCAGAAAAACCGCTTCTTCGCGGATAACCAGAGGCTGCGAGAAAAAGTTTTCTGCATTCGTAGAAAGATGGGGAGTCGGGAGTCGGGAGTCGGGAGTCGATAAAAATTCTTTCCAAATAACGCGGCTCTTCGCCTCCTGTGCGATAAACTCAGAAGCGAGAGATTGGGTCTGCGCCATTGCCCAAACGCCTGTTCTCCAAGCGGGAAACGCTTCATCCAACAAAGGAGTAAGGCGGCGGCGTATTTTGTTGCGTAAAAATTTTTCGTCGGTATTGGTAGCGTCTTCGCGCCATGAAATGTTTTTTGCTTTTAAATAGGCAATTACTTCCGATCGGCTTAATGAAAGCAAAGGACGCACGATAGAACATCCGGTTATTCTCCGTTTTCTGTTCATTGTTAATTGTTCTTTGTTCTCCGAACCGGATGCTTGAGGCATCGCGGCTAATCCCGCGGGACCGCAGCCGCGAAGAACGCGCATAAGCGCAAGCTCTAAGGCATCGTCTTTTGTGTGAGCGATCAATATGCACACGTTTTCACCTAACAGTTCGGCATTTGCACGTAACGCTTTGTGACGAAAATGGCGCGCGGCTGCTTCGATGCCAATACCTTTGCGCTGCGCGTAAGAGGAAATCTTTCCCTGTGAAATGTGTTTTACGCGGCACTTAATTCCGCGCTGATCGCAGAAGGCGCGAACAAAATCGGCGTCGCCGTTGCTTTCCGGCGATGGGCGAAGACCATGCTCAACATGGAGAACAGAAAATCGATAATTGAGAGCCGAAAACCGGGAGTCGTGAGCCGGGTTTGTTAATGAGTAAAGAGCGGCGAGCATTGCCATTGAGTCGGCGCCGCCTGAAACTGCGGCAAGGAAAACTGTATCGCTTGGATATTTACTGATTACATCGTAAATCACTTTTTCAAATACAGTATTAATATCCATAAAAAAAATAATTATTTTACCGCGAACCACACCAACACAACGAACTTGCAGTTCTACATCGAAGCAAAAGTTCGTGAAGGTTCGTGTGGTTTGTGGTCAGATTCGTATTAAATCCCAAATTATTTCTTGTCAGCCGGTTTTTTATCCGCGGCAGGAGCTTTCTTGTCTGCTGCGGCTGGCGCGGCTTTCTTGTCGGCAGCGGCGGCAGGAGCAGTAGCGGCGGCAGCTTCGGGAGCAGCAGCGGCGGCAGCTTCGGTTTTAGCGAATTTAACAAGAGCATATACCTGATCCGGATTGGAAATAAGTTTTACGCCTTCAGCAAGAGGAATGTCCCGCACATGCAGAGATTGATTTGCCTTGAGACCGGAAATATCAATTTCAATGCGTTCGGGCAGATCTTTGGGAAGACATTCAATTTCGATTTCATGAAGCGGTGTTTCAAGCATACCGCCCTCGCGGACACCGATCGGATTTCCCTGAAAGATGAGAGAGACTTTAGCGCGAAGCGCGATACCGCTCTCAACCTCATAAAAATCAATATGAAGAATTTTTCCGTCGAGTATGTCCCGCTGAGTTGCTTTGACAAAAGCGTCGTAGGAGTTATTATCTACCTCGACCTTTACAATTGTACTCTCGGAAATACCCTTTGTTCTTCTTGAGAATTCGACAGAGTCAAGATCGATGGAAACTGCTTTTCCCGACCTTCCGTAAATGACGGCAGGAATTCTGCCGTTTTTTCTGATCCTGCGTGATTCGGCGGAACCTGCCTTCGCGCGATTTTTTGCCTGTAAAATAACCTTGCCCATGAAATTACTCCATTAATAAAAATACCGGGGGAAAACCCTTTTGGGACGATAGGATTCGAACCTATGAATATCGGCTCCAAAGACCGATGGCTTACCGCTTGCCGACGTCCCATTCAATGACAAGCCTATCAAAACACCTAAAAACAATCAATATACCGCTTGATTTATAACTATCCCCTAAAAACCCGAAAACCATGCTCGACAAAAAATCGGGCATGGTTCGTCCAAGTTTGACTAAACATCATATAAAAACTTCGATATACATTGAGCAACACCCGACCGATCAATCAATCATTACAATATCGATCGAGTATGCTCAAGAAAACGCACGATCTATCAAAGATCCTCGTTACCGTCCTCTGTAACATCACCGGATTCGTATTTCTCCAGAATACGTTTTTGCAGCTCCATCCGAAATTCAGGGTGAATTGGATGGGCTACATCCTTGTACTCACCTGCTCGTGTCTTTCGGCTGGGCATCGCAATAAAAACACCGGTCTTGCCTTCAATAATCTTTATATTGTGTACAACAAAGCAGTCATCAAATGTCACCGTTACATAGGCCTTCGGTTTCCCACCGCCAGTCACCTTGCGGACCCTGATATCAGTAATTTGCATAGTGCCTCCTTTCCTTCTGAGGTCCTAAAATAGGGCCTAATGTAAAGTAAGCCCGACTTAATTTACATTGTAATATAAATTTGTCACGAAAGCAAGCGGAAAAGTTACGTATTTCACCGTTTGAAAAATAAAAAAGCAAAAATCCAATGATCATAATAAATAATCTCACAATGAGAGAAAGATGTGATCACATAGTAGGTGACAGTCACTTTTTGTGATTTGAGTGTTTTTTGTAAAGGTGACTGTCACCTTTACAAAATCCCAATCATTTTGCATAACCTCTGCCGCCCTTTGCGCTTGCTCTTCATTTTCAAAAACACCAAAACAGGTTGATCCCGTACCGGAAAGATTTGCGTATAGCGCGCCCGACTCCAGCAATTGCGAAATGATCTTATTATAAATTGTTTTAACGCGATCTTCAAAAACAGGCAGGAAGTCGTTACGGAAAGAAGGGAGAGAAAAAGAATATCCCTTGCAGAGACGCGTCGGACTAAAGTCCGCAGACGAGGAGAACACGGAGTTTCTGTATTTGTCCAGCAGCCTGAAAGCGGCACCTGTATCGCTGGAGAAGCCCGGATTGACAAGCACGAGATACATATGAGGCGTTTCAATCGGTTTAATACATTCGCCCCTGCCTGTTACCCACGCGGCAGGGATTTGGCGGAGAAAGAAAGGGACATCGCTTCCAAGAGCAGTTCCCATTTCAAAAAGCAGCTCTGTCCCCAAAGGAGAGCCTGCCATTTTATTTAAGGCAAGTAAGGTTGCTGCGGCATCAGATGAGCCGCCTCCCAAACCGCCGCCAATAGGGATGCGTTTTACTACGTTTATGGAAAGTGTTTGTAAAAAACCGGTTTCTTCCCTAAATAGGGACAGAGCTCGAAGGATGATGTTGTTGGGAACAGTGCAATCTGCTTTGGGGACAGAGCGGACCGCGGCTGCCGTGTTTTCCCACTCCATTAAGAGGGTGTCCTCCTCCGCGGGGACAGAGCTAAAAAAAAGCGTATCTCCGAAATTAACTGCCAAAAACACGCTTTCGAGGTTGTGAAAACCGTCAGGTCTTTTGTCTTTAACGGCTAAATGCAGGTTAACTTTTGCGGGAGCAAAAATTGAAAAATTCATACATTATGTTAACATAGTTAAAGGTGACTGTCACTTTTGTGAAAAACGCCCAAATTACAAAAAGTGACTGTCACCCAAAAAAAACCTATTGACAATATTAATATTACTGCCTTATGTTTCTATTGAGGGGTTTTTTGACCACGAACAATTTCAAAGGGAGAACATTATGGTTCTGAATGGAGCATGCGCGGCTAAAGCGGCGTTTGAACAGGAAGATCCGGCACTGTCAACAATGTTGCTGCCGGTAGACGGAGTTACCGCTAACGAGACGGACGGCGAAGAAATGCCGGAATTCATCCTCAATAGTTACGATGACATCGATGATGAGATCGACGACGATGATGACGATTTTGAAGATGAAGATGACTACGAAGATGATGAGCTGGAAGATGACGACGACGACGATGATGACGAAGATGAAGACGACTACGAAGAAGATGAAGACGACTACGAAGATGACGATGACGATGATTACGAAGATGATGACGATGATTGGGACGACGAAGAGTAATTAAAACAACTAAAAAAAGAGTCATCGAATTGCACGATTTACCGCAAACTAAAAATGCGGAGTCGGGCAGAATGTTTTACGCCGTTATTCGTGCCATTTGATGACGAAAATTCTTATTCGGAAATAATGTTACGATTATCATGTTTTTTTGTTGTGCGCCCAGAGCCTTTCCAGTTCGTAGAATTCGCGGGCGGCGGATGTCATCAGATGAATAACGATTGAACCGAGATCGATTAAGTGCCATTGATCATCCTGATTTTTGCGGGAACTTCCGAATATCATTATTTCGTTCTCATTGCAAAAATCTTTAAGATGCCTGACGAGTCCTTCCATATGCGTATTGCTGGTAACAGTCACAACAACAAAAAAATCCGTCCATCCGTTTATATTGCGGAGATCGAGTACGGAAACATTTTGTCCTTTATGTTCCTGCATCAGTTCCGCTATTTCGTTTACAGTCGCTGACTGATCAATACCCGATTGAGATTTTTTATCAATTACCGGTAACGTGTCTTCCATTAAAATTCCTTCCAAGTATCAAAGTAACATCCGCCTTATATTCTATATTTGATAATTCCGCGAGTTCCTCCACCGATATAATTTCGCTGCGAATATTTTTACAGCGGATAATATCTGCAAAAGCTCTCACCAAATTTTCATCTCCGGATCGATGAATGATTAAAGTAGCGTCGTAATTATTCTGATCCGCGTTTGAAATTGAAATAATATCATAACCAAAACTTCTGAGCATATCCGCGGTTCTGCCGGCAAGACCCGTTACCGCAGTGCCGTTTTGAATTTCTACGGTAAGCGATCGTTCCGTTTGGTGAGCTTCTATCTCGCGCGTCAGTGTCTCCAAAGTCTGGCGTACAACTTCTTTGATAAAACTTCCGTCCCACAGAGGAATGATCAAACGCTGCCCTGAAACTTCACGGTTGGTTCCTCCGACAGATTGAATGCCAATGCGATTTGTATCGATATAAACAAATTCGTTAAAGAGAAGCCTCAATGTGCGCTGCGTCATGTTTGATTTAAAATACGAATAATACATTTTCGACATCGACGGATTGTTGAGAATTTCGTTCATTTGATTTTGACGATGCAAAAAACTCTGGAAAAATCGCTGTCTGCGGAAGACGGCGGTTTCACTGTCTTCGTCGCTCAAATTGTATGTCGCGTAAAGGCTCGCTTTATCGCCGTCAAGAATTGTCATGCCGGAAGGAAAGAGAATTATCTCATCATCAATTTGAGAAACCGGCGAAGGAATGAAAATTTCAACGCCTTCAAGAAGATCGACAATGGAAACAAGATTTTCTTTTGCTATAACAACCGAAAAATTAATATCAATATCCAAAAGTTTTTCAATTTCGCTTTCGTAAGCGCCGATACGCGCGGGATCATACGCTCTGTCAATTCGATCGACACGGTTAATTCTCGATATCAGCAATCCGAGATTTCCCGGAATATCAAAAATCGCGGCGCGGCGGGTAACGGGATAATACATCAATACATATGTGCTGACAGGCATTTTTTCGTTTTCAAGCACAAATAAAATATTGATAACGCGGTTTGCGGCAAGAGCGTCATCAACAGGATTGCTGCGAAATGTGTAAATTGAAAAACCAACGCCCAGTCCAATCAGAATGATTATCAATATCAGAAGTAAAAAAGAAGCGTCTCCTTTAAAAAGTTTTAGTTTCAATTTTTTCCCTTTATCTTATTCAGCAGTTTCAAAGTATCTTCCGACAAATCCAGTTTTTTTGCCTGAAGTTTGATGATGGTTTTTTCAAGTACCGCGTAAAGTGTTTTGTCCAAATCATTACATGTCATGCACATTTCTCTCAAAGCCGGATCGATATTTCTTGAGCTTTCAGTCTTGTCCGCAATGTAAACGATTTTCGCAAGAAGCCCCATATTTTCGCTTCCGGACGTATGACAGGCAACCGCTTCAATCACATCCTCATTATGAATAAAAAAACGCTCTCTTAGCAAGACGGAAGCGGCTTTACCGTGCAGGAGGTTGGGTTTTTCTTTTTCAAGATCAGTAATTTCGAGTTTTGCGTTTTTTACAATTTTAATCATTTGTTTGTTATCGATCTGTTTTGCCAAATCATGCGCGATACCAGCAAGATAACCGGCAGCAGGATCACAACCGAAACGGCGGCACATATCGCCTGCCATAAGCGCCGTATTCCTTGAATGTAAGAAACGATCCATACTGAGAGTTTCACATGCAGCAGTCTCGATACGCTGAATGATCGATTGAGTGCAGTCTTCGCTTGATACGTGAATACCTCTCTCTCTGCCTATACTATCATCATGGAAACCGTAAAGTTTTTTGTCTTCGATTATCGCTCTGACAGCGGGGGGAACGAGCGAACGCCATCCGCCTGAGACAACCGCTGTACTGCTACCGGATTCGCTTTCCTCTTTAATTCGCTGCCTGATCATGTTAGAAGAAATATCCATCGCTTCGTTATCGATGATGGTATGCGGATAGGAAACTTTCAAACCATTACCGGCAGTACTGATCCTTCGCGCGACGACAATATCCGCCAGTTGTAAAATTTTATCGCTGTCGCGCCACTTGGGAAATTCATTGGCAATGTCGTCGCCGATTATGAGAGCGGGTTTTCCTTTAGGACGATAACGTTCGATAATATCCTGAACCGTGTCTACTGTGTACGAAACCCCTTCTCTTCTGAGTTCGCAGTCATCAATCGCGTACCTTGAGTCGCCTGCAATTGTCGCCGCGAGCATCGTAAGCCTGTCGGCGCTGCTCTCCATTGTGTTATCCAATTTAAAAGGGGATTTGTTGGCAGGCACAAACACAATGCGATCGAGTTTTAATTTTGAAATAACCGTATCGGCAAGAAACAAATGCCCTACGTGAACAGGATTAAAACTGCCGCCCAAAATGCCAAGTCTCACTCAGCCTCCTTCGTCAACATCATGAAGGCGTGTGACAGCTCTTTTATCCCCTCACCTGAAAAAACCGATATACTCATAACCTCTTCGCCTGAGTATTTTGCCGCAAGCTCGGATAACCGTCCTTGTGTTTCTTCCAAATCGGTTTTTGTGCCGACAAGGATGCGTTTTTTTTTCGGCAAATCCTCTGAGAATGATTTTAACTCATTTAATAAAATATCGAAAGCTGATAAATAATTGTCGTCTGAAAGATCGATGAGAAAGGCGAGGGCTTGAGTGCGGGAAATATGTTTTAAAAAGCGGATGCCCAAACCCGCTCCCTGCGACGCGCCTTCGATTAAACCGGGGATGTCGGCGATGATGACGTCCCTGTCGTCAATCGTGAGCACTCCGAGATTGGGGATTTTTGTCGTGAAAGGATAGGCGGCGATTTTCGGGCGGGCGTTCGTAAAATGATTGAGCAGGCTCGATTTACCGGCGTTTGGAAAGCCGACAAGTCCGATATCCGCCATTATTTGCAGTTCAACCTTGATCTTCGCGGATAAAGCTGGCTTTCCAGGAAGCGCTTTGCGCGGAGCCTGATTGACGGACGATTTAAAATGGATATTTCCCCAGCCGCCGTTGCCGCCCTTTAAAAAGAGAAAGTCTTCGGGGTTACGCGTAAAGTCGCGTAAAATCTCGTTTGTTTCGATATCTCGTATGATGGAGCCGGGCGGCAGCGGAATAACGATATCAGAGCCGTTTGCCCCGTACCGCCCCGCGCCTTCACCGTCATGACCGTTTTCCGCCTTAAAAGTGTGTTTGTACCGTAAATGAGCAAGCGTCCTCAAATTGCGCTTAACGGTGAAGACAACGCTGCCTCCCCTGCCGCCGTCGCCGCCCGCAGGACCGCCCCGCGGAACGTACTTTTCTCTTCGAAAAGCGGCGCAGCCATTCCCGCCCGCGCCGGAGAACACTTCGATTACAGCTTCATCTGCAAATTTTTCCAATTAACCTTCAGTGACAACCGATGCGACTTTTCTGCCGCGTCTTTGGGAAAACTCGACTTTGCCGTCGGCAGTGGCGAAGAGGGTGTAGTCGCCGCCGCAGCCTACGTTGGCGCCGGGGTGAACTTTAGTGCCGCGCTGGCGGACGATGATTGTGCCTGCTTTGATCGATGAGCCGTCTGATGCTTTTACTCCCAGATAATTAGGGTTTGCGTCGCGTCCGTTCTTTGCGCCGCTTCCGCCTCGTTTTCTTGCCATATTAATCCTCCGTAACGGTTATAAACCGCATTTTTTAATCGTTATCTTGCAATTTTTTGGGAATTCTACCGCGATGGATGATAGTCCTTCGATTAGAAAAATCCCGGCGGTTCTGAGAAACTCTTTCCCTTCCGCTTCATATTCGGCTTCTATTCTCATTTCGCCTCTTTCGGGGGCGCTGCCGTAAACTGTAATTCCCTTCCTGCCGGAAAGAACGCTGAAAGCCGTTCTCATCAGTACGGAAACGGCGGCGCATACAATGTCGCTGCCCGTTTTTCCTGCCTTCGCGTGACCTTTTGCGATGCAGGATCTCAATGTTCCGTCCGCTTCGATAACCGCTTCGATATCAATCATCGGTAAAAACTAAAGACTAGTCCAAAGACTGCGTCTTATGCCGATATGTTCTCGATCTTTATAATCGAATACTGCTGTCTGTGTCCCTGTTTCCTGCGGTAATCTTTTTTGGGTTTGTATTTAAAAACGATGATTTTATCGTCTTTTTCGTGAGATTCAACGACCGCGGACACTTTCGCGCCGTTCACATATGGGCTGCCGACCTGCACCGAGTCGCCGCTGACCAAAAGCACCGTATCGATGGTGATAGCAGTTCCCGGTTTAGCGTCAATTAAATCAACTTTTAGAAGGGCGCCTTTTTCGGCTTTATACTGTTTCCCTTTAAATTCTACCAATGCGTACATTTTTTTCTCCAAATTTCTCTATCGTAAATGATAATTTATCTTATATTGATAAAATAGTCAACCTTTCGGTTAGAATTAATGACCGACCAGCAATCTCCCGATACCGTACAATTCAGGCACCTGCTCATATACCGGCGCGCGGTTTTTAGGGGTGGAATTCTTGTCCAAATCCACTAAGTTGACGTACAATTCGTTCAGATTGTCAGCGAAAACCTGCAAATTTGAGCCGAAATTGTTCGCCGCCATTTCTCTCAGTATTTTATCGGGACCGCCCGGAAGAGCTCCCATCTTTGACTTGAGGCTTGGGAAAATATTATTACGGGCAGATTCCACAAAACGGGCGCAAGCGCAGATTTGCCGATACAATTCATCAAAATGAAAGCCCTGATAGCGAAAAAGCTCGACTTTCTCGGTGAGAAGTTCAATTTGATCCCATGTTTGCTTATCGAGCTGAAGCTGCAGTAAAAGCGGGCGCAAAAAACGGTTAGAAATATTCGCGCGGTAGTGCTCGCCAATCTGCTCTATCAACCTGATAATCGCCGGGTCTTTAATTCGATCCAAATTCGACCTCTGTCCCAAATCCTATCATTTTGACGGCACATTGACAAGCGTTAAGCCGTTAAAATACACTTGTTATATGCGTTTTTTAAAAGCAGGTATCGTTTTATTGATCATTCTATTTAACTCCTGTGATTTGAATAAAACCGCCGTTATCTGGACAGACAGCCCGGAAGCCGCTCTTTACGGTGAGTTTTTTAATACAGCACAAAGTCAATACAAGGTCAGCGTAAGATATATCGAATTTCCGGGAGCCGCGCTGCTCGCCAACGGCGGAAAAACAAACATTCCGGACGCGGTAATCGCAAGATGGCTTAAAAATTCCACAATGAATACGGCATTCCGGTCTCTTAATGATCTATTCGGAACAAATAAACTTTCCAGAAACAATTTTTATCCGCGCCTGTTATCGCTCGGCAGAATCGACAAGCATCAGTATTTACTGCCTGTGTCGTTTAACATCCCCGCGCTGATCTTTTCAAAAAATTCAGAGAATGATTTTTCATGGTTTAATTTATCGAACCAATTCACTATTGATTTTAACGAGATCAAAAATTTGAGCAGCAAATACAATTCGCAGTCGCGCGGCGCGTACACAAGAATGGGATTCTCTCCGCTCTGGAACGATAATTTTTTATTTATAACGGCAGTCCTGAACGGAGCGGCATTCAGAGAGGCTTCCCCTCTCGCATGGGATTCTATTGCTCTTGAAAGATCGATGATTTTTGTCAATAACTGGACAAAAGAAATAAACACCAATTTTTATGCTGATGATGAATTCACGTACAAATATTTTATCGAACCGCCGGAAAAGCTGATTCAATCGGGACGTATTTTATTTTCGTATATGGACAGCAACGCCTTATTCGCATTAAGCGAAGAAGGAAAAAACAATCTTGATTTCCGCTGGCTCATGGAGCAAAACAGAATTCCTATCGCAGAAGATTATGTATATCTAGGCATCCCCAAAAAGGCGAAATCCAGAAAAGCCGCAGGCGCATTCATCCAGTGGTTTTTAAAAATTGAAAGCCAGCGCCAATTATTAGAATTTTCTCAAAATTACAGGCTAAACGACAACTTTTTCGGTATTTGCGGCGGTTTTTCATCTCTAACGCAGGTAACAGAGCAGGTTTATCCGCTCTTCTACCCCGAACTATTAGGCAGAATGCCTCCGCCTGACAATTTCACACTGCCAAACATCATGCCCGGAAGCTGGGGAGTATTAAAAGAACGAGTGATGCTCCCCTATCTCCGCGAACGCGCCCGCAAAGAAAGCACTGAAGAGATTTACCCGTTAGATAGCCGGCTGAATGATTGGATACGTCAGAATAGGTAACAGCGGTGACAGTCACCATTAATCATTAATCCCAACATATTTTTTAACCGATATTCATAATAAGGAGTTTGCGAATGGATATCGGGATTGTACCGCATCAAGCTTTCCCAAGCATTGGCTACGCTATTACAGCGGCAGGCAGAGGCGGAAGAGCTTCACTCCCGGTTGCTCCCGGTCTTGTTATCTATTCGCACTTCAGGCATGTCTCAGGCACTCCCGCTCCGGAAGGAACTCAGGGCGTAAACATATCGAAATTGAGAATCCTTGACGCGCTCATTGAGCAGTTGAGTAAGATGAAAAAACAGAGCGCCGCCGATTTCGGCAATCTTGACGGAAATGACGAGCAGCGCATCAACGCCTTGATTGAGCAATACCAAAAACAAATTAAAGCCGTCCAATCGGTCGGCGCTTACGCCCCCGCAGCGCCTGCCGCAGGGGTATTGTTTAATATTACGGTTTAAAGTGTGACTGTCACCAAAAGGTGACTGTCACCGTGTATAAAAATACCAAAAACATGAAAAGTGACTGTCACCTTTTTCTCAAAAAATGCCGAGAGTAGTTTTTTAAGATAATGAAATCCAGGGTATGCGCTGATGTGACAGCAATATCCGGGGAAAGAGGGTTGTATGAGGATTAAAGCGGCATTTTCGGTTTTTAAGAGAAAATTACCGTCCGGACGATCGGTTTTTTATTACCAGTGTTATGATCAAAAAGGTAAGCGGCAGTGGGCAAAATCTACAGGATCGTCAAAAAAAACGGAAGCTATTGCCTATTGCATGCAATTGTACAAAGAAGGAAAATTAATTCCCGAACAGAAAGTTCCGACATTCGGCGAATACGCAAAAGGATGGTGGAATCCCGAAACTTGCCGTTATCTGAAATGGCGGCAATTGCATGAACCGATAACAATGTCTACGCTGCATATTCATCAATGTAACTTTAGACATCATATTAAAGATTATTTTTCCAAATACCGGCTTGATGAAATATCCCCTCATATAATCGAAGGATGGCTGCTTTTTATGAGTGAAAAAGGCAGTAATAAAAAACAAGACTTCGGAAAAAAAGAAAAAAAACTAAAAGGTAAAACAATAAATATGGTTTTAGGAACGCTTAGGCTGATGTTTGCCGAAGCTGTGCGGAATAAAGTAATAAGAGATAATCCATGCAATGCGGTAAAAGAATTGAAAGAAGAAAAAATAGTGAGAACTATTTTAACGGTGGAAGAAGCAAGAAAACTGTTTCCGGTTAATTGGCAAGCATTATGGGAAAATCCCATTGCCTATAAAGCGCATAAATTAGCGGCATGTACCGGTATCAGAATCGGTGAATTGCGGGGCTTAAAGGGTGAAAATGTATTTGACGATTATATCTTAATATCCGGGCAGTACACACGCTACGGTTATGTACAGCAAACAAAAACAAAAGACAACCGGTGTATTCCAATTCCTTCTTTGATGAGAGAAGAACTTGATGTTTTACTCAGATCAAACGGGAACGGCTATGTATTTTCCTCCGACGGCGGAAATAATCCCATGTCAATAAAATTAATAAATAAATATTTTATTAACGCGCTAAATAAAATCGGAATCAGCTACAATGAAAAACTGGAAAGAAACTTGTCTTTTCACTCATGGCGGCACTTTCTGAACACACTGTTAAGAATGTCGAACATCGCAGACAGCAAGGTTCAATCGATAACAGGACATCGATCGATAAACATGACAAATCATTACACGCATTTTGACACTCGAAAATTCGGTGAAGTAAGAGATGTTCAGCAGAGTTTACTGGTAACAGCCGCCATATCGTGACAGCAGATATGACAGCAGAATAAAATAATTTCAAACATTTTCAATATAAATCATTATTAAATGAAAAAATCAAATTTTAGCTAACTCCTTATATGATATAAACATATTAACTCCAAGTAAAAAAAATACCATTTTCAAAACGCTGCTTAACAGGCGGCACAT
>Ga0209755_10004994_pt1 | contig 15334 bp, 12 predicted proteins | sample TergutCo191P1_FD_187301 | JGI IMG/M metagenome (GOLD analysis project Ga0209755, IMG submission 187301) | Cornitermes sp. P1 segment gut microbial communities from Petit-Saut dam, French Guiana - Co191P1 (SPAdes) (version 2) | ecosystem: Host-associated > Arthropoda: Insects > Digestive system... | reverse complement strand
CGGCAAACCCCTTGGAGAAGGTAAAACATATTCGGTTACGGGGCAGCCCGTTTTCCAACACAAAAAGCTTTGCCCCCCGACAGCCTACACGCCTTCCCCTCTTGAAAACCTCCTTGATTTCGCTCCCCTTCTTAAGGCGCTCTTCCCGGCGGAACCGAAGAGAGCCCTCTATCTCGGACAAAACCATTGGCAAACAGGCAAATTCAGCCTATGCAACCCTAATAGGGTTTCTTTTCGTCGGAAACAGTCAGCTTGTAACGGCCCTTGGCCCTTCTGCGCTTTAGGATGGCCCTTCCACCCCGTGTTTTCATCCTGTTACGGAAGCCAAATTTTCGGTTTCGCTTTACCTTGCTCGGTTGGTAAGTCCGCTTCATGGGATTACTCCTTAATTCTCTATTAAAAGTCCTTGAAAACTACATAACCATGGTACGCCATGGCACGTCCCCAGGCACCTGGGGAGGAACATTTCCTGCATTGTACGTTAAAGCGAGAGCTTGTTCAAGAGTTAAACCAAGGAAACGCTGGAATGTTGCACGATTCGTGGACATTCCCACGAAAGTTGCCGCCCCGTCCAGCAGGAAATTCTGCCCTGAATCCAACTACCGTGACTACTTGACCTGACGTAGTAGTTGCGCTAGAATTAAACCACAACGTCAGACGTAGTAGGTGGCGTGGGAGTTTTTTTGGAAAACACGGCGATCGGCAGCGATGTAATACGCGGATACATCGATGTAATGATACTCAGGGTGCTTCATGACGGGGATTCCTACGGTTATGAGATATCCAAGAAGATAACGGGCATTTCCGGGAACTCTTACTCCATGAAAGAGACCACGCTCTATTCGGCTTTTTCGCGCCTGGAAAAGCTGGGGTACCTTCGCTCTTACCCTGGCTCCCATTCGGGGGGGCGAGAGCGCATCTATTACACCCTGACAGACGACGGAAGGCTTTACTATAGCCAAAAGTGCGCCGAATGGACGCTTACCAAAGCCCTGGTCGCAAAATTTATCCTGACGGACGAGGAGGAACAAAATGGACGTGATTAAAACCTATCTTGACAACGTTTTCGCCGCGTTTCCGCAGACCGAAAAGGTGCGGACGCTCAAAGGGGAGATGCTGGCTGGCATGGAGGAAAAATACCATGCGCTGAAAAACGAGGGCAAAAGCGAAAACGAGGCCATAGGCGGCGTTATCGCCAACTTCGGCAGCATAGACGAAATCGCCTTGGAAATCGGCATCGAACGAGCCGTGGCAGATCCAGAAAGCGGAATCCGCGTATCGGGCGACGAGGCCCGCGACTACCTGGCGCAATCTCGCAGGAGCGGCGTTCTGATAGGTATCGGGGTCTGGCTGATTCTGGCCGGCGTCGGCGCTCTGGTTTTCATAAACGGCTTGACTGGATCGGCCAACGACGAATTCGGCGGCGTGGGCGTGTTTGCGTTGCTATTCGCAATCGCGGTGGCCGTGCCCGTTTTCATCGTGAACGGGAAGCGCATGGAACGGTACGAACACTATGAGGAACAGGATATCCTGCTGGACAAGCGAACCCGTGCGGAACTGGAACCGCGTGGGACGGTGCGCCATACCGTCCAGATATCCTTTGGCATTGCGACAATTATCGTTGCCGTGGGGGTATTTATTTTTCTGAGATCGCTGGACCATGAGACCTTGCCGCTCGTCGTTTTTCTGCTTACGGTCGGTTTTGCGGTGTTCCTGATCATAACGGCGGCAACGACCAAATCCGCTATCGATGTCCTTTTCAACCAGGGGGACTACAGGGACAAAACAAAAAACCGCAGGGCCGAAAGGATTATAGGAACCGTTGCCAGCGTATATTGGCCCTTGGCAATCGCGGTATTCCTGCTGTGGAGCTTTTTGGGCGACGCCTGGGGAATCAGTTGGGTGGTTTGGCCAGTGGCAGGTGTCCTGTTTGGTGCGTTCTGCGGCGGAATATCCGTATGGTTTGGCACCGGCGACGGCAAGCGCTGAAACCACGCAAAGGCAGGGTGTCATTCGGTTATATATTCACCCACCGCCGCAAATCGGCAGGAAAGAAACCTCGTCACCGTCTTTCAGAGCGGTTTTGAAGTGCGAAAGCTGGAGAACGCTCTCCCCGTTCACCACGACGAGCATGACTTTTGCCTGTTTTTCGGCTTCCGCACCGAAACGTGTTTTGATATGCCGCAGCACGTCCTTTACTGTTGCCGCCCCGATTTGTTCCATGGCGGTTCCTGTAAGAGTCGCCAAATGTGCTCGGTACTTTACGGTTACCTGCATTTCAGTTTCCTCCCGGCCCTGCCGCAATCTTTAGCCGCTTTAGGGTTCGCTTTTTGGGGATCCCCGTTGCGTCCCAGCCACGTACCTTGTAATACTGTTTGAGCATTTTTTCCAAGGGAACTACATGGCTGGCGTTTGCCGTGCCAGATCTGGAGGGTTGCGGCGTTTTGGTAAGGCGGTCGGGCAGGGAATCATCTGCCGCACTCAGGCCCTCACGTAAATTGAAAAGCCGCTCCAGGTTGTAGCCCCGTTCGCCCAGCCTTAGAAAACTACCGGTGTACATGGAAAAGCCGGTGGCAAGGCGCAGGGCTTCGGCATGGGGAAGCAGATGCCACGAATTGAATCGCAAGAGCGGCTTCATCCCCAGCAACATCCGCACAGCGGAGCCGGCGTGGCTTGCTATCTTTCCTGTAATGCGGGTAACGGCATGATTGGGGCCAAGCTTGAAAAAAATTGCAGGCACGAAGGTCTGTGCGCTAAAAAGGCAGAAGCCCGATGTGGACACAGCCTCCAGCGCATCCTGCATGAATATCGTAAGTTCGGCCTTGCCTGCCGGGCTTTGCGCATCTGTGGAAAGAACGCCCACGGATTCCAGAAGGGCCAGGTACCCCCCGTTCAAGTGACAGCCACCACGGTTGCTAACCGCATAACCAAGGCCCATGCCCACAGAACGCCTTGGTTCATACGATGGCATTTCCAGCCCCTTGGAATGCATGGCGAATTCCTTGCCGCCGTATTTCTCGCTCATCCATTTGGTGCCGTTTGCCAGGTCGGAATAAACGCCTTCACGGTATGCAATCTTGCGAAGGACTTCTTCCAAATTGTCGGTCTCGCCAAAGGAAACGCCGAAATCGGCAAGGCCCTGTTCCTTCAACTCCATTGCAAAGGCAATGGAAGCGGCAACGGAAATCGTGTCCATTCCCAAAAGGTCGCAGACATAATTTAGCTCGATAATTTTGCGCAAATCCTTTGCGCCTATATTGGGGCCGAAGAAGCCGGTGGTCTCGTATTCGGGGCCTTTTATTTCACGGCCTTTCCTTTCGACTCGCCGCTCGCAACGGATGGGGCAGCTTACGCAGCCTGCGTTTCGGGTAAGTTCCGTTTCGGCAAGCGTTTCGCCGCTTACGGCATCCGCATTTGGATCACGACCATAGCGGAAGTTGCGGCTGGGCAATGCGCCCGTGGCATTGGCCTTGTTCACCAGGCCTACAGTTCCATAGCGAGGCAGGGCATCCCCCGTCATTGGATGATTGCGGAGAAGGCGTACCCATTTTTTGACAAAGCGATTAAATTTTTTCTCGTGCGCCACCGTCGGCATTTTGGTTCCGTATGCGCTTAGTGCCTTTAGGTTTTTTGATCCCATGGTTGCGCCGCCTCCGCAACGACCGGCCATGCGTTCACCGCTGGCGGCGGAGGCATAGCGTACCAGGTTTTCGCCGGCAGGGCCTATCACAAGCTTGCCGTGGAAGTCGGGCAGTTTTTCCTGCACCTCCTCCGTGTCAAGGCCCCAGAGTTCCTCGGCAGGCAGTATCGAAACAATACCGTCCACGATTTCAATTCTGGAAGGCCGATCTGCACGACCTGAGATGATAAGGCCATCGAAACCTGCCCGTTTCATCATTACCCCGAAAGTGCCGCCGCAGTTGGACGACGCAATTCCCCCCGTCAAAACGCTTTTGAAAGTCATGTTGAAACGGCTTGATGAAGGGGCACCCGTTCCGTTCAACGGGCCTGTGTTGATGATGAGCACGGCGGCAGGGTCAAGCGCATCTATTCCCTGCGGCATAAGATCCAGCAACAGCCTGGCGGCAAGCGTTTTCCCACCGATGTATTTGCGGTAATATTCCTCGCTTATGGCAAAGGGTTCCACCTTGCCGGTATCAAGGTCGATTTTGGCGTAAACGGGCAATGTCATTTTGCCACCTCCATGTTGATAGCCCCCAACGGACAATGCGATTCGCAAACGGCGCAACCCACGCATTTCTGTGCCTTGGCAAGTTCTGCGTACACATTTATGTCGCCCCGAAACTGCGGCAGGGAAATTCGCAATACCCCTGGTGTACAGTCGTTAACACAGATCGAACATGCACTGCATGTTTTGGTGTCTATTGTCGGCTTTGGCCATTGGGTGCGTTTGATGGGAACACAGTTGTTTCCAGCATTGTCAACAATTGCACCCTTGGGACAAACCCTGCCGCAAACGCCGCAGTTGACGCAGCGTTTATCGTTTACAATGTGCCGCATATCCTTTTCCCCGGTAATCGCAAAAACGGGACAAAGCTTTGCGCAGACGGTACAGCCAGTACAGGCCTCGTTAATGTGGTACGACATTCTATTTTCCTTTTTCCTTGGAGCGCAGGCTTTCGATTATCCTGCCGAATCGCTCGCCCTTATAGATAACCGGTACAGGGTAGAGGGGATTGCTCTCCTTGCCTGCCCACTTGATCATCTGCGGAATGTCCTCGCTTTTTATGCAGTCAAAGCTTTTGGGGATTCCCATGCGTTCGTTCATGGCATAAATCGCGTCGATAAAGGCACGGGCTTTTTCCGCATTGGTCTTCGTGTCCGTTGCGGTTACCAGCCCGGCGACCTCAGCCAGACGTGCAAGTTTTTTGTGAACTTTATTGCCGTAGTCTTCCAGCACCCTTGGAAGGATGACCGCATTTGCCAGACCATGGGGAGTGTTGTACAATCCTCCCATAGTGTGGGCAATGGCATGAATGTTCCCCACTCCGGCACGGGTAAAGGCGAAGCCTGCCTTGTACGAAGCAAGCAACATGGCCTGCCGTGCCTCGACGTTGTTTCCGTCGGCGTATACCGTTTCAAGGTTTGCAAAAATAATTTTCACAGCATCAAGGGCGAACCGGGTACTTTCCCCTGTGCTGTAAGTCCAGCACAGGTAGGCCTCCACAGCATGGGTCAGTGCATCCATGCCCGTCGTGGCGGTTATCGACGGGGGCAGACCCGTTGTCAGTTCGGGGTCAAGGATTGCGTAACGTGGGATAAGGCTAAGATCCATTATCGCATACTTGTGATGCGTTTCCGTGTCGGTGATTAGGGCGGCGATGGTGGTCTCGCTGCCGGTGCCGGCGGTGGTGGGTATTGCGATAAAGGGCGGAAGCCTTCCCAATACTTTGAGAAGGCCACCCAGCTTGTTCACGCTTTTTCTGGGCCGCACCACACGGGCCGCCGCCCCTTTCGCCGCATCCATCGGGGAGCCGCCGCCCAGGGCGATAATGCCGTCGCAACCCTCCGCCAGATACAGCCGCTGGATGGCGTTTACCGTGTTCACGGAAGGGTTCGGCTCCACCTCGCTAAACACCACGTGGGGAATTTCCGCCTTTGCAAGCACCTCAACAACCCGAGCCGCAATGCCTACCTTTATCAGCCCCTTGTCCGTGACCAGCAGCGGCTTTTTTACCCTTTGTTCAAGCAGCAGCCCCGGAATCTTCCCTATACTGCCCGGTCCTTCAATCGGGATTGCCTTCCGCCAAGGGAGAACCCTGGCCCCGTAGTTAAAGACAAACTGGAACACCCTGCAAAAAACAACAAACATGCGGCATTATAGCACATTATCGACCATGGCAACAGAAAATCGTACTCGAAAGTCCGAAAGCTGTCGATTGACAGATGCCCTTCAGGTCGTTACATTCATTACTATGAGCGAGTACGTAATCGATGGTGGGATTCCCATCGCAGGCAAAATAAAGGCAAGCGGAAACAAAAATGCGGCCCTGCCGTGCATAGCGGCGGTATTGCTTACCGATGAACCGGTCATACTCAGGAATATCCCCGAAATCGAAGACGTGCACGTCATGTTCGAGATTTTTACCGCGCTTGGGGGAAAGGTGGAATCGCTGGAACCCAACGCCTTTCGCCTACACCTTGGCAATATCACGACTTCCACTGTGCCCATCGAACAGGCAAAAAGGATACGTGCGTCGATTCTGTTCGCAGGCCCACTCCTGGCCCGACTCGGCAAGGTTGTTTTGCCGCCTCCGGGTGGGGATGTTATCGGCAGGAGGCGGCTGGACACCCATTTCCTTGCCTTTGCCGAACTGGGGGCAAAGACGAAAATAGCCGACGCTTTTACCTTTACCGCCAAGCCGCTGAAAGGGGCCGACATCTTCCTGGACGAGGCATCGGTTACCGGCACGGAAAACGCGATCATGGCGGCCGTGCTTGCGACGGGAAAAACGATACTTACCAACGCCGCCAGCGAACCCCACGTTCAGGATCTTTGCCGAATGCTGGTTTCCATGGGGGCGCAAATCGAAGGCATAGGTTCAAACATACTTACCATCACCGGGGTAAAGAAACTTTCGGGCTGCGACTTTACCATTGGGGCGGACTTTATGGAAGTCGGCTCCTTTATCGGGCTTGCCGCCGTTACCGGGGGGGATCTGTACATAGAAGGAATACGGCCCCAGGATCTGCGACCTGCCAAGATCGCCTTTGGCAAACTTGGCATCTGTTGGACGCAGGACGGGTCGGTCATACACGTTCCCAAAAAGCAGGCCATGAAAGTCAACTACGACCTTGGCGGCATGATTCCCAAAATCGACGACGCACCATGGCCGGGCTTCCCACCCGATCTTACCAGCATCATTACCGTGGTAGCCACGCAGGTAAATGGAACGGTGCTAATCCACGAAAAAATGTTCGAGTCTAGGATGTTCTTTGTTGACAAACTCATAGGGATGGGGGCAAGGATTGTGCTGTGCGATCCACACCGTGCGGTCGTCGCAGGCCCTGCAAAACTCCAAGGCTCGGAAATGACCAGCCCGGATGTACGTGCCGGAATGGCCATGCTGATAGCCGCCTTTTGCGCCGAGGGAAAAAGCGTCATACGCAACGTCTACCAGATTGAGCGTGGATACGAAAACCTTGTTGAAAGGCTTTCCGCCCTGGGCGCAAGAATCGTCAAGAAAACCATGCCTGAAGGATAACGATTTTTCCGTTAAACATAACCAAAATGCTGGCCCCTTGCCTTGACAGTATCATTTGTAAGTGGTATGATATCCTCTGTGAGCATTAAAGCCAGTCATAATTTTTTTTAAGTCGGTAAACATGCAGTAGGCATCTGCATGTTTTGCTTTTTTGCCACGAACTTTAACGGCATTGGTCTTTCAAGGTGTTCGGATACGAGCCAGCTAGGACTAGGGGGTGTAAGTGGCAGACTCACGAGTTGACTTAGAAACGCCGCAAAAGCCAAAGCGAAGTTTTTTCCGTAGGTTGGTTTTGGGAACAACGACGCTTTCGATCCTGAGTTTGGTCGTTATGTTCTTCATCGTTAACACCGTAGTTCGTGGTGTTATATACGACAACGTAATAGGCATTACCCAACGAGACACGATAATCTACGCCCGTGAAATAGACGCATGGTTTAAAGATAGCCATCAACTCGTGGAATACCTAACCATAACCTGGCAGACAACGGGTATAGAACCAGGAGTTGGGCACGCCATCGATCCCATCGCCGCAAGCTTCATGAGGGAATTCGATTTCTTCATGGAGGTTTACGTGGGCTTTGAGGATGGCCGCTTCGTAGGTGGCAGTGGCCTGGTTCCAGACCCGGACTGGGATCCCACAACCCGCCCCTGGTACAAGGCCGCCATGGAAGCCCCAGGGGAGGTAGTTACCGTGCTGCCTTTCGTCGATGACTTTACGGGCAACATTATTGCCGCCGTATCCCAATGGGTCCCGGAGTTGGACGGCAGGGCGGCCGTCGTTGGCGTGGGCATAAAACTTAGCGCAATCCTGGAAACGGTCGAGCGGCATCAGGTCGCGGGAGGAGGGTACCTCATCCTGGTAGGGCCAAACGGCGAGATAATCTCCCACCCCAACGTTTATTACAACCCCACCCCGGACAGGTTTCATAACCTTGGGGACATCCCGAACGGGGAATTGTTGATGGAGATTATCGCATCCAGCAATCGTATTGCGCAGTTTAACGACTTTAGGCTGGGGCCTTCATACTTTATGGTTTTTCCCTTGGAAGCCGCAGACTGGATCCTGGCCGCAATCGTCCCTGCCACGGTTGTGCGTGGCCCCGTTGTACAAAACCTTACGCTTATAATGGTTACCCTTGCGGTCTTTTTGATAGCACTGTTTTTGTTCACCATGTTTTTTGTTTCACGGATCACAAGGAGCATGGAGGAGAGCCACTTTGCCGAGGAAAGATTGCGTATTGTTTTTGACAACATGCCCCTGGTTTCCAATGTTCGTAGCAAAGATTTTGGCATTCTAACTTGCAATGCGGAAGCCCCAAAGATGTTCGGTTTGCGGGACAAGCAGGAATACCTTGACAGGTTTTTCGAGCTTTCGCCCGAGCTTCAGCCTGACGGTATGCGTTCGGATGAAAAAGCGGAAAGCCTAATAAGTCAGGCTTTTGCAACGGGAAAGGTGCGCTTTGAGTGGATGCATCAGACAGTGGATGGAGAACCGATACCCACCGACGTAACCCTGGTTCGTGTTGATATACAAGGTGGGGATCATATCCTGGCGTTTGTCAGGGACTTGCGTGAAGCCTATGCAGCCCAGAAAAAGGAACACCAACTAATGCAAAGGATGCAGGCAATACTGGATTCCTCGCCTTTGATGTGTTTTATTTTTGACGAAAACTGTAATGTTTTGGAGGCCAATCAGGAAGCGGAACGCCTTTTCAAAATACCCGACAAGCGAATATTTATGAACAACTATTTTGACTTTTCTCCGGAATACCAACCGGACGGCGTTGCTTCCAGGGAAAAGGCGCTTGCGGAGGTAAGAAAGACCCTTGCAACCGGCAGTACTCGTTATGAATGGATATACCAACTCCAAGACGGAACACCGATCCCCTCCGAAGAGATTCTGGAGAAGGTAACACTTGAGGGCCGTGACCTTGTCATAGCCTATACCCGTGACTTACGTGATTTATACAAGCATATAGAAACTAACAAGCGTATGCAGTTTTTATTCGATGCCATGCCACTTGTGCTGGCCTTTTGGGATAAAAATCTCAACATCATGGAATGCAACCAGGAGGCAGTCAGGCGGTTTGGGCTGTCGAGCAAAGAGGAGTTCAAGGAAAAGTTTTTCGAGCTTTCGCCCGAGTTTCAGCCGGATGGTACCTCGTCGAATGAAAGGGCCATTGAATTCTTACAACAAGGGTTCTCCCATGGCTATATTGAATTTGAATGGCTGCATCAAAAACATGACGGAACTTACATACCCACGGAGGTTTTATGCCTTCGCAGCGAATACATGGGCCAGGAAATACTCCTTACCTGTGCCAGGGATCTACGGGAATTAAAGGAATCGCAGCAAAGGGAAACCGAAACAAACAAGCGCATACAGCTTATGTTCAATGCAACGCCCCTTATCATCGAGTATTGGGATAAGGACTTTAACTGTATCGACTGCAACAAAACCGCACTTGAGTTTTACGGACACTCAAGCACAGAGGAGTACGGGAAAAAAATGTATAAAGACATGCCCAGATTTAACCTCAGCGGTAAAGCCTCACGGGATCAATGGGTACAACACCTGGAAAAAATATTTAGAGAAGGTTACGCCCGTTTTGATTGGATGGAAAAACGACCAGACAGTGAACCCATCTTCCTGGAGGTACTCGGTGTACGCATGAATTATAACGATGACACGGTGGTCGTTACATACTCCAACGATGTTACCCAACTAAAGCAAACCCTGATAATGATGCGAGAAGCGGACGAACGCGCTCAATTGATGCTTAGCGGTACGCCGATTGCCTGTTATCTGATCAACAAAGATTTTGAAGCTATCGACTGCAACAAGGAAACTCTGCACCTGTTCGGTTTTGCGGACAAGACCGATGGCATATTCAACTTCAAGGAAGTGTTTGCAAAACATTGGGTTAGCGAAATGAGAAAAAATTTTGACAAAGCCCTTGAAACTGGTGCCGAACGGTTCGAGTGGGTTTTGCAGAAGCCCAATGGCGGGGAGGCCATTCCCTGCGATATTACGTTTATACGCCTTACCCATAGGGGCGAGTACGTCATCGCGGCATACATATTCGATCTGCGTGTATTAAAAGAGATGTTAAAGGAACGGCAACGGGTGGAAATAGCCGAGGAAAGTTCTCGTTCAAAAAGCAAGTTTTTGGCCAGGATGAGCCATGAGATCCGAACGCCGCTGACGGCCGTTTTGGGTATCTCCGAAATCCAGCTAAAAGACCCGACACTACCTCCCATTACCGAGGAGGCCTTCGCCAAAATCCATAACTCGGCCAGTACGCTCCTGGGCCTCGTAAACGACATTCTGGATCTCTCCAAAATAGAGGCGGGGAAAATGACCCTAGTGAATGGAAAGTACGAGGTGGCAAGCATGATCAGCGACATCGTGCAACTGCACCTGGTTTATCTGGGTAGCAGAAACATCAAATTCCACATCCAGGTGGACGAACAACTGCCAACGTACCTTATAGGCGACGAGCTTCGCATGAAGCAGATCCTGGGCAACCTACTGTCCAATGCGTTCAAGTACACCGAGGAGGGGTCGGTGGAACTGTCCCTGTCTTGCCAAATGGACGACACCACGGAAGGCCATGTGACGCTGGTCATCGGCGTTCGTGACACGGGTATGGGTATGACCCAAAAACAGGTGGATGCCCTGTACGATGAATACACTCGCTTCCACGAACGGGAAAAGCGCATCGTAGTCGGCACGGGACTGGGGATGTCCATCGTATACAGCCTGGTAAAGATGATGGACGGCCAGCTCGACGTGGAAAGCGAATCCAGCAAAGGCACCAATGTCGTAGTCCGTATACCGCAGGAAATAGCCAGCCAGGAGGTTCTGGGCAAGGAGACCGCACACAACCTACAGCAGTTAGAGACGAGCATGGGAGCCGCCGCAAAAAGGTTCAAGTTCGTACCGGAACCTATGCCCTATGGTACTGTGCTGGTGGTGGACGATGTGGACACAAACCTATACGTCGCAAGAGGACTGCTGTTGTTCTACGATCTGAAAATCGAAACCTGTGATAGCGGCTATGATGCGATAGAAAAAGTCAGGCAGGGCAACGTCTACGACATCATATTCATGGATCATATGATGCCCGGCATGGATGGCGTTGAAACCACGAAAACCCTGCGTGGCATGGGCTACATGCACCCCATCGTGGCGCTTACCGCCAACGCCCTGATTGGCCAGGCGGAGGAATTCCTGCGCAAAGGCTTCGACGGCTTCATTCCTAAGCCGATTCAGACCGCACAATTGAACTCGATTCTGACGAAGTTTGTCCGTGACAAACAGCCGCCCGAGGTAATCGAGGCGGCACAGGCGGCAGGCGGAAACAGGCTCTCCCTTTTAGGAGGGGAGGATGGCGGCATAGACGGCTACCTTGCCAGGCCGGACGTGGCGAACAAGCTTCGGAAGGATTTCGCGAGAAGCCAGAAGAACGTGCTGTCGGACATAAAGCGCGCCCTTCACTCCGGGGATATAAAGACGGCTCACCGTCTTGCGCACACCCTTAAGGGTTTGGCCGGCACCATAAAGGAGACCATCCTGGCACGAACCGCCGCCGATCTAGAAGAGGTGCTTGTGCAGGGGGAGGCTGGCGAGGCGGCCATGCAGCAACTATCAGCTCTGGAACGGGAACTGCTACCGGTTATTTTGGGCATAGAAGTCGGAATGCCCGATAACAGCACACCGCCACCTGGCGCAGACTTGAATAAGGACAAGGTAATGGAGATACTGGATAGGCTTGCCGATTCGCTGTCGGAAGACAGTGCGGAAAACCTGGACTTGATTGAGGAATTAAGGGGGATCCCGGAGGCCGCCGTCCTTGTAAGACAGGTCGAGGACTTCGATTTTGACACGGCATCGAAAACGCTAGCAACACTAAGGGAAGTTTTGGAGGTTTAAGTATGAACATGGACACGGACACGGAAAAACGAACCATATTGATAATCGACGACACGCCAATGCAAATCCGCGTACTAAGCCAGATGCTAACGCCCATGTACGACGTAAAGATTGCCAAAGACGGGGAAAAGGGCTTGGAGCTGGCCCATAAACACATCATCGACCTTATTCTGCTGGACATCGTTATGACGGGTATGTCCGGGTTCGAGGTGCTTGGGGAGCTGAAAAAATCCAGTATTACCCGGCACATACCGGTAATCTTTATAACATCCATGGACTCGGCCGAAAACGAGGCAAAGGGCCTGGCCCTTGGCGCAGTTGACTATATAACCAAACCGTTCATGGACGACATCGTCAAGCTGCGTGTCGGCCTGCACATGCAGCTTATTTCCCAGATGCAGACGATAGAAAGGCTCGGCCTGTTTGACAGCCTGACTGGGGTTCGCAACCGCCACAGCTTTAACACAATGATGCAGACGGAATGGAACACCGCAATCCAGAACAAGACGTGCATAAGCCTGTTGATGCTGGACATCGATCATTTCAAGATTTTCAACGATAAGTACGGGCATCTCAGCGGCGATTCCTGCCTTAAAACAGCCGCCGATGTTTTTCAGGCGGCTGTCGATGTTCATGGCGTTTCCGTGTTCAGGTGGGGCGGCGAGGAATTCGCCATACTGTTGCCTGGCGTGACGTTGGAGGATGCGGCGGTCATAGCGGAACAGGTAAGGCACGCCATGGAAAGCACACCGGTGTCGTGTGGCGAGGATGGCACGACCAATATGACGGTGAGCATAGGTGTCGGCACGATTTTCCCCCAGTCCGGGGACAGGATAGAGAAATTCTGCGACGACACGGACAAGGCCCTTTACAAAGCAAAGCAAAACGGAAGAAACCGTGTGGAGACGACGGCTGCCAAAGGCTGACATTGGGGCTAACCCGTCTTCGATACCTTGAAAAAATGCGCCTTTTGGTATATAACATCAGTATGGCACATAAGCGAAGCAGTGTGACTAAAAAGTTCGGGATCCTCACGGCAGGTGGGGATTGCCCTGGACTGAACACCGCTATACGTGGTGTTTGTCGTGCGGCGCAAGGCCGCTATGGTATGACCATTGTGGGCATATCGGACGGATTTCGGGGTGTTATCGAGGAGAACGTTCGTATCCTCCAACCGGAGGATTTCTCTGGAATACTCACCAGGGGTGGGACCATCCTGGGGACGAGCAGGGAAAAGCCTTTCAAATCCGAAATTGGACATTCCGACGATATCGTGGGCGAAAAGGTAACCGCCGTCAAGAAAACCTACCACAAGCTTGGGCTTGACTGCCTGGTGGTGTTGGGTGGTAACGGCACCAATACCACGGGCTACCATTTCGCACAGGAAGGGCTTAACGTAATCGGCCTTCCCAAGACCATCGACAACGACATTGTTGGCACCGACCGTACCTTCGGGTTTCATTCGGCGTTGGCGATAGGCACCGAGGCAATTGACCGCCTGCACTCCACGGCGCAGAGCCACAACCGGGTGATTGTAATCGAACTGATGGGCCACAAGGCCGGCTGGTTGGCGCTCTATGCCGGTGTCGCCGGCGGCGGCGACGTAATCCTGTTGCCGGAAATCCCCTACAACATTAAAGCCATAGGCCATCACCTGGAGGAAAGGGCGAAATCGGGCAAGAGTTTTTCCATCGTGGTCGCTGCGGAAGGTGCGCTGTCCATAAAAGAAGCGGACATGGATAAGCGTGATCGCAAAAAGTACCGAGCCGAAAACGGCCCTTCCGTTGCCTACCGAATCGCCCGTGAGATTCACGAGGAAACGGGCATGGAAACCCGTGCCACCGTCCTGGGATACGTGCAGCGTGGCGGCATTCCAAGCGCCTCGGATCGTGTTTTTGCCACGAGCCTGGGTACCGCCGCCGCCGACCTTCTTGCCAAGGGCGAGTACGGTCGCATGGTTGCCCTTAGGGGTGGTCGCATCGATTCGGTGGATCTAAGCGTTCCTGCTGGTCATGTTAGAACGATACCTGCGGATCACTACATGATCGACACGGCAATCGCCGTGGGAACCTGCATGGGAATGGACTAAGGCTTGGGCTTTCCTACTTAGCGAAGGCTTCTTTCAGGCAGAAAGATGGGCAGTTCTCGCCGACAACCCGCAGCACTTCGACCGAGGGCATTAGGCGAGACTTTATTTCGAAAGCTTCACAGGCGTTGGGCCGAAGGGGATCCCAGCTTACCCTGTAGTGGACGCACTTAATGCATTGGGGTGTTCTCGGGTTTCGACCATTTGGCTTTTGACCAGACACTTCCGATCCATGTCCCCCAGGAACATATATATCCACCGCAAGCAGGCAACCTATGCGTCTACGCCGAACAGCATACCGGCGAACGGGCTTGTTGCGAGGGCGTAATAGCTGGCATCCGTTTCCTCTACAAAGGCCCTTAGCTGTGTATACTGCTCCAGGAGGGCATTCACACGCTCCTCGTTGCTCGCATACACTTCGGCATCCATGTTTATTTCGGCACCCACGTTCACTTCGGCGACGACGGGCGTGGCCTGTGGCTCCGTCCTTGAAACGGAAAGCTGATAACTTATCTGCTCCAACTGTCCCAAAAGGATGTCAATGACCCTAGATGCGTCTATGTTCACCCCTTCTGCACTTTCGGGGGCTGGTACACCGGAAGCCTGCCTGAGCTGTGCGTAGGTAGACGATTCGGAGGCGGGAAGTCTGCCGCCATAAAAGTCGTTGATCGCGTATCCCATGATGGGGTACATTTCGTAATGTGATGCTCCAATTGTCATAGCAATATCCTCCTACCGTCAAGGATGGGCTTGGAAACTCCACGGCAATGGTGCTACCGTAGACCTCGGCACCCTCCTTTGCTATGAATATCGGACTCTGGGTTATGGGCTTTAGCGGAATTTTGCCCTTTGCGAGGATTTTTTTGGTTTAGGGCTTTTGGTTTCGAGGCTGGCAAACATCATAATAACTCACCTGGGTATTTCTTTCACTAAGGCGATTCGTTAGGACGAAGCACCGAAAAGCTCAGAAATTGTTGTGGGCGGTACAAGCATTGCACATTCGAGTAATCGATAAAACAGCAGCCCCCTCTCGGCTGACTTCCTACGGTTAAAACGAAAAACAAACTCGTCCAAATACGCCTG
>Ga0209755_10004993_pt1 | contig 15335 bp, 12 predicted proteins | sample TergutCo191P1_FD_187301 | JGI IMG/M metagenome (GOLD analysis project Ga0209755, IMG submission 187301) | Cornitermes sp. P1 segment gut microbial communities from Petit-Saut dam, French Guiana - Co191P1 (SPAdes) (version 2) | ecosystem: Host-associated > Arthropoda: Insects > Digestive system... | reverse complement strand
GTTACAATTTTTTCCGAAGGATCGATGTCAACAGGTTTCATTATAAAAATTTCCTGTTTAAGTTCTTCTTCCGCAACTCCCTGCGCTTTCAAGGCCATCACTCTTGTTGATGTGTTTTCGCGTATCTTATCGAACAACTGCCTTACGGTGCGGGCATTGGCAAAATCTTTTGTCCTTGACGAATAGATCATTTTTAATTTGTTCCGAAGAGCCGCTTCAAACCCGTCAGCGAAAATAAGATTTTTCTTTTTGCACATACCCTCGAAAATTTTGTACATTTCTTCGGGAGTATAATCGTCAAAATTGATATAATCGGAAAAACGTGATTTTAAGCCGGGGTTAGACGAAAGGAAATCTTCCATTTGTTTTGAATAACCTGCGACGATAACAACAAATTTTCCTCTGTCATCTTCCATTCGCTTTAGCAGAGTATCAATCGCGTCCTGCCCCGAGGCGCTGCCGTCTGCAAGCGTATACGCTTCATCAATAAACAAAATACCGCCCATTGCGTTATCGCACTGTTTGTTAACAAGCGGGCCGGTCTGCCCCGCGTATTGCGCGACCAGTTTGCTTTTATCCGTTTCGATCAGGTTGTTAGACGGCAGAAGCCCCACCGCTTTAAACACATTACCCATGATACGGGCGACAGTTGTTTTACCTGTGCCGGGGTTTCCGGTAAACACAAAATGCTTGGAAAGAACTTCATTCTCGCCCATAAGTTTTTGAGCCTGTAAAGTATTGGCGATTCTTTTGATCGCGTCTTTTACAGCGTCAAGCCCAGTCAATTCATTGAGCTCTTTGAGCGCTTCTTCAATCGTTACGGATTTTTCGGATGTTGTGGAGGGAATATCATCCGGCATAAAAGTCATGCTGTCATCAGAAGATAAATTTGAAGCGTCAGATGATGAGAGACGATCCGCCTGATTCTTTTTCGCTTCATCCATCAGGTTTCTGGCTTCGCGGCCATTGGCGAAATCTTTTGTTTTCCTCGCGCAGCGATCCTTGAAAAACGCTACAACCTTTTCTCTTGTATCCGCAGGAACAATAAATTTTTGTTTTCCCGAGAGACTTTCAAAAATCCTTGTTAATTCTTCCGGGTTGTAATCTTCAAGATTGAAGTATTTAGTAAAGCGGCTCTTTAATCCTTCGTTGGCCGTAAGGAACTTTTCCATCGGGCTTTTATATCCCGCTACAACAACCATGAATTTCCCGCGATCATCTTCCATGCGTTTCAACAGGGTGTCGATACATTCCTGCCCGAACTGGTCGCTGTCATCCTGTTTTAAGGTGTAAACTTCGTCAATAAATAGGATGCCGCCCATCGCACTATCGCAAACATTATTAGTTAATGGCGCTGTCTGCCCGATGTAGCCCGCAACAAGTTTGCTCCTGTCAACTTCCACGACATGACCTGAATCCAAAAGGCCGAGGCCTTCGAAGATTTTGCCCAACAGCCTTGCTACGGTAGTTTTACCCGTGCCGGGATTTCCGGTAATTACAAAATGCTGAGCGGGTTTTTCAATTTTGGTGCCTTTCTTTTCAAGCTCTGCAATTTGATTGAGCTGGGCGTAAAGGCTTTTAATTTCACTTTTTAAATTATCCATACCGATTATGGAATCAAGCTCTTCCATAATCTCCTGAATGCTTTTCTTCTCTTCTATCTGTCCTTTAATATCATCCGGTAAAATAATTTGATCGCTCACGCCCCTTTGATAATAAGAACCCATAATCGCATGAGCTTCATTTTTCGCGAGATAGCCGTTAACGGCGGATATATCCGAGTTCGGCTTTTTAAGTTCTTTATACAAGAAGCGGAAGCGTTTCATTAATTTTTCCTGAGCATCGGAATTGAATTTCAATCCCATTTTCTCAAGGTCATGTTCGGTAATGGAGCAGAATTGCGCGGGATTATAATCGGGAATAATAAATATTTTCTGAAAACGCCCCGTAATATTTTTATTTTCAGGCGACTTGACAAATTCCCGTAAACCAAACGGAAGCCCTGCCAATAAAATAACAGGGTCGTCTTTGTTCGCGTCCATTCTGATGATGAACTTTGAAAACGCCGGCAGCGCCTTACCGTCAACATCAACAAGCTTGTGGGCATTGTCCACAAAAATCATTCCGCCCTTCGCGTTAGTAAAAAGAAGATCGATATCGTCATCCGCCATTGCTTCAAGAGAGCCGCCGTCAACGGCTGTTTTATTTTTAGAAATCGCTCCGTATTTTAAAAGAAGCCCTTCAATGATATTCGGGATCAGATGGGTTTTACCTGTGCCGGACGCGCCGATGATGATCGCGTTATACGGATAGCGTACGGCGGCCTGGGTTTTTTTCATGCCTTCCAGAATATTCTGTAATATTGATAGCGCGGTTTTTATATCATCAAGACCGAAAAGATCATCAAGACCTCCAACAGGCGGAAGCACGGCTCCGCCGGCAACTGCTGCCTGAGCAGCAGCCTGCTGGACAATTTTATTGCCGCACTTTTTGCAGAATTTCGCTATGCTGCGATTATCAGCATTACATTGAGTACACTGCATTTAAACCTCCATTTACCATCTTATATCCATTGTCCGCCGAGAGCTGGGTTAGCGCAATCGTTAGGCCCGTTATCATGCTCAACACTGTAAGCGTTGCATCTCCATTTGCGGGGCCCGACTATTTTAACAGCGTTATGAAAACGGCGGGCATCCTGCTGGCTCTGAAATGTTTTATTGGCGAGTATTCTCTGCGCTTCTTCGGCATCCGCCTGCGCTTTCGCTCTCTGCCTCTCAAGGTCTGCCTTGCGCGCCTGCGCGTCCCGAATCATACTGAGCTTTTTTTCATCATCCTGCTTTTTGGCGCGTTCTTCCTCTTTCCTTGCTTCATCCGCTTTTCGCGCGGCGGAGGCGTCTGCGTCCGAGCCGGTTTTTAAGAGCGCCGCCATTTTACTGTCCGAAAAGCGTCCCATTTTTGACTTAACCGGCGACGGCCCTGTTTCAGATAAACCTTCGCTTTGCAGGAGGGCTTCAATTTCAGCCAGTTCGGTATCGATGGCGATAGTTTGTTTGACTGAATCGACTAACTTTTTCGCGTCCGGATCTTTTTCCGCCAGTTCCATCGCAGCGACAGCGCCCTCAGTCAGAGGACGTCCGCACTTGGAACAAAAATCAAAAATACTTAAAATATTGCAGGAAGGACAGATAATCCCGTCTTTTGGATTGCCGCATTCAGCGCAAAAACCGGCGTCCGGCGGAATCTGCGCGTAGCAGAACATACACTGGCCTTCCAAAAGCCATGCCTTGCATACCTCGCAAATATCCGCTTCCGGCTTTGCTTCTGCTCCGCAGTTTGGGCAAAAAGTCGGTCCTTTCAGATTGAAACCGCATTCAGGGCAGAAAATAGCGTCTTCCGGCACTTCAGCGCCGCAATTTGGGCAAAGGATAGCGGTCATTTCAACGGTTTTTTCTTTTGTTTTTACAGGTCCGGGAGCGGTGGTTTTTTTTGGTTCATGTTTTTTAGCTTCTTGATAATTTGGCATAATACTTCTCAATATACCTCAATATATATGAGTATTATCACAAGATTATCAATATTTGGCAATATATATGTGGAGAAAAGAACGAGTTATCACCCTATGTAAATCAGTAGTATATGAAGATGAATTTACAAGCGTATTGCTTCAACCATATAGCGGATACTAAAACCATTAGCTGCTGCGCGCTTCATTTCTATAACAAAAATGACAGAGCTGCCTTTTTCGTCAATGATAACTCTCTTCATATTATATTGTACAATTCCCTGTCTGATATGGTTTGGAGTTCCGACAGTGTAGTTTTTCGTCTGTCCATCCGAAGTAGTGCTGTCAAATTTAATATAAAATTGAGATCTGGCATTTTGTCCGCTGCCAGTTATTGTGGGGATTAATTGCGCGGTATAGCGCTTACCGGAAAGAAAATCGCGGAAATTGATCCTTTCACCGTTTGCAGGCGGGTTTTCATCCCTTGAAATATAAAGAGGCAGCCCTTGATTCTGGAAATTAATGCCATTCTGCGCCGCAAGATTGAAATTATTGGAAACTAACTGATGAAAAATACCGGATCCATCCTGTCCGGCCCTGATTGGAGAATTTTGCGTAACTGAAGCTCTTCCGTTTTGGACAAATACATTACGGCTGACATCAATGATAAAAATCTCGGCCCATGGATGTAAAGACGGAGTTTGAACCCCGTATTGGCCAAACATATATGTTTTGCCGTCCTGAGAAAATCCCAAATCGACAAAAACAGCGGTATCTCCCGCCCACAGAGCGGAAACGCATGTGAAAAGTAATATTAATACAGTAAAAACTGTTTTTTTCAAATACATAGAGTTCCCCTTACCTCATATTATCGGTAATAAATTTATTGTCTTGAGAAAAATAAATTATCAATGTAAACTTCATTATGACACTTTCGGACAGAAATACGTTTTTTAAGACAAGCATCGTATTTTGCGCGGTAATTATTCTGTTGACGCTGGCAGCTTCCTTTCTGATTGTGTCATCTTACCCGGAAATCGAAGAAAATACCCGCAGACCGAATGATTTTTTCAGGATCATTACAGGCTGGATCCTCGGCAATAGTTATTACGCCGTTCATGCCGCGCTGTCACTTGCCGCGCTCTTCTCATTCATAGTAATGATCATCATTCACTCTTTTTTTGAGAGAACCCCTGCCCCGGAAATCCTTTACGTTGCCTTTTTTACAATTTCCCTCTCTGTTGAAACTTTGCGGCTCTTCCTGCCTCTTTATTTGATATATAACTTTCCGTCTTTTTATCTGAGGATTGCCGCCCGCGTTTTGCTCTTCGCCCGGTTTTTCGGGATTTTCAGTCTTTTCACTGCCGGATTATGCGCAGCAGGGTTAACTGTGCAAAAATACCGAAACGCGATATTCATTATCATCGTCGCCGTACTTGCAATCACTCTCAGCGTTCCGATTGATGTCCACACATGGGACACAGGATTTAATTATATAAGCGGTTATCCGGCAACATTCAGAATGATTGAAATTCTCGTTTTTATCACCACAGTAGCAAGCTTCCTTATCGCCGCAAAAGCCCGCGATTCCAAAGAATACGTTTATGTAGCAGTCGGCGTTGTATTTGCCCTAATCGGAAGAAGCATCCTCCTTGGCACAGACAACTGGATAGGGGTAGTTTTTGGAATAACACTGCTAATCATTGGAATATGGTTTCTCTGCAACAAGGTACATAAGATACACTTGTGGCTATAATGGTGCCAGGCACTATTTTTTAAACAGCTTATAAAACAGCAGCAAAAACTTATAACCAATGTAAGGGAAAAGCCTGAAATATTTGAGCGGATTTTGAACACAATACCCGAACCATTCCAGCCCCTTATCAAATGAAGAGCGCGAAGGATGTTTTTTTCTCTCGGCGAAAACGTCAAATATGTCACTGCACCATAGCCTCATTCCGGGGCCGAGGGTTTTATTGTTTCTTGCGATCCAGCGTTCACTGCCGCGGACACCTTTACCGACCAGCAGAAGAGTAGGCGATGACTTTTTTATGGCTTTGATTATCGTTGGCTCGTCCTGCCGCCTGAAATTGCCGGTAAAACGCCCGACAATATGCAATTTCGGGAATGTCTGCTTAATGTTTTTTTCTGTTTTTGAAAGAACTTTGGGCCTTCCGCCCAAAAGATAGCAAGTCAATTCACGATTTTCCAGAGTGGTAAGCATACTGACAATAAAGTCAAAAGGCATATACCTGTGGGCTTTTTTACCTGTCAGAAATTTGATACCGCTGATGAGACTTTTGGAAATAGGGATGACAAGCGCGGCTCTGGATACATAATAGCGGTATTCATTATTCATCCGGGCGAATAATAAATCCCAAAGTGACAGCAGAACAATATTGAGTTCAGTTTTCCCTTTTAATAGCTCATAAACAACATCACTCAGATTTTCAGGCGCGACTATATCAATCGGGATTTTCAGAAAATCTATTCGCTGTTTGATTTCACTTAAGTTTACTTCGCCTTGCTCAGCTCCCACGCATTTCTCTCCAATAAAATAATTTTAATCGCCGCAGCGCAGTAGAGCGCGGCTGTTTCCGTACGCAAAACAGAATCCCCAATGGTCAATAGTTTGAAACCATTCTCCGCAAAAACGGAAACTTCTTTATCAGAAAATCCCCCCTCAGGCCCAATAGCAAATGCTATTCTATTCGGATATATCTTAAGATAACCATGAAGGCTATTATTATCAAGTCCCTTTTGACGCACTTCACAATGATGAAAAAGTAAGCCAAGCGCCCCGTCACCACCAATTTTCTTCCAGTAGTCAAAAAGCTCGTCCCTTGTTAAAGGCTTATGAAGAGCCGTAGCAATCCGTGAGCCGCTCTGCTGCCTTGCCTCCCTGATTATACGCTCCCAACGTGAAAATTTCTGCCCCACCGCGCCTGTCTTCGCAATCGAAAATTCCGACACAAACGGAACGATCTCTGAAATGCCGCCCTCTGCCGCCTGCCGCACAATCAGATCCATCTTATCACCCTTGGGCAATGCCTGAAAAAGGACGATGGGAGGCAGCTCACAAGATCCTGCAGGGTTGTCTTTCTGATAATCCTGACAGTATTTAACAGTGAGGAAATTTTCACTGATTGAAACTACCTGAACAAGCGTCTCTTCCCCTCCCGGCAAAAGTGCAGGGAAGAACTCTCCAACGGCAAGGCGACGAACACGGACAAGATAATGGTAATCATCTCCTTCAAGCCGGATAAAACCGTCCTTGTCGGGGTTGGTGTTTAAAATGAACTGTTTCATGGCGGTACTTTGATTGTAATGGAACTTTATATTTTTAACCATTGCCCCATTGCCAAAAATCCTCAAACCGGATATACTTTCCCGCATGACACAAAGTCCTGCCGTATCAAAAAAAAATCTCCTATCTTTGCCGCCGCGTGTCAGTACGGCTAAACCCATAAAAAAGCAAGTTGTCCCCCCCCCCCCCCCGTAATTGATGTTTATATATCTTTGTATTTATTCCAAAAAATTATAATTTCTTTTTTTATTTATTTCTCATTTAAAAAATTTCAGGAGGAAATTTATCATGTCAAAAATTCGTAATTGCCCGGGTTCAGGGTTTTGTATCATTCTTGCCATTTTCCTGAGTTTTGCTCTTATAATGGCATGTGATACTTCTGCAAATCAAGCGCCGACAGCCAATGCCGGATCTGATGGTACTGTTCAACTTTCGCCGATAGCCTCGATCATTCTCAACGGCAGCGGCAGCGATCCGGACGGAACTATTGCAAGTTACGCTTGGACATTAAAAAGTAAACCCGCAGGCGCAGCCGATCCGGTATTTGATGATTCGACAAAAGCCAATCCCAGAGTCAGCGGATTTGATACGATCGGTAATTATGTATTTCAATTAATCGTCACAGACAACGAAGGCAAAGCCAGCGCCCCGGCTACGGTAACCGTAAACGTGACACCGGCAGATGCTCCGGCAATAAGTAATATTACTGTTTCCGGCGCGGATCCGGCAAACGGAAAATACAAATATACCGACATCCTTACCCTGGGCGGCAATGCCGAAGTTGCCGGGTATACTTACGCTTGGTCTTACACTACCAATCCTGCCTCCGGCGTACGGCCGCTGAATTTCAGCAGCACCACAGCCGTCAACCCCACGATCAGCAATTTCCAGAAAAATACGGACTACACGATCAAGCTGACTATCACCGATCAGCACAGCGCAACTGCTTCGACGGATACCGTCATAAGTATTGCGGCAAATGCGCTGCCAACAGTGAGTGCGGGAAATGATCAAACCAAAACCCTGGCAAGCGGTCTGACCGTGACCTTGGCCGGCACAGATGACGACTCCGACGGCAGCATTGAATCCCGGGCTTGGACTTGTCTGTCCTATACTGCCGACCAAGGCGATGTCGAGACAGCATACACACCTGCTGAAGTGACGGCTCTGCTCAGCAATGCCGGCACAGCCTCGGCTGCCGCCGCTCTGCGCAAAGCGGGCACTTACGTTTTTCAATATGAAGTGACGGACAATGACGGCGCGAAAAAGGCCGATACCGTGACGGTGACGGTGGAGGCGACGACTGGTCCTCAAGATGTGAGCGTCACCTTCCCGGCTTTCGGTACAAATCCGACCGTGATAGACCTTAATCCTATTTTCACACCAGCTGTCAGCGCGGGCGCTGTCAGATTTGAGATTAAGGATGATAAAGGCAACGATGCTTACTGGGCAGATAAGAGTGACATAAGTTTAAGCCGTGATGCATCCAAATATGGCGTAATGTGGCCGTGGCCTCCGCCGTTATTCACTCAAACTTTTTATGATAATGCCGATAAAAAAGTAGGTGAGTATTCGTTTTATTTAGGAAATCTTGATACTGCGTATTTTAATCATATATACGACGAGGCTTACGGAATACTAACGTCATTACCTCCTACTCCTCTGACTTTACAGTTGACCAAGACAATAACGGAATTGCCATAAGCTAAATATTTCTTGTTAGAGTCTTTAACACCCCTTCGTTTGAAGGGGTGTTTTTTTGATATTTTGGCAACGCAATGGCAGCAGCTACCGCTTTTTTCTGTGCAATGTATTGACAATGAGCGTAAAATTTGGTATTTTTACTATAAGAGGTAAATATGACCGAATCAACCAATCTGAATATACGGATAGACAAGGAACTCAAAGAGCAAGCGGAATGTTTTTTCAGCGAACTGGGTTTGAATATGTCATCGGCGTTTAATATTTTTGTAAGACAATCTTTAAGACAGGGAAAAATACCTTTTGAAATTTCACTTGCCGCTGACCCGTTTTATAGCCCCACAAATTTGGCAGTTTTACGTAAATCAATTCAGGAAGCAAACAAAGGAAAATTTGTTACCAAGACTCTTGATGAATTACGGGCAATGGAATAATGAAAATAAATTTTACAGAAACCGGCTGGAAAGATTATCTTTTTTGGGAAGAACAGGATAAAAGAATACTCAAACAAATAAACAAATTAATTGCTGATATAGAGCGTAATGGCTATGACGGCATAGGAAAACCTGAACAGTTACGCAGTGATTTATCCGGCTGGTGGTCTCGCCGCATTGACGAAAAAAATCGTCTTGTTTACCGAATTATTGACGATAAAGCCGTAGAAATTTTGCAATGTAAAGGACATTACAGTGATAAATAAAATCCAGGATTCTTCCTATTCCTCACTCCTCATTATTCCATCTAAGATAATTTTACTGTAATCCCTTAGCAACATTTTCTGTCTTAACATACTTTCCCACTACAATTCTAAAGAGCCATTTTCCTTTGTCAAGTCAAACCCTTCCGCTCAGCCCGCAACCTGCGCCCTTTCCGCCGCTTCATCCTGTAAAGCGCGCAGTGTTCTTGCGTTCTGCATCAATTTTTGATAATTGCCGCTTCGCAGAATATTCAACGCTTCCTGCAGCTGGATATCGTATTCAAGATCGTAAACAGGAGCGATTGATGTCCGGTTAAGCTCATTTCTGATAAGCCGTCTCAGCAGAGACAGATCAAGACCGTATTCGCGCTCAAGGGTGCGGGCAAAAGTATCAATCTGAGCAGAGGCAGCCTGCGGATTTTTCTCGGCGAAAGGCGGAATAACATTATCGTTAATGAGACGGTTCATTCTGTCCGCGTCCTCTTCGGTAAATTGAGGGAACAGAATTTCATGATCAGGCGGAATTCCTACCTTATCAATATTAACATCGCTCGGTGTAAAATAACGGGCGGTTGTAATCTTAAAACCGACAGTGTTAGCGTTAAGAGGATAAACCTGCTGAACAGAGCCCTTGCCGAAAGAATTTTCTCCGACCAGATAAGCTCTTCCCCTGTCTTTCAAAGCACCTGCGACAATTTCAGACGCTGAGGCGGAACCTTTGTTAATCAAAACAATCACAGGCATATCAGCAGGAACAAGAGTTGACGAGCGCCTTGCGTTAAAGTCACGGTTTTCATTTTGCATTCTCGATCTTGTCCGCACAACAAGTCCGCCGTCTAAAAAGAGATTCGCAATATCAACAGCAGAATCAAGACGCCCGCCGTAATTATTGCGTAAATCAAGTATCAGGCTTTTGTAATTCTTGCTGCGAAAATCGTTGATAGCGTCTCTCGCCCTGTCTGCCGTATACGGGGTGAAGGTTATCAATTTTAAGTAGCCGGTATCTCCGATCATAGCGTGCTTGGCTGTCGGCACTTCAATGACAGCTCTCGTAATGGTCACCGGAAATTCCATCCTTTCGCCGCGTTTGATTATCAGTTTAACGCTCTCTCCGGGTGTTCCCCTCAATCTTGAAAGAACATCATCCATGGAAATGGTTTCGGTCGGAGTTCCGTCAATATCAATAATAAAGTCACCAGGTTGAATTCCGGCTCTCCAGCCGGGCGTATCTTCAATCGGAGAAACAACTTCTACCCACATGGGTTTTCCATCCGGTCTTGGAGAAACAGCTTTAGTGATATTAAGCCCTACCCCGCCGAAACTCCCCTGAGTAGTGTCTGTCATATCTTTCATATCAGACTCAGTTAAAAAAGATGAATACGGATCGTCCAGCGCGCCGAACATCCCGTTCATCGCGCCTTCAAAGAGGGCATTGGGGTCAACCTCTTCTACATAATTACGAACAATAAAATCGAATACATTCTGAATTGTATTGTAATAATTCCGTATCTGAGCCTGCGTTGCCGGAGCCGGGGCAGTTTGCTGAGCGGCTGCGCCCGGAATTAACGCAAATGTAAACAACGCGCAGAAGACAACGGACGCTGCTATCCACACCCATGTTAAAGGTGATTTTTTTTGCTTTATAACCATGATAACCTCTGTTATAATTATTATATATTTCTAATAAAAAGGGTAGTAACATGGCAAAAAAGAAAAAATTCGGAAAACCAATTATCGCGGTAATTATTACAGTTTTGGTGTTTTTAGTGATAGCCGGGCTTCATTTATTGGGGGCGTTTAATTTTTTAGAATATAAATCCTATGATATGAGGGTTCGTTTCTGGGCAGACTCAAGTTATAGCCGTCCTTCTGATGATATTATGGTTATCCTTTTGGATGACCCAAGCATCGCCTGGGCACAGGAAGTAAAAGGATGGGGCTGGCCCTGGCCGCGGGAAGCGTATGCGGAAGTAGTCAACTACATGAATTTGGGAGGTGCAAAGTCGATCGCGTTCGACGTTATTTTTTCAGAACCTTCAATCTACCGAAACGCGAAACAGGATGAAATCATCGATAACGCGGTAAAAGCGATGGAAGAAGCTCAATCAGCCCAATCGACTCAATCAGATACAGAAAATCGACAGCCCCGGACTGATACCGAAGGTTCCCGCCCGGCAGGACGCGAGGGAACCGCGCGAACAGAAGGCCCTGACGGACAGCCAAGAAGATCGTCATTCAGAGACGCCATTGCCGCAGTCCGCAGTTTAAGTGACAGAGTTGATGACGCTGCCTTTAAAAACGCCTCCGCAAATTTCGGCCATGTTGTTCAGGCTGTAATGTTCAGCAGCCAGACGGGAAAGTACAGCACATGGCCTGCCGGATTGAATCCACCCTTGCTTCAACCTGAAAATTTTGGTTCCTTTTTAAACCAATTCAGCGTCGGCGGAACTGAAAAAGCTCTTTTTCCGATTGAAGACTTAAGACAAACCGCGGGCGCGCTGGGAAGCGTTACAGGCATACCGGACTCAGACGGAATTATCAGGCGCATAAGACCTTTCACTTTATTTGACGGAAAAGCAATTCCGGGATTATCATCGGCATCTCTTGTAGTTACCGGAAAAGATCCTCTGATAACTTATAACAAGAAAGACAGAACCCTCCAATGGGAAGAAATAATTATCCCTGTTGATAAAAAAGGAAACGCCCTGCTCCGTTACCGCGGCATATTGGATAAGTACATCATTAAAAGCGCGCAATATATTTTACAAAGCTCCGATGCCGTAAAAAAAGGAGAAGAACCGGTGCTGCCGCCGGAACTTTTTCAGGACGCGTATGTATTCTTCGGATTTTACGCAGAAGGGTTATATGATATTTTCAACACGCCGATTGCCGCTTTTTATCCGGGAATGGGATGTCACATAACAATGCTGGATAATATGCTTCAGAATGATTTTCTCAGCGAGAGCAGCCAAAGCCTGAACCTGATCATACTATTTATTGTTGTTGTGTTGATCGTTTGTCTGACAATGTTCTCAAATCGCATAACATTTTCTGTCGGAGGAATGATAATCATAATCCTCGCGGTTTTCATCGGTTCTTTCGCAGGATATCAATTCGGAAATCTTTGGATACCTATGGTTACCTTCCTCGCAGGTGTACTCGCCGCTTTTGTCACTGTCACGCTTTACAATTACGCGACAGAGGGCAGCCAGAAACGTTTTATCAAGTCCGCTTTCTCGCAGTACCTGTCGCCTAAAGTTGTCGACCAGCTCATCCTCGATCCTACTCAATTAAAACTTGGAGGCGAAAAAAGAGAGATGTCGGCAATCTTCACCGATATCCGCGCCTTTTCAACATTCTCCGAAGCATTAGGCGATCCGGCTAAACTTGTAGAACTGCTCAATTTCTACCTGACACGGATGAGCAACATCGTCCTTGACAATCAGGGCACGATTGACAAATACGAAGGAGACGCAATCATCGCGTTCTTCGGCGCTCCGTTACACATGAAAAACCACGCCGCCCTTGCCTGCCGGGCTACGATAAAAATGAAAAAAGCCGAAGCGGAACTCAATCGTGAAGCGTTATCATTGGGGCTTATCACTCCGGAAGTAATGGAAGCAATGGCAAAGAAGGGTGCAATCAGCAGTGTTAATGATCCAAACCCGATATTTACGCGGCTTGGCATCAATTCCGGCGACATGGTCGTCGGCAACATGGGAACGCCCAACAAGATGGACTACACAATAATGGGCAATGCGGTAAATCTCGCCGCGCGGCTTGAAGGGGTCAACAAGCAATACGATACAGGCGGCATCCTGATGAGTGAATACACCAGAGAGAAGATAGGCGATGAATTTATCTTACGCCCATTAAGCAGGGTTCGCGTAGTCGGTATTAATACGCCGATAAGACTCTATGAATTGCTGGATATTGCCTCAGAAGCCCCTCCCACTCTGCCGGAAATGGTCAAAAACTGGGAACAGGCGTTCAATCTCTATGAAAACCGGGATTTTAAAGCCGCCAGCAACATTTTCCAGAGCATAAGCAGCCTGAACAGCGCGGACAAGGTAGCGATAAAATACCTGAAAAGGTGCATAAAATACCTAGAATCCCCGCCGGACGATAAAACCTGGGATAATGGCGTGGATAATTTAACGGAAAAGTAAAGTAACCCATTTACGTAGTTGATTGTTTTATAAAATGTAGTAAAATATTAATAGAGGTGTAAAATGAAGAAAATATTATTTGTTTTTTGTCTGGTTTTATTTATAACCGGATTGGCTGCCGCGCAGGTTCGGGCAGGCGGAACTATGTATGTATCAGTAAAAGAAATCACGTTGAAATCAGGAACCGGATTTTTCGCAAGTAACAAAGGAACAATAAAATACGGAGACGCCGTCACTGTTGTTCGTGTTGACGGCAGATTTGTTGAAGTCAAAAATGCTTCAAACGTAACAGGATGGACAGCAACGGCAAATCTTTCCGCGAGACAGGTAGTAGCGGGAACTTCAAGCACAGCGACAGCAAGAGAAGTGGCTCTTGCCGGAAAAGGTTTTAACGCGGAAGTAGAATCTTCTTACAGAGAAAATCAAAACCTGAATTACGCTGATGTTGACAAAGTCGAAGCGATAACTGTTGATGAAACCGCGCTAAGGCGTTTTTTGGAGGAAGGCCGCTTATCAATGGGAGATAAATAATGAAGACAAAAATCTGCATATTATTAATTATTGCGGTTTTTGTCGGATTGATTCTCTCATGTCAGGTTCTAATGGCCGTGACCGATGTTGGAGCGCAGGTAGCGGGAGCAGCCGGATATATTGACAGAAACACCGCTGACGCAATCAGTACGTCAGCGCGCGCCATCGGCACTGCCGCGGAAGAAATCACCCCCGAACAGGAATACTATATCGGCAGAGCAGTAGCGGCGAATATTCTTGGTTCTTATAAGTTATGGAACGGAAATACAGCGCTGACCGCCTATCTTAATCAAATCTGTAAAGCGATTACAATCAACTCGCCGCGCCCCGATGTTTATAATGGATATCATACAGCAATCCTTGACAGCAATGAGATCAACGCTTTCGCGACATCAGGCGGTCACATATTTGTGACACGCGGCCTGATCAACGCGGCAAAATCAGAAGACGCTCTTGCCGGCGTCCTTGCTCATGAAATAGCCCACATTCAATTAAAACACGGTATCAAAGCAATCAGGAACAGCAGAATTACTCAGGCACTTTTAGTAACAGGCTCAGCAGCGGCATCAGCGGCAGGAATGAATATAACTCAATTAACCGATGTTTTTAAAGAATCAGTCGGCGAAATATTTCAAACAATGGTAAGCAGCGGCTATTCACAAGTGCAGGAATTCGAAGCCGACACAACGGCAATGTCTTTAATGGCAGCCGCCGGTTACAAACCGCAGGGCTTGATTGATATGCTCAACGCGTTGAAAAGCGTCCAAACCTCAAGTTCCGGCTTCGGCAAAACCCACCCAACGCCCGCGCAGCGCATAACAAACGCCGAAAAAACAGTGAAAACCCACAGAGTCGCCGACACAAGCTCATCAAGGACAACAAGGTTTACCGCGTCAACGAAGTAGCGTTTAACGTAGATAATTAATTTCAACAAACGGTAAACTTCTCCGCCCCGGCAAAATAAATCACTTCCCATTCCTCTCCTGCACCAGACAAAGCCTCCTGTACAACCCATCCCGCTCCATCAACTCGTGATGCTTTCCTGATTGAATTATCCGTCCGTTCTCAAAAACAAAAATAACATCGGCATTCCGAATTGTAGAAAGCCTGTGCGCGATTGTTACAATTGTTCTACTCCCTGCAATCTCGTTTATCGCCTGCTGTATCTGTGCTTCTGTCTGTAGATCGACAGAGGCGGTGGCTTCGTCAAGAACAAGAACCGGCGATTGGCATAGAACAGCGCGTGCGATCGCGATGCGCTGTTTTTGGCCGCCTGACAATTTGACGCCGCGCTCTCCGATTTGAGTGCGGTACGCGTCGGGCATCTGCGTTATTTCATTATGAATACGCGCGGTGCGGGCGGCGTTTTCGATCTCGTTAAATGAAGCGTCCGGTTTCGCGAAGGCGATATTCTCTTCGATAGTCCCT
>Ga0209755_10004992_pt1 | contig 15337 bp, 11 predicted proteins | sample TergutCo191P1_FD_187301 | JGI IMG/M metagenome (GOLD analysis project Ga0209755, IMG submission 187301) | Cornitermes sp. P1 segment gut microbial communities from Petit-Saut dam, French Guiana - Co191P1 (SPAdes) (version 2) | ecosystem: Host-associated > Arthropoda: Insects > Digestive system... | reverse complement strand
TGAACAAAATGAGAAGGACCCAGTTAAGGATCTAGGCATCTCTGACAGAAAATTATTAATTCACAATTCAAAAAAATGGTTTTCAATCTATAAAATGGATTCATCTGGCCTAGAACAGGGCCCATGAATAGGTGCTTGTGAACAGAGTACTAAATTTTAAAGGTAAAAGGTAATGCTAAACCATTACAGGTTTTGACAGGCCCTTAGGGTTCCAGGAGGTCAGGCTCCCAGAATTTTGAAACAATCAGCACATGATGGTGATTGGGTTGTCAGTCTTATGTACCACCTGCCTTTACCCACTAGGAGATATCCCTGGTACACATTTCTCTTACAGGCAGAGCCAATCCCAAGGCCAGTGTGCATCTGGAAGGATCAGGTCAATGAAAAATTCCAATGACCCCATCAGGAATTGAACCCATGACCTTCCAGCTTGTAGCACAGTGCCTCAATCAAATGTGCCCCAATGTACCTGAGAGAATTTTAGGGGTCCATAAAAGCAGGCAATATCTGACTAGCTGAGTTACAGCTTGTGGAAAAGATCTCTGGTCCATGGGAGTAGAACTTTCTGATGACATAAGGAGGTACAATCAAGGTAAAGTTTTCCCTGCTTAATACAACACCATGCTATGAAGGCATATGGGGCATATGGTATAGCTCCACACACATTCACTGAAGCAACAACACTACAAATGACACAATACACAGACTTTTCCAAGATGTTCTTTAGTTTAAACATGTCAGGCTGTTTCATGGTACATAGCCATACAAGAAATATGTCCTTCCCTGTGCCAATTTTCATCTAAGCCACAAATGCTCAACAGCATTAGTGCAGAACTCTTATATCAAATTTCATCCAAACCAGACAGTATATGTGGAAAGTATGGATAGAAAATCATGTACTCCCATATGCAGAGTATAGCTTTCACTGAGTTGATTAACATGAGATGCACAGCACTCAATAAACTGTTGTAAACATCCATTGTACTGATTGGGCAAAATTTCATTCAAACTCTTAAGTGACTTTTCCTGCATTTATGTTGACAAAAATTAAAACCAACTGTTCTATGACATTATGCAGAGAATGACTGCACCCAATTCCATCAGATGGATGAAGAAATATGTAATGTACAACTAAAAATCCCTTTATGTGCTTATGTGAAGTATTACTGTCAATGAGCTGCTCTGCATGAAACTCAAACTAACTTAAAGCAAACCTTTGTAAAGAACATCTGAACAGAATTTTATCAAACTCTACAAACAGTTGAGTCACAGGTACACCTCTACATGAGGAATTCTTTTACTACTGAATAAAGAAAGCCTAAAATGGTAAAGTGTAGAAAAATTACGTGAGAATGCCACAGATTTTATCTCTGGAAAGAAATGTTTCTTATTACAATTAAGTATCAAAATGTTTTTCAATACCCAAATTTCTTATTTATCAGATATGTTTTCAACAGAAAAAAGGTCAAAAATAAAGTTCATCCCAGTAGAGGTCATGAAGGCCCACAGGGGGAGTAAAGGTATTTCTCTACTCCTTCTTTTTCTATTCTTGGCACTAGATAGGGATTTGGTGGTCAATGACAATCCCCAGCTGCCTTAAGCATGGTAAGGAGACCCAGAGAAGGCTAGGGGAGCCCCAGAGCTGGTCTAGATGGCTGTGGAAAATCTCGCACCCACCAGGATTCGATCTCCAGACTGATGGGTTCTCAAAAGACAGCTGAAAATTCCCCTTTTGAGAGTCAGAGTAATTTGGAGTACAAGATAAATTTTTATTTCTGAAACTTAGTCTTGATAAACAGTTACCAGATGAGAGAACGAAATCACTGGTACCTGTATTATGTATACTCAATCTGTACAGAATTGTGCATCAAATGTACTTAGTTCCACTTGGAAGTTGAAATCATGGTGAACAAGGACAAAGATTTCAAAAACAGTGAAAGTCACGCAAGAGTACCGACAGTGATGAAATGAATATTTGTGTTGGATAATAACATATTTTGAAGTGTATCTTTGGAAAATAACACCCTGCTGCTCTTTCACGTTCTTCTATAGAACAGGTCAGTCTGTGATGGACGTTTCAACATCAAGATCCAGCCCTGCCCTAACTAAGGCAGCCACCAAAGCAAGCAATAAGGGTTCATCTGTATTTATTCAATAAACACTTTTATTTAGGTATAATTCTCTGTTGTCTTCACTATCACTATAACCAAGAAATGAAACCCAAGACTCCAGCAAGTCTCTATCTAAGATACGATGTGCCAATCCCGAGCCACGCTAGGATACAAGACAATGAATCTCAGAAATATTTATCTCATCCGAACACAGAAAAAGGACAGGACAGGACCTCATACTTTCACTGCATTAACAATTTATTACACGTATCTCAGTTAGTAAGTGACAAGCCTATCAGCTGAAAGACTGACGGATTGTGGTTCAATTCTAGGTAGGGGAAAGTAAATTATCTGCTCTGCAAAATGTCCAATCTAGTTCTAGGGCCCAATCAGCCTCCTATTCAGTGGGCACCAAGGTCTTTTCTTCTGCGGGCAAAGTGACCACAGAATGAACCTGACCACTTACCTGTATCTAGTGTCAAGTTTAAGAATGTGTGGAGATATACCTCCACTCCCCCACATGCCTTTATGGTATTCACAGGGACTTCCCTCTTACCTTACCAATTTACTTCCTTCTGTCAACAACAGAAATGCAACTGTCACCCTGAAGATAAAGGCAGTATGTTTTTCTACATCTACATGGTGCAGAAGCCCCAAAAAGAACATCATACGAGAAATTAATTCTACTACTGTGAACATACAACAAGAATTTACTTTAATTTGATATTTAAGTGGACGAAAAAATTTCAAGGAGAAAACGAATATCCTATATACAATAAAAAGGAGGAAGGCTAACTGGATTGTTCACACTTTGCATAGGAACTACCTTCTAAAACATGTTACTAAAGGAACGAAAAAGATGGAAGGCTAGAAGTGATGGGATGACGAGGAAGAAGATATAAGCAACTACTGGATGACCTTAGTGAAATGAAAGGATATTGAAAATTGAAACAGGAAGCATCAAATCGCTCTCTGTGAAGAACTCACTTTGGAGGACACTATGGACCTGTCATAAGACAGACTATGAAATAGCGACAAATTGAAACTGTACCTTAAATAGTGACAAATTGAAACTGTACCTTAAATAGTGACAAATTGAAACTGTATGTTAAATAGTGACAAATTGAAACTGTACCTTAAATAGTGACAAATTGAAACCGTACCTTAAATAGTGACAAATTGAAACTGTACCTTAAATAGTGACAAATTGAAACTGTACCTTAAATAGTGACAAATTGAAACTGTACGTTAAATAGTGACAAATTGAAACTGTACCTTAAATAGCGACGAATTGAAACTGTACCTTAAATGAACCCTCAGTGTTTATGCACTGAGCATTCTGATCACAACCACCATTATTAGTGAGACATTCATTAACATCTCTGCAGTTTACTCCATTGCCAGTGAAACCATCTCGACAGCGACAGAAGTATGAGCCCTGAAGGAAGAACAAAAATTTATAGCAGACTCACATACAGCTAAACAATCACACACAGGAACAGACAAAACTTGAGATACATACAGGGGTGTTGATACAGTCGGCATTCATGTCGCAGTTGTAGGAGCCAAGTTCACACTCATCATCATCTGTACAACCTGGACCACTGCCAGGCTTTGCTGAGTACCCTTCCTCACAACGACACATGAATGATCCAAGAGTGTTGTCACATTCCCCATTCTCACACATGTCTTCTTCCATTTCACATTCATCCACATCTGGCAACATATAACTTTCTATTAGCTTACCTCATGAGATACTTCACAGCCCCAAAAGACAGAACCATAATATATTATCATTTACAGGGTTAAAAAGCAATGCTGCCTGCTATTCAGTACTGACACAAAAATTTGGACTGGCAACTGAGGAATTTCCTGTTCAGCATTTAGGAGCTCAGTTTTGGAATTCTACAATTTTCAGTCTGTCACTTGGGGCACAGACGAAATGGCAAAATAAAACTAAACTGAAGTTCAGGATCACAGATCTACATAATTTATAAATCATAACAATTCTCTCTTTTAAGACTGACTGTTATACCACTCTTTGATACCTGATTTGTGCGCATTTAGAACAAGCAGCACAACAATAGAAATGGTTATTATCAAAATGAACTCAACAGATATAAAAAGTAAAGTGATCCTGTTACAGGCCTGGTTTGGCCCAGAGGGTGGGTAGAGGCATAGCTCTACTCTTCCATAACCGTGGCACTAGAAGGGGGTGAGTGTTCAGCAGCACGCCCCGGCCACACTTTACCCCCAGGAAAGACACAGTACCCATTTTACAGGAGGCTGGGTGGGACCCAGAGCCGGTCTGGATGGGCAGAAAATATCGTCCCCACCAGGATTCGATCCCGGACCGTCCAGCCCCTAGTCAGTTGCTATACTGACTGAGCTACCCGGCCCACACTCAACAGATGTACATAATAATAATAACAATCAAAACATATTTCATATAACTACAATCTCTTAAGGCAGACTTTGTCTTGGTAGTCTCAGTCAGCTTTGGATTCCATTACAAGAGCTATCTCCCTAAAATTCTGAGTAATGTTCTATTTCAGAGCATAGTATAAACTGAAAGGGTAATGAAAATCATAAAGTCTTGAACAAACCTACACACGATGTGCTGTCTGGGCCTGGCAGCAAGCCCTTTGTGCAGATGCAGGAATAACTTCCTGGAGTATTAGTGCACTTGCCACCATTACAGATGCGTGGATTCTCCTTACATTCATCAACATCCGAACAACTCCGTCCATCCAGAAGTAACATGTAGCCAGTACTGCCAACATAAATTTTTGTTCCAAATTCATTTCATGTATAGGTACTCTTATGTTAGCATTGCAAGCTGGAAATGTAAACCCCCTTACACTAATAGTAAAATTAGTTCTTTACTTACATATGCAAATAAAAGCAAATTAAACTATACTTGAAAATTAAAGTGTACAAGAAAATTTTCCCACAAAACTTATTCTGTATCAGTTTCAAATTAGTGTTTAACCATTCACAACCATCTCTGGTACTTGGAACATTAATTTGCTAACTTCAGTGCACCCAATGTGAAAACTTCTTCACAAAGAATGTAAAGTATCCTTCTGTACCCACACCACTACCAATCAAACAACTCCAAGCTCACATCTGTGTATTCTCACGTGTGCTGTTATAACTTTCTTTAGTCTAGTCTGTTAACTTCCTCCTCCTAAAAACTCCATTCTTTGACAAAGCAACTAGCATTTCATCAAGTAGCAGCCTTTAAATCCATCATGGTGACATACCAGCTCATGCAGTGTCCTCTCCAATCCTCCCTACATGTTAGCATTTACTCCTATAGCTTTCCAATTACCAACCAACAAAAATCTAAGAACAAAGTCATCAAAGACCAATGTGATTTTATTTTGTGATAATAAGCCAAAGACATGAAGCACAGACTGATAAACCCCCATACCAGGAATTCCAAATGTAATCTTTTGTAATTAATTATGTGTCTGCTTCTGATTATGCCCTACACTCTGGTACAGATACATGAATATGTAACACATGTTCACTTCCATACCAACCTCCTTACTAGAACCTAGCAGGGTTCCTGTGTTCCTTCGTACTATTTTTGTTTTTGAAGTAACATCACCAGCACGGATAGAAGCTGACATGTCCCACTCAATTCCAATTCCTGAGTTCCTTGAATCACACTAATTGCATACTCTAAAGCAAGTTGGAAAGGAATGGGACACGATTTCACAGGCACTCTGAATAGGACATGCATTTACAAAAATGTTTCCTGTACAGACTTTAGAACGTTTTGTTTTACACAACATTTAATTAGCCTGACTAGTTTTATGGGTATAGGAATAGGAATTATGACAAGAAGTTGAACAGTGCTTCTTGCCTAACTAAACTGTAGGATTTCTTGAAGTTTACATATAGGTAAGTATTGTTCCACTCTAATCCCACTCTGGTTCAATAGCTAACAAATTCAAAATACCTGCTCGTCAGTTGACAGATTATGTTGAAACACAATCTGATAATTCTCAGTAATTTCATAGATATATGGAATTTACCTTGAAAGAAGAATGTTGGTTAACATTCCATGGAAAATTGATAAGAACAACACTCCTAAGTAATTAATAAATAGAGTTAATTCTATCTCCATTTCCACTGGCACAAAGGTACAAAAATCAATTCCATATACTGCTGTGGAATTTATCATTGTTCTAAATAAAGCAAATAAGTTAGCTGATGTCAGCAAATAATGTGGGAGCAACAGTAAAAATTTTAAATACTGTTCATGAAACAATAAATAGTGTAATTAAATTTCATTATTAAAATTAAAATTTTCATTCCCTCTCTAAAAGCATAAAGATTAAAACATACACAATTAAAAACCCTGTTATTTTGTACAGGTGTAAAACCTGCTCCCTCTACTTATGGGAAGAAAAGAAATTCATGAAATTTAAGAACAAGATGCTGAAGAAAACATATGGACTTAACAGAGAAAACTACAAAATGAAAAGCTTTGTAAGTTGTACTCTTCATGGCACATCAGATCCATTTCTGGGTCCCACAAAGCCTCCTATTTAATGGGTACTGGAAGATCTTAAACTGGTGGTAAAGTGACCAGGGCATGGGCCAAACCACTCATCTCCACTCCCCACATACAACTTCAGGACAATGTTACCCTTCTAAGACCAAGATAATAAGATGGTCAGGGCATGGAAAAATGAGAAATTCATATAAATATTTACTGGAAAACCCAACAGAAAGTGACCAATTGGAATACATATGGTTTAACGCAAGAAAGATATTCAACTGGGTATTAGAAAAGCAGTTTGGATGGGATTCAACTGGTGAAAGACGGGGACAAGTGACAGGATCTTAAGAAAAGGTTCCATTATCAGGATCCACCTTGAGAATGGGCCATTTGTTAAATCAATCAATAAATTCATATCTCTGAATTACATTGGAGGGAAGACAAGAAAATTATATGATAAATTGACACTTCTTCTTTACTTACACACAAGTAATTACTAACCTACATGCACATGAATAGCTGCCTGGTGTGTTCATACAGATGTCATCACAACCTGCATTATCTGACTTACATTCATCAATATCTGAAACACATTTATCAAACATGAAAATAATAATGATTATCATCCACCAAGATCATGGCATTAATTAAAAACACCTTAAAAGTACACACTTGCCTTCACAGTGTGACTTCTGTCCAGTTTGCTGATAACCATCATCACACACACACTGATATGTGCCCATCATATTTTCACAAACTCCATTGGAACAAATACCACTTGTACGAGAACATTCATCAATATCTGAAAAACAGAAACACAAATATGGCACACAAACAACAGGCTCTCTGTTGCTTAATTTGAACATTATATGGTACCGGAATCTGGTCCGCACATTTCTCACTAGACCCCTTGCACACTTCAGATTTTGAATTTTCTGGGTAGCTCTCAGATTGACATTACTGCCTGAACAGACCCAATTCTTAACCACTTTTATTCCTGACTACACGAAATGCCATTCCTGATGTTTCCCATCTGAATTATTATAATCCACTAAAAATGAGAGTTGTGAGTACATTTGCGTTCCTGACTGTATATTCCCCTGTACACTAAACATGTTTAGAAAGAGGATTAAGAAAGTAGTTACAAGCAAGGGAATTCAAGTGGGGATTGAGTGTAAATAAGTGAAGTGATACGAAGTGTAGTGAACTGATGTGATTTATGTGAAGCGATTTTATTTTGAAGGTAATTGAAGTGAAGTGAAATGGAGTTACAGTAAATTTCTTGGGGATAAGAGTACCATGTACATTAGGGTAACCTCATACTGAGGGTACGTGATTATATTGTGGCTATTTCATTTGGGTGTATCTTGTACTGCGGTTGTTTTAACATGTTTTGTAATGTATGGGTGTGTATGTGTGGTTTTTGTAATGTGTGGGTGTTTTGGTAATATGTGTACTTGTTTATCTCAGAAATTAACCAACTTGAAGCACAAATTTTTTGTTTTAAAATAAGTTTATTTCATGCCTCTACATGTTTCGAGCACATGTGCTCGAAACATGTAGAGGCATGAAATAAACTTATTGTAAAACAAAAATTTTGTGCATCAAGTTGGTTAATTACCGAGATAAATATACTGAGATGCACGGTCAGCAAAACGTCACAAAAAAAAATAATGTGATACGGAATTTGTAAGGGAAAGACCGATCGACAGACAGACAGACAGACACAAGACCTCATTGTGTTCGAATGTATGATCACACACTTTTCAACTCCGTAGAAGGAATGGAGGTTGAAAAGGTGAATTTACTAAGCATAAAATCTTCCCGTTATTCCTAGGTTAATAAGAAAGTACTATCTTTTATGAGCAATCAGAAAATGTGTTGAATTATGATGTTTTGTCTGATACGAACAAAACTACCAATTGACTTCATATTGTACATACAATGACTAACAACTACACAAATAATTGACAAATTATTACACTCCTCCTACATGTTTCGACACTACTGTATCATTCAAATGAAACACCAACTTGATGCAACACTGTGCAGGTTTTATTTCTGCAGGGTCACTCTACATGTTTCGGGCGCAAGCGCCCATCATCAGGAGTATTTAAAACTAGTACAGCGGTCACTGGTACATGTGTTATCGTTGTAGGTCAGTCATCACATCTCCTTATTAGGGCCGGAACTGAAATCGAGCAGTGCTCGCATCCATCAAGACAGCGCCCCACAACCACTACCAACCACATCCAGCAGAACCAGAACAACACACCAAATGCAGTAACGGGTCATTTGTTCTCCTGAAGATGGGCATAATGATGCCCGAAACATGTTGAGATAGAAGTTAATAATACATATCTAATTGTTACATCTTGTTGGTTTTTCTCTCTTCATACATCCGTCCCTATTTCGAAGTCTGTATGTCTATACTTTCATATCCGATATTTCACTGCTCTTCAGACATATTTATTCAAGCCGGAGTAGACCCTCGCGATTTACCTATATAAACACACGAATGTAACGTATTAACGAGAAAGTGTTTGACATATACCGGATGAAGAACTCCCTCGCCTGTATAGGGAATCTCTACGTTCTCGATTGAAAACAAATTGTCTAGGTGAATTCTGATGAACTTCCACGCGATCAGCAGGACGTTTACTCGTAATTACGATTCGTTAATTGGAAATAGCTTCGTTCCCGCTTTTCTGCTTTTATTCCGGAGCTAAACCGGGAATCGATATTTCAATTTGTCTAATTTGTGCTGTTCGTTAGTCTGAAAATTCTGTTGACTAATGCCGACGTACTATGTGTTCGGTCCTCGCAAAATCCGTAACTGACTCTGTCAGAGAATGGTGGCAATCGCTGGTCGGATTCGCCGCATCAGAATTAGTACTCATTATATATGTAACCCAAATATAATTTATAACAGTCATAAATTTACATAGATTTCACTTGCCGTTTCAAAGTGCAAGGTATACTAAGGTACTGCGTCAGCGACCCGTTGAAATGAACGTGAAATTTAAAATAATAATAATAATTCTTATTCTTATTATTCGTTGTCTTCTTCTTCTTCTTCTTCTTCTTCTTCTTCTTCTTATTATTATTATTATTATTATTATTATACGATTTTCATATATCTTATTGCTGCCTTCTAAGTTGCGAAATTGTATAGTTTGGTACAAGGTTCGAATTACTTTTTAGGAAAATCCCAACTTTGAAGTAAAATTCTGAAGATGGAAAAATTAAGCTCATCTGAAGCGTTTTTCTCTTCTACAGCATCCAGAATGGCTCTAGGGTTCAAAGAGCCTATCTAATGTGTAGCACGAAATTTCCCCATGGGTAGAAAGGCCTGAGCATGAAGCTTATTATTTATCTCTATTGTCGACATGAATAACATGTGCAGCTGTGCCCTCACTCCCCATACATCTAAACAGTGCGGTGTTTAATGTGGCACAGAGACAAAAAGTGTCTTTGCTTTTTGTCACACATGGCTCAGAATACGGGCAGGTGAGGGGCTGTTGTGAATACGGTAATAAACCTTGGGGTTGCATAAAATGTGGGGAATATCTTGACTAGCTGAGAACCTGTACGCTTTTCAGGAACGTCTCCGCTCCATGGAGTTGGTTAGCTATTTAGTTAGTTAGTTAGTTTATTGCACAGATTTGTTTTTTTTAGGAAAAAAATAATTCATTTCCCAATAAGGCGATTTTGCCAATTGAATTATAGAGATTCCAGAATGTTTTGAAATATATACATAATTGAATATTTTTTACTAGAATTTTGAATGTGCCGTTGGTGGGCTGTATTTTGATGGCTGGATGCAGCAAATTTTGTTGCAACAAAGAACAGATATACGTATTTATGTTCTCGGTTAAGCGTATCCTTAATCTGCTGAAGGACATTCTTTATCTGAAGTAAATTTGGAAGTGTTTCCCACATCAATCGAAACACAACGCACGGAAATGTATTCTGAGGAAAACGTAATTCACGAATAGAGAATATTGGCAAAATGTCAAGTAACAGGACACTAAGCCGGAGGTAGCACTACTCTGCAGTAGAGTGTCTATGTAAACGTGATGAATAGTATATTTGAAAGTAGCACATAAGCTTATGTCTGAGATCATATTTTCTGTGTACTTAGCTTGCAATCATTTCTTTAAATTGGAAAAAGTGGGCTTGTAGGAATAACATACTATCAGCTTGTGTGTGTCTGTGTTTCACCCCGCTCCAACTCTTGAACCAGTTGAGTGAATTCCGTGGAATTTGATGTAAACCTTGTGCCGTTCGATGCCACACATTTAAACCCCCATTGCATGAAGATGCGCCTGTTTCTGCGAGAAAGTCAAACTCGCCCAACATTTATCGGAGCAAAAATTTGCTAACAAAATTGTGTAGAAAATTGCAACAAGACTTCATGTTCAGTTTCCTTTTTCGTAAACCCTAAAATTTGCGAGTTATTTTTACGACAAGGATTGTGTAATCAGTATTGAAATGTGGTCTCCTAATACAGATCTCCACGAAGATTACCTAGACTTCTTGTTATTATTTATGGAAATAAAATTGCTGTACCGCTACTACTGTGGTGCTACAAAAGCTGAACATTTTATCTTCGAAACAGTTGAACATACAAGTGACACAATTCGCGGTTATTGTAGGCCTAATATTATAAGTACTCTTTTACCTTGTTATTAAGCCAATTTAATTATAAGATTTACGGCCACAGGCAACATAAGGTTAAGTACTTTCACATCATGCATTCCGTGGATTACAAATTGAATTACAAATCCTACCAGCACCAACAAATGCACTATTGTATATTTGATTTTTAATTTACTTTTACATATTTTGGCGTAATCGTCATCTTCAGGTAGGTTACACAAATGTTATTACAACACACGGCAATAAAGTAGTTTTATTATAATCACACAAATCAAATTTGCAGTTTTTAGTGAAAATATACAATATTTAAAATGTTATTATAAAATTAGAGTATAGTTTGTTGATGGTTACAAGTTGCCTCCTTTTACAGTCTGTCCCGTTACACATTCCAGACAAACCAGACGCAACACGCAGGGAAGGGTCCAATTCGGATCAGAAAGAAAGAAATGTTTGTAGAACAAGGAATCAATTGTACAAGAAGAACTGCAACCGACAACAAACTATACTATCATTTTATAAGAACATTTTAAATAATGTTTAACTAAGATTACACATTTAATATGTGTGTGAGTACTATACAACTATTTTATTGCTGTACGTTTTAACAACATTGGTGTAAACTCCCTGAAGATGGCGATTACGCCGACCAGAATGTGATAGTAATCAACTGCAGTGAGGGTACTAGAGCATCCGTTCCTACTGTAGTCTGCATCCTACCCGAAATAAGGTACAGAGCGTTCATTTCCATTGAAGTCGTGGTTTCAAAGTACTCTGCGCAAATATAGTCTGTAATAACGAATCGGTGGAAGGGTTACCTGTAGAAAGTATAGACAGAAATGGGTAGAAATTATCAAATGAGCCTGTTTAGTTTTCAGTGGAAAGTTTACTAGGGTTTACGAACGTTGGTACCAGTAAATAAATTAATAACGTGAGATTTGAGGTTCTCAGAATGGCGTTGCTGAAAATCAAGGTTTTTTTTTTTTTTGCGTTTTGCCCCGTCGACCAGTACAAAATTACCGACGTTTTGTCTAGCGCGCTTCTAGGCCTGCTTGATTTTCAGGTACTACGATCGTTCAAATTGTTGTTAAATGTTTACCAGCCGACAAGTGGTAAATTCCCAGACAATTTGAACCCTCAAATAAATTAATATATTAAATATTTTCTGAAAGTCTGATTTACGAAGGAAGAAGACATTGGGTTGAAAGTGGATATTTGCATTAATAAACAGAGCTACGTGTAGAAAATAACTGGACACAATGTTTACTCGTTAGAGACGAAATGAACAAAAAATTCAAGAATGAATAGCCCTGTTATACATTGAAATTTGCTTCTTTGAATAGAATGAACACATGATGAAGCGTCTTTCTCTGCATTAAATTTCTTTCTCTGTAAATAGTACCATATATCAAGTTTGTATTATAATAATTATATGTACACAGAAATTGTCACAATAATTAATGTGCGGGAAAAACGCTGTAAGCATTAACAACTAATTAAAATTTACACGTATATTTTAATGAACTTTTCTCGCAGTGTCTTAATTGGAATTAGCACCAATTTTGTATATAATTGTTATTAGTTTTTTACAATCTTAAAAAAATCATCGTGCTTTTTCGAAAGTCAACATACCATAACAATAACCTGTGGAATTAGCTGTCACCGGCACAGATAAACACGCTTTCTATATTTACTTACATAGAAAATAAAGATGGAAAATGTAGCAGACTTTCCACTTTCACGAAGGCAACTGTGTAACTCGATGGGTCAACATTCTTCTTGATACACTGACAGCAGATCAGCTGTTCATAAATTCTACGTCGGTTACGAAAATATGAATGTTTATTATTGCCTTCAAAAGGGTCCACAACTGACTTTATTTTGAGAAAAGTAAATGTAGCCCATAAGTATCCTGTTTCCTTAAGGTCCATTTCAATTTTGTTCGCCCATTTACTTCTAGGTCTTCTAAGTTGTCTTCCTGTCTCAGATATTGTCATCGTTACTTTGACTGTAATTGCTCTCATGCATGCTACATCTCTCCAACCCATCTCATTCCTTCAGTTGTTTATCCTGATAATAATTCACGATGACAAAAATCGTGACGCTTCCTATTATGCAGTTTATTCTAGGCTCCTTTTACTTTTTCTCTCCTTTGGTCCAAAATATTCTCTCAACACTCATTTCCCAAATATCCTCAGCTTATGTTCGTACTTTAATGCGAGAGACCGACTTTATTCCATACAAAATAATGGGCAAAATTATAATTAACTAACTGAGTACCTAATTAACTCAGTGACTAACTCCATGGAGCAGGATCCTACTTGGTCTTCAGCTACTCAAGAAATTCCCCGCGTTTTATGGAACCTGAAGTTTCATTACCACATTCACACGAGACCGCCACCTGTCCTTACCCTGAGCCAGATCAATCCAGTCTATGCCCCATCCCACTTCTTGAAGATCCGTTTTAGTATTATCATCCCTTCTACACGTGTGTCTTCCAAGTGGTCCTTTTCCATCACGTCTCCACACCAAAATCCTGTATGCACCCTTCCTCTCCCCCATATGTGCTACATTCCACCCCATCTCATTCCTCGTGGTTTGATCACCCGTATAATACTTAGTGAGGAGTACAGATCATTAAGCTCCTAGTTGGAAAAAATTACGGTTCTGTATATTTTAATCTTTGCATACTTGGATAGCAGACTGGAAGACTAAATATTCTAAACTGAACAGCAGCAAAGAATTTAATATACTCTATTTCTTCGTGAATATAATTTTAATTTCTGTTATGTCCCAAATATTTTGAATGTGCCCTGTGTGCGAAGGTCTTGTTACCTATGCGTATGGATATAATTAACTACAATGAAACAAAATGAGTAAGTTTTTTTGTCATAAGCCGGTCATTTCGAAGTCGCCAATGCAACTTTAGGTGTTATGTGGAAATTGGCCGCTTTTTCACCGAATTTCGCATTCGGGTAGGAAGAAGTCTTGCTCCGTATTCCGGAGACCTTATGATTCTGTGGCTATAAACCCAGTAAACGGACTGAGATTTTAGTATTTTCTCCAGGTCCTCCACGCAGATTCCGAGATAGTGCATCAAATTAGGCCACGGTCTGTTCCTTGCGTATCTTTGATTCACTAACCATTCCTTCATTCGACGATGTGTAGAGTAAGCGTTGATAGCATCGCTAAATGGACTCTTAGCAATCAGAACAGTGTTCCCTTAATTTTACTGAAAAGCTTAGCTCTTAACTTCCTGAATCATAAAAGAAATTGATCTTTCTCAAGCTTTTCCTTTTATGCAAATTTTATGCTGAATATTAAAGTTGTAGAAGCTTTGGGAGATCAATACCCAATCAGTTCAAACTCTCTTGCGAACTGAACATCATTTTCTGCTCTCCACTGCTGCTGCTTCTCTTTAGAGCCCGCACCATCCTCTCCCTGCTTCACTACTCCATTTCGAGAGCATTATGGCTGCTGGCATCCTTAATGAGTTTCAGCCAATTTCATGATACGATTTATAAGTAAAAAAGATGGAAGAGGAAGGCAGTGTGTTGTTATTAAATTTGGTGTTATTAACCAGTAGATGCCGTATCACGACCCTGAAGGTAACGGCAGGTGTACTGTGTGAATATTCACCACCGTCAAAATGTCATATCTCAAACATGGACATCAAAAAATACATGGTAATTTTAAAAGCCTTCGTTTATTTTATTTAGTTGCAACGCTGATTTTGATACCACAATGTCAATAAAGCACGAGAGAGTTTATTTACATAAGAATACTCGTATACTCAATTATCGAATCCTGTACTTCGTAAATCATATGTGGAAATAAAATGAGTTTTTAAATTCTGGATACCTACAGCCAACATTTGTAGCGACGCTTTCAATTGCAGCTCTGGCTTATCCCTTTAATGCCAAGTACACCAGTAACAGACAAATGAACTCGCAACAGTTCCATCTTCTACGGCACTAAATATAACTAACTACCTACCTACCTACCTACCTACCTACCTACCTACCTACATATATATATATATACACACACA
>Ga0209755_10004991_pt1 | contig 15337 bp, 14 predicted proteins | sample TergutCo191P1_FD_187301 | JGI IMG/M metagenome (GOLD analysis project Ga0209755, IMG submission 187301) | Cornitermes sp. P1 segment gut microbial communities from Petit-Saut dam, French Guiana - Co191P1 (SPAdes) (version 2) | ecosystem: Host-associated > Arthropoda: Insects > Digestive system... | reverse complement strand
ATTTACAGCGTCCCCAATAACTGTGTAGTCCATCTTGCGTTCGCTTCCAATGTTGCCTACAGTGACTTCTCCGTAGTTAAGCCCGATGCCGATTTTAAATTCGCACTTACCGGCTTTTCTTTGGCTTTCGTTGAATTTATCAGCGGCATCGATCATTTCAAGTCCTGAAAGAACCGATTGCAGCGCGTCGTCTGCGTGTTTTTCCGGAGCGCCCCAAAAAGCCATGATAGCATCACCGATGTATTTATCTACAATGCCGTTTTTATTGTAAATAATGTCGACCTGGCCGGAAAAATATTTATTCAGCGAATGAACAAGATCATCGGGCTTCATGCCTTCTGAAATTGTTGTAAATGATCTTATATCAGAGAATAAAATTGACAGGCTGCGGTTTTCGCCGATCAGCATTTTTTCCGGGGAAGCGAAAAATCTTTCTATCACGTCATTGGGAACATATTTCTGGAAAATCTGGCGGATGCGCTCTTCTTTTTTCCCGGCGAGAACCGCGTCAAACGCGTAACGCTTTATCTGACTGTAAGCGATATCAAGCTCTTCTGTCATTTTGTTAAACGTCATCGCAAGGATGCCTGTCTCGTCATTAAACTCAACGTCAACTTTTGATGAAAGATTGGCGGTATCTATTATTTCATCCATCATTTTTACAATGCGCGCAAGCGGATTTGTAAAATGACGGCTTATCAATATAAGCAGAATCACCGCTGCTGTTATTGCAGCTAACAAGGTGATAATCGTCTGAAATGTGATCGCGTCCGCGTCTTTGTAAAATACGTCTTCTTTTTCGCTTATGATAATATGCCAGTCAAACGGAGTAAAATAAAACGCCTGAAAAATTCTTTTCTCTCCCGCGATTACCGCATTCTGAAGCCCCTGGTTTTCTTCAACTAAAAGAGAAACAAGCGATTTTCCTTCGTCAGGTGAAATTTGCAAATCAGATGTTGACATCGCAACAGAGGAACTGCCGCCGTCAACGGCGAAAATAATTTCTGTGCCGCTTAGAATTAAGCTTCGCCCGTAGTGTTCCACCGCCTTTTTCGCAGCTTCAATCATGTCAGCTCTTCCGGCGAATCCGTTTTCGACAAGAAGCTGCCACTGGCTGCCTGAGAATTTTTCCAGCTCCTTAAGCTTGAACCCAAGAAGCTGCCTGGCAAGATTAGTGACTCCGTTTACCGCGTGAAAGTAAGATGAAACCTGCGCGAGGGTAAGCGGAACAATAATTAAGGGAAGAACAACAAGGAACATTTTAATCCTGATTTTCATATTAAAAGTGTAAAAAATATAAAATAAATTCTCAAGTAGGGATTAATTTATTCCGATATAAAAATATGAAACGTTATAGTATCAGATGTTTGCCGGGAAATACAGAGTACATTGATATTCTGAAAGAGCTGGATAACGAGTATCTCGTTCGTTTTACGCGTAACAACAATGGGAATATTAAAACAACGGAAGAGACAATCACAAGGCATCTTTTTAATATTTGCGTACAAACCGGTTATTTAAATCCGATGACGGAAAGCTCTGTCGCCTGATTTTAAATCAAAACTGACGCGATGAAACAGTGGTTCGAAGATATCGAATTCTGGGAGCATTTCGCTCCCATTATGTTCGACAGCGCTCATTGGGCTGAAATCGCCGAAGTGGCCGACGCTGTTACCCGCCTTTCACGCTTTAATCTTTACGGAGAAACTGCAAGCGATTCATGGAAAGAGCCGCTTGAATCCCCGCCAAAAATACTTGATCTATGCTGCGGCTTTGGAAGAATCAGCGCAGAACTTGCAAAAATAGGCTTTGATGTTACAGGCGTTGACTTCACTAAAAGTTATCTTGATACCGCAATTGACGACGCTAAATACGAAAAATTAAATATCAAATATATTTTATCTGACGCAAGGGATTTTGTACGCCCAAATTATTTTGACACAATTGTAAATCTTTATATCTCCTTTGGATATTTTCCCGATCAAGAAGATGATTTTAAAGTTCTTCGTAATGTTTACAAATCCTTAAAAAAAGGCGGCTGCTTTATTATTGAAACGCTCGGCAAGGAAATCGCTGTCAGGGATTTTGTCGAAGCCGAATGGTTTGAACGCGCGGGCTGCATGATGCTTACTGAATATGAGCCGCATGATTCATGGACATTTTTAAAGAACCGCTGGATTTTAATTAACGATGTTAAAAGAATTGAAAAAATATTTACACAGCGGCTCTATTCCGCCTCCGAACTAAAAACCGCTCTTTTTGCCGCCGGTTTTTCCGAAGTAGAAATCTACGGCGACTGGGACGAGACCCCCTACGATCAGCACGCGGTCAAATTAATCGCAGTCGCAAGAAAAAATTAGAATTTAATAGTTTAATTAATAGTATAAAAAATTCTCTTGTGTTTTTTTAGAACATCAATATATAATATTTAATTACAAATAACAACACACAGGGAGAATTATATGGGTAAAAAACTAAAAACAGGTATAATCGGCTGCGGCGGAATCAGCTTGCAGAAACATCTTCCGGCAATTGTGAATATAAAGGAAACTGAGGTTACGGCTTTTTGCGATATAATCCCTGAAAGAGCCGAAGATCTTTGTAAAAAATTCGGCGCTCCGGGGGCAAAAACATATACAGAATATAAAGAACTTTTAAAGGACGGATCGATCGATGTAATTCATGTATGCACGCCGAACAAATCTCACTGTCCGATAACGGTTGACGCGCTGGAAGCCGGAAAACATGTTATGTGCGAAAAGCCGATGGCGACAAGTTACGATGAAGCAAAAAAAATGACAGATACCGCGAAAAAGACAGGAAAGCTTTTGACAATCGGCTATCAATACAGGTGCATGCCCGCTCCTTTATACTTAAAAAAAGCCTGCCAGCGCGGCGATTTAGGCGAAATTTATTTTGCCAAGGCGCACGCCGTAAGAAGGCGCGGCGTTCCGACATGGGGCGTCTTTTTAAAAGAAAAAGAGCAGGGCGGCGGTCCGTTAATTGACATCGGCACTCACTCTCTTGATATGACTTTATGGATGATGGACAACTATAAGCCAAAATCCGTTACCGGAAGCGTTTATAAGAAACTCGGCGATAAACCGGACTGCGGTAATATTTTCGGGCCGTGGAATCCAAAAGAATTTACCGTAGAAGATTCGGCGTTTGGTTTTATCACAATGGAAAACGGCGCGGCGATTTTTCTTGAAGCAAGCTGGGCTTTAAATACACTTGACACAGGCGAAGGAATTTGTACGTTATGCGGAACTAAGGCGGGCGCTGACATGAAAGACGGCCTTCGCATAAACTCTGACGATCTTGGCAAGTTCACCGTAACAAAGCCCGACCTTACAGTCGGAAGCGTTCAGTATTATGAAGGCGCGTCCATGCAGCCAAGAGATATCGAGTGCAGAAACTGGTACGACGCGATCCTTCACGGCGCTGAGCTTCGCGTAAAACCGGAAGAAGCGATGGTTGTCACCCAAATACTTGAAGGAATTTACCAGTCCGCGCGCACCGGAAAACAGGTTAACTTTTAACAAGGAGCGTTAAATGAAACTGGGTGTAATGACTGTCATCCTTGGCGCGAAACCTGCACAAGAGGCGTTTTGTTATCTGTCATCGCTTGGAGTGCAGACTGTAGAAATCGGAGCCGGAGGATATCCCGGAACCGCTCATCTTAACCCGAAGGAATTCCTTGAAAACCCTCACGCGGCATCTTCTTACAAAGATATGCTTAAAAGATACAATCTTGAAATAAGCGCGTTAAGCACGCACTCAAATCATACGCATCCGCAGAAGGAAATCGCAGTTAAAGCGCATAACGATTTTATTGATACGTGCAAAGCGGCGGAGAAACTCGGCGTTGACACAGTCGTTACTTTTTCAGGCTGCCCGGGCGATCACAAGGGGGCTGAGTATCCAAACTGGGTAACGTGCCTTTGGCCTGATGACTTTAGTGCGGTGCTTGAGTATCAATGGAACGACGTGCTGATTCCTTACTGGAAATCCGCCGCGAAAGAAGCGGCGGATTACGGCGTTACGCGGATTGCTTTAGAAATGCACCCCGGCTTTTGCGTTTATAACCCGTATACGCTTCTAAAACTCAGGGAAGCCGTGGGCGAATGTATCGGCGCGAATTTTGATCCGAGCCATTTATTCTGGCAGCAGGCAAAGCCAAGCCAGGCAATAAAAGCTTTAAATGGCGCGATTTATCACTTTCACGCCAAAGACACAAACCTTAACGCGGCGAATATTAATGTAAACGGTGTTCTGGACACAAATCCGTCACGCGACATTCTGGATAAAAGCTGGGCATTTTGCACTGTCGGCTACGGGCATGATATCCTTGAATGGAAAGGAATAATTAGTGCGTTAGCTGCAATAGGTTATGACCGTTCCATAAGCATTGAGCACGAGGACTCTCTTATGAGCGTTAATGAAGGCCTTGAAAAAGCCGTGTCGTTTCTGCAACAGGTGTTAATTTATAAAAAGGTTTAATAAGTGGAAATTTATGACAAGAAAAACAGAAGTAAAATGAGTAAATATATTATTTCACTTGATCAAGGGACTACAAGTTCGCGCGCGGTTCTTTTTGACAAACAGCAGAATATAATCGCGCAGGAACAAAAGGAGTTTTCGCAGATATATCCCCGCGAAGGCTGGGTAGAGCATGATCCGATGGAAATAATCTCTTCGCAGTTTATCGTTATGACAGACCTTATTTCCAAAGCAAAAATATCAACGCGGGAAATCGCGGCCATCGGAATTACTAACCAGCGTGAGACGACAATAATCTGGGATAAAAACACAGGGCAGCCTGTTTACAACGCGATTGTCTGGCAGTGTAGAAGGACATCGGGGATTATCGACGCGTTAATTAAAGACGGCCTTGGCGATCACATAACAAAAACGACAGGCTTGATTCCTGACGCTTATTTTTCCGGAACTAAAATTAAATGGATTTTAGATAATGCGCCGGGAGCAAGGGAAAGAGCGGAAAGAGGAGAATTACTTTTCGGCACCGTTGACACATGGCTTATCTGGAAACTTACAGAGGGAAGATCGCACGTAACGGATTTTACAAACGCGTCAAGAACGATGATCTTCGATATTCATAAACTTGACTGGGACGATACGCTTTTAAACGCTCTTGGCATCCCGCGCGCTATGCTCCCGAAAGTTCAGCCGTCAGGATCGGTTTTTGGAAACGCTGTTATAAACGGCGGGGAAATCCCGATTGCGGGTAACGCAGGCGATCAGCAGGCCGCGCTTTTCGGCCAGTGCTGTTTTGATAAAGGCGACGCGAAATGCACATACGGGACAGGCTGCTTTTTATTGATGAACACCGGTTCAAAGGCCGCCGAAAGCAGAAACGGCCTTTTAACAACAATCGCCGCGGGTTTTAATAATAACGTGCAATACGCTCTTGAAGGCTCAGTTTTTACAGGCGGAGCTGTTATCCAGTGGCTGCGCGATGAAATGCGCGTAATAACTGACAGCGCGGACAGTGAATACTTCGCCTTTAAGGTTGATGACACAGGCGGCGTTTACATCGTTCCCGCGTTCACTGGCCTTGGCGCTCCTTACTGGGATATGTACGCCCGCGGCTGCATTATCGGAATAACGCGCGGAACAAAAAGAGCGCACATAATCAGGGCGGCGCAGGAATCAATCGCTTATCAGGTGATGGACCTTTTACGCGCAATGGAAAACGATCTTGGCATTTCCATGAACGAATTAAAAGTAGACGGCGGCGCGAGCAGGGATAAATTCCTGATGCAGTTTCAATCCGATATCTGCCGCTGCGATATTGTCCGCCCTGTGGTGCGGGAAACTACCGCTCTAGGCGCGGCCTGTCTTGCCGGAATTACCGCGGGTTTCTGGAAGGATCAAGCGGAAGTAAGAAACAAATGGCAGCGCGATACAGTTTTTAAACCGCAGATGGAAACCCAAAGGCGCGAAAAACTTATTAAAGACTGGCACAGAGCCGTAGACCGCAGCCGCAGCTGGGCGACGCCTTGATTTTTATTTAAAAACCTGATAAATATTAACAAAATCATGAAGTACTTCAACCCTGCGAATTTATCGATCGTTTCATGCCCCGGCGGGGAGGTTTTTGCCGATGAGGTTATTGAACATCTTCGTCATAAATACCGTCACAGCCGCCGGCTTGTTGTGGAAGAAATTTCTAAGAAATATGAAATGAGCACGAATCAGGCTTCTCTTCAAATCGATCTTATCAATAAGATCGGCGTAAGAGGATCAGCTTCTCATAGCGGGACAGATAACAGCGGAACGTATAAAGTACCCGTTAAATTTACCCTGTTTCCCAACGGCGAGATAAAATCCGAAATTGAGGAATCAATCCGCGGTAAGGATGTCTACATTTTTCAGGATGTTGAAAACCGGTATCCTGTTAAATTTTCCGGCGGTATCGTAAAACAGCTTTCAACTAACGATCATTTAATGACATTATTTGTCACTATCGACGCTGTAAGGCAGGCCGGCGCCGAGAGAGTCGCGATTGTAATACCCTGTTACCCGTATTCAAGACAGCACAAGGCGAAGGGAAGGGAAGGGCTTACAGCAAGCCGCATAGGCAAGATTTTTGAAGACCTTGGCGTAAATCACATAATCACCCTTGATATTCATTCAAGGGACATAACAAACGCGTTTTTTAAAATGCGCCTTGAAAATCTTCACGCCAGTTATCAGATAATTAATACCCTTTTAAAAATGGACGGAATTTTAAACGATGATTTTGTCGTAGTCTCTCCCGACACAGGTGCTGTTGACAGAAATAAATTTTACGCTTCATCGCTTAAAAAACCCCTTGCTCTTTTGTATAAGGAAAGAGATTATTCCAAACTTGTTAAGGACGCGTCGCAGTCTAATATTTCGCAGATACGCCTTCTTGGCAGCGTAAAAGATAAAACCGTCTTCATGGCGGATGATATGCTTGGAACAGGCGGCACGCTGATTAAAGGCATGAGGCATCTTAGGGAAAACGGAGCGCGAAGGATCATCTGCGCGATAAGCCTTCCGCTTTTTTCTGGCGACGCGATTTCTCATTTTGATGAAGCTTACAGCCAGGGGCTTTTTTACCGTATTATCGGAACAAATGCCATTTATCAAGAAGAAGTTGCAAAGCGCGAATGGTACATAAATGTAAATATCTCGCGGCTTTTTGCCCACGTAATTTCGCGTCTTCATCAGAATCAATCTGTTTCAAGCCTTCTTGACAATGCCGGGATTATAAATAAGCTTCTCTCCCAGACAATGGCGGCGGAAACTCAAAATGAGCTGCCGTTTCCGCTGCTTAAGGATGAATAGTCAGACCTAAAGCAAAAAAAAACCGTGCATCGATGCACGGTCTTGATATAAAGCATGAGGTGATAAAACAGATTTTATTTTTTTGTCGTTGCTTTTTTTACAGTTTTGGTTTTTGCCGTTTTCTTTGCGGTTTTTTTAACAGCCGCTTTCTTTGCAGTTGACGCTTTTGCTGCTGCAGGTTTACCAGTTGTTTTTTTACGCTGTTTCGCGTATTTGCGGTTCAGATTCGCCTGATAATCGCAGCAATCTGAACAAAGAGTGTAGCCTTTTTTAATTTTGCCTCCGCAGCGCGGACATTTGCCGTTAGCAATGCGGTTATTGTATCTTTCTTTGCGCTGCTCGTTAATTTCGTCTCTGTGCGCTTCACGATACTTTCTTTGTCTTTCCCTGTTAGCCAGGCGCGTTTTTGCATCAATCATTTGCTTTCTCCTTTTTGTCTGATATACTCTAGTGTAGCATATTATTAACATTTTGTATATAGTTATCAATAAATATTTTTTATTAAGGTATTGAATGTCGTTTTTGGATTCAAGAACAAAGCTTTTGCTGGTTCTTCTTTTTACTCTTCTTGTTTTTATTGTTGATAAAATCCCCTCCGCGGGATTCCTGCTGCTTCTTTCTGTTGTTATACGCATAACAGCCGGAGTTTCTTTTTTTAAAAAAAGGTCACATAACTTTTTCTTTTTAAAAAATCTTACATTGTTAGCGGTATTTATAATATTGATTCAAATGATTTTCGGTCCGGGGGATGTTTATATCCTAAAGCCCTTAATTCCATCTTCCTTTCCCCTGCTTGGGGGCATGGCCTCTTTAAAATGGGAAGGCTTATTTCTTGGAATTGTGATTGTTATCCGTCTTGCGGCGCTTGTAATCATACTGCCCGTTTTTACCGGGACAACGTCTTTTTATCAGATTGCATCCGGTCTAAGCGCAGCCGGGCTTAATTACCGTACCGCGTTTATTATTACCATGGCGTTTAACCTTATTCACTTATTTAAAGACGAAGCTCTGGTTATTATGGACGCTCAGATGTTACGCGGAATAAGCTCGTTTGACCGCCAAAAGGACGGGTCTTCTTTTTTTTCGCGTTTAAAGGCGTATACAGGCATTCTGCTTCCGCTCATGTTAGGCGCAATGAGAAAAGCTCAGTATTCATCCGCCGCTATGGACAGCCGCGCTTTCGGCGTATATAAAAAAAGAACATGGATTGATAAACAAACTATGAAAAGCCGTGACTTTATATGTATAATTGGCTGTATAATGCTGTTTTTAGGCGTTTTATTTATCAATTTCGCTGTTTTGGTTTAATGAGTATAATTTGTTTTAAAGATGTCAGTTTTAAATACCGCCAAAGCGGCAGATTCGCGCTTAAAAGTATTTGTTTTAATATAAACGAAGGCGAATTCTTTGCTGTTATGGGAGAGACAGGTGCGGGCAAAACTACGCTGCTTAAATTAATTAACGGAATTATCCCTCATTTATGCGAAGGAAAACTGACAGGCGCTGTTACTGTCGACGGAAAAAATACAATTGATTACTCAGTGCCGGCTCTTGCGCAGAAAGCGGGAATGGTCCTGGACGATCCTGACGCGCAGCTTTTTACATCGACAGTCCGCCACGAGGCTGCGTTCGGTCCTGAAAACCTGCTTCTTGATCCGCGGGAAATCGAAGACAGGGTAAAGTCAGCGTTACGCGCAGCAGGGCTTTCAGGCTGTGAAGACAGGACTCCTTCTACGCTTTCGGGCGGCGAAAAGCAGCGCCTTTCAATCGCCGCGGCTTTAGCGATGCGCACAAAAATTTTATGCCTGGACGAGCCGCTTTGCCGCCTTGATCCTGACGGTGCGCAGGAAGTGATTTCTGTTTTAAAAAATTTAAAAGAAAAATATAAGATAACAATTGTTATGACTTCGAATGACAGCAAAACGGTTTTTGAAAACGCTGACAGGGTATGTGTGTTAAAGAACGGGAGCGTCGCGGCTCTTGAAACTGTTAAAAATATTATTTCCGGCGGTGTTTTTCTTAAAGAAAACGGAATACAGCCATTAAAAACTGATACGATATGCGGCATTAAACCGCTTAATGATTATCACGCCGAAAACAGCCCGCGCGACGCTGTTAAAATTAAAAATTTTTGTTTTAACTACCCAAACGGCATTAGTATAGAAAATATTAATTTGACAATAGCGGATAATGATTTTGCCGCGATTATCGGGAATAACGGCTGCGGTAAAACAACGCTTTTAAAAAGCATTACAGGCCTATTGCGTCCGCGCTCAGGAGATATTTTTATCCGCGGCGTAAATATAAAAGAGAAGCCGGTTTGGGAAATTTCTAAAGAAGCCGGGTTTGTTATGCAAAATCCCGATACGCAGTTATTTACGGATTCTGTTTTTAATGAGGCTGCTTTCGCGTTTAAAAACAAGAGCGTCTTTAATCTTTCCGGCGGTGAAATAAAAACAAGGGTTGATAACGCTCTTACAGCAGCAGGTCTTTCTGATAAAGCGGATGTTTTTCCTCACGCGTTAAGCAGGGCAGACCGGGCGAAAACAGCGCTTGCCTGCGTGCTGGCGATGGGCTGTAAAATAATCATACTTGATGAAATTGACGCTTGTCTTGACTATAATGAAAATATTAAAATAATGGATATATTATGCGATCTTCACAGCCGGGGATTTACAATTATTTTTGTTACACATAACATGTTTCTTGCAGATAATTACGCGCGCAGAATAATTAAAATGAGCAGAAATAAAATAGAAGAAGACAAGCGCCTTGATAAGGAATTTTTTTAATGAATGATCAAATTAAAAAAACACAAAAAAGTTCAGTCCACCCCGCTGTTATTGCCGTGTGGGCGGCTGTAGTCGCCGCAGGTTATCTTTTGCCGGCTTTTCCAATAATTGGAACGGGCGGCACATTTTCTTTCGCTAATGTTTTAAATCCGCTTTCTGGGATATTTTTCGGCCCTTTAGGCGGAGCGTTATGCTCCGCCGCAGGCGGTTTTATCGGATCGCTTATCGCACCTCATACCGCGTGGCTTGGCCTTGGCACTTTTATAATAGGAACTGTTACCGCCTTTACAACAGGCTGCGCCGCGTGGGGCAAATGGCCTCCTGTTACTGTCAGCGAAAACGGAAGTTTTGTGATTAACGGCGGAATAATCATTTATATCATTGGAACAATTTTATGGTTTACCCAGGAAATCGGAAGAAGCGTTATACTATATCCTGTTATTGTTTATGGATTGGGATTTGCGGCGCTTATCGCGGGAGTTATTTTAGCCGGCATTATGTTTAAAAGTAAAAAAAAGATTGTTAAATTATCGGCTTTTTTTCTGTGCGCGTTCTCAGGGTTAATCGGAGGCGCGACAGCCGGGAATTTTTTCTCTTTAGTGCTGATAAAACAGCCGGCGGAAATCTGGAAATTGCTTATGGTATATGCGCCCATAGAAAGAGCTGTCTTTGCGTTTGCCGCTGTGCTTGCAGGTTATCCGCTGCTTGCCGGGCTGAAAAAAATAAATATCACAGCGGGCCCTCCTCAGGCGGAAGAAGAGAACTGCGAATCAGGGCAGACAGATGAAAATTGACGCGCATGTGCACATAACGCCGCCTGATATTTCCGCCGGCTGGGAAAAATACGCGGAAAAAGAACCGTATTTTTCGCTGCTTGCAAAAAGCAAAGTTAATAAATTCGCGGACGCGGAAAATGTTATTGCAATGATGGATAAAGAAAGCATAGACAAAGCGGTAGTTTTTGGATTTGCTTTTAAAGACTTTGGCTTATGCCGGTATGTGAATGATTATGTAATAGAAAAAGTTAAACAGTATCCTGAAAAACTCACAGGTTTTACCGTAACGCCCGCGTGTAAAAAAGCGGAAGCGGAAATTGAACGCTGTTATAAAAGCGGCCTTAAAGGAGTAGGGGAGCTTTTTCCGGTAGGGCAGGGGTTCGATTTTGATAATAACAGCGGCATAAAATCAATTACCGGTATATGTAAAAATCTTGATATCCCGCTTCTTCTCCATGTAAATGAACCTGTCGGCCATTCTTACGCCGGAAAAACAGAGATCAATTTTAAGAAACTGGAAACATTTATTTCAGATAACATGGAGTTAAAAATAATTCTTGCGCATTTTGGCGGCGGTATATTTTTATATGAATCAATGAAAGAAATAAAAGAAGCTTTTAAAAATGTTTATTATGATACCGCCGCCGCTGTTTTTCTTTACGATTACAGAATTTACAACGCGGTTAAATCACTTGACCTTTGCGGTAAGCTGCTCTTTGGAAGCGATTTTCCGCTATTAACGCCTTCGCGTTATCTTCCCGCTTTTAATAAAAGCCTGCTTTGCGATGATGATAAAAAAATAATTAACGCTCTTAATGCGAAAAAAATTCTTGGGCTGTAAAATATTTTATACTTGACATGATAAAAAAATTATTATAATCTTATTTATGAAGTCTTATATTAAAAGGTTTATTCTTTCCTTAATAATTATTTCTTCAGCTATAAATATTTTTGCCCAGGAAATGCAGCTTTCAGGGGGTTTTGAAGCCGGATTTGGCATATTTAAAGTATATAAAGATTTTTATTATTCTTCCTACCCACTTTCAAATGGTCACATCAATGAAAATACACAGTCTTCCTTTTTTGCTCTAGGCATTAGTTTGTCAGTTAGGGTATTTCCTGATACTGATAATTTTGTTTCAACAGGTTTTATTTTCCGTGACAGAGCTATTTTTATGACTAATATTAAACAAACAGGAACTGAAACTTTTACATTATCCGATGATCATTTTGTCAGTATAATGGATTTTGATATGGGCGTGTCTTTTCGGTACAAAATTTTAAACGGATTTCAGTTATACGCTGATTTAGGATTAAATTTTACGATAATGGATTCAGAAAATTTTAAAACTTCGGACACATTTAACTACTTAGGGTTTGGAATATTTACAGGGGTAGCGCTTCAGTTAAATTTAAACAAAACCTTGTATTTAGAATTCGGGGTAAATTCAATTAATAATATTTTTTCCGGTCAGGAAGGCACATATCATATGTCTAATAACATAAAAGTAAATTATGAGGATAGCGGCAGATGGGATTTAACATCAGTTGCGGCGTATATTCATTTTGGCGTCCGTTTTGATTTAAAGAAAATTTGGAATCGATCACAGAGATGATAAAACGGACAATGTAAAATTTAATTTTAACCAAACATTTTTTGTTTTAAATCAAGATAATACAAATAATCCTGTGGCTTAACATTCGGAGGGCAGCGGTGATCGCAAAACGGAATATATCCTCCGCGCGCGACATATTTTTCCAGTGACTCAAGATATTCCTTTATCGCCGCAGGCCCTTCGCCAAGACGCATTTTATCAACGCCGCCCATGATGCGAAGCTGACCTTCGTATTTGTCCAAAAGCTCGCCGGGGTGAGTGCAGCTGTTTACTTCAAACGGGAAAAGACAATTTATTCCGCCTTCAAGAAAAAACGGAAGAAGCGGGCGGACATCGCCGTCGCAGTCTGTGTACCAGATATCAATATTATTAATTTTTAATTTTTCGTTTATTCTCTTGTAACGCGGCATGACAACGTTTCTAAAAAAATCAAGAGTGACAATCGGGCCGTTTTTAAAACAGATGTCTTCCCATCCTGACGCGAAATCAAAATTAAAATGAGGAAGAAGCTGATCCAGTGAATGTTCAACAAGCTGACAGACAGTTTCTACCATGTCTTCCAGCATGTCAGGGTAATCATAAATAGCGTAGGCTAGACCTTCAAATGTAAGAAGGTCTCTGATTTTACCAATCATAGAGCCGCAGTCAATTCCAAGCGGAAAATCGCGCTGTTCATCCGGGGGATACAATTTTTTTAACTCTTTAATATTAAGAATCCTTCCAGGATGATTTATATTAAAACGTTCTTCTTTAATTTTTTTCCAGTCTTGGTCATCCGCTACTACCGACCTTATATAATGGGGAATACTGTTGCCTTTTCCTTCAAGTGGAACTTCAACAATGACGCCTTCTTCATTGATTATTACCTGCGTATTCTCCCTTGTTTCAATTATTTTTTTTTCAAAAGGAGGATAGATAAAATTATTTGCGAAAATCATATCTATTTTATCAAACGAAAAAAACAGATCCGCTTCGCTGTTACAGGTTATTCCGTTATCTTTAAAAATATCCCACTGCGTAAAATTATCGTCCCAGTAGCCGAATTCCATGTTAAAGCTGCGGTCTACAGTTTTATAATGCATCTGAGCGTTAAAGCGCTCCCTGTCTGTCATTGAGCCTTTCCATTTTTCTCTTACCGGTTTTATCGATTTTTCCATTTGCGCCCCCATGGATTTACAGCGTTATGACTGTTGCCTGACAGCCGTTTCATACTGTATAATAAATTATCGGAGGATATTTTGGTACTGGTCAATAGCAGCGATGTTATTAAAATAGTTGAGCGGATTAGTTATCATTATCATTTAAATATAACAAACCGTGTTTTACGCCCGCTTATTTTGCAACTCTATATTGATGACAGAACATGGAAACAAATAGAAAATTTTACAGAAAGACTGGAAGACTACCGTTATACAGGCTATAAACTTGACGACTTGTACAGGCAGCTGGCCGCATGCGCCCGTTTTGTGGAAGCAGCCAAAAACGGCATACATTCCATTAAAAATATTGTTAAGACAGATATTAAAGCTCCCGATAGGATATACAGGGAGATGACCGTTAATAATCTTCCAAATAATCTGCAGGTTTTTTCGGAATTATTATGTGCGTTATACGCGTTATTAATTGATTATGATCAAAAAAATGCCGGAGGCAATCTTCCTGTATATACGCAGATTAATGAGCTTAACAATGTTAAACATCTTCTTACAGGGAATTAAATTTACAAAATGAGCAACACATCGTCATTATCATTAACAACGAACAAATTAAAAATAATCGCGATTGTATTAATGCTGCTCGATCATGTTGCCGGGATTTTGCTGCCCGCCAATACTTTAATTTTCATGATATTAAAAGCAGCCGGAAGAATAGTAGCTCCTGTTTTTTGCTTTCTTATTGCCGAGGGCTTTCATTATACTTCTAATATAAAAAAATATATTTTCCGTCTTTTTGTTTTTGCTTTAATTTCACATGTTCCGTATAACCTGGCGTTTGGTCAGCCGTTCTTTCCTTATACCAGCGTTTTCTGGGCGCTTTTAATGGGGCTTATAGCCCTGACCGCTGTAAAAAGCGATAAGGTACATATTGTTTTAAAACTGGCGGTACTTGCCGCCTGCTGCGCTCTTTCTTATACCGCGAACTGGAATTTTGTAGCTGTTTTATGGATTGTCGGATTCGGCATATTCCGTGGAAATTTAGCCAGGCAGATAATTTCATTCTGCGTTATCGGAATTATTTTTCATCTGGGGCCGGTCTGTTTCAGGTTCTTTATAAATAACGGCGCTTACCTTCATTGGTATCAGTTTGGAATATTCCTTGCGATCCCGTTCTTCTTATTGTACAGCGGTAAGCTCGGCAAAAAATCAAAAATTATCACATGGAGTTTTTATATTTTTTACCCCGTTCATTTAATTATTCTGTATCTTGTAGACAGATTTACGCCGCTTACGGAATTTTTAGGGAAATTATTTTGATAACTTATCCGGGAGGGATAGTTTTGAAAAAAACATTGATTTTATCAGCTTTAGTTTTACTGTTCCTCATATTTTCCGGTTGTCAGCCCAAGGCCGGTGTTTTTAACAGAAGCTCATCAGGCGGCGTAAGTGTTCCGACAATGAGGTTCAGCCAGCAGGGAAATGAAGACTCAGGCGCTGTAAGCGCTATTGAAGTTAACAGAATAGAAGCATACGTTCCCACTGTTCTTGAACTTCCAGTGATAGGGGCGACAGGATTTGCCGCAATCGATCTTCCGCTCTACCTTGTCCCCGGCGAACACGCGGTTGTTATTGAAACTCTAAGCGCGGGGCAGGGGTTT
>Ga0209755_10004990_pt1 | contig 15338 bp, 6 predicted proteins | sample TergutCo191P1_FD_187301 | JGI IMG/M metagenome (GOLD analysis project Ga0209755, IMG submission 187301) | Cornitermes sp. P1 segment gut microbial communities from Petit-Saut dam, French Guiana - Co191P1 (SPAdes) (version 2) | ecosystem: Host-associated > Arthropoda: Insects > Digestive system >... | reverse complement strand
GTCAGCTCCTGATGATGGGCACATGGTTGCCCGAAACATGTTGAGCAACTATCAGAAGAGAAATAAAGAATACAAAAAGTGACATCTAGTTGGTTTTTCTTATCCACACTAAATATAAACCTATTTCAGGGAACATGGAAGTGGCAGTGGTGAGCCAAGAGCCAAGAGAATTAATGTAGGTACAAGGTTCCCTGTTAGTAAGGCTGTATTCATAGACAGTACATGGAATCAAAGTCGTGGCATCTATAAAGATCAGCGTGTAAGAGGTACAGTATAAATTTTATTATACAAGGCATTTTTCTTGATGAGGTTAGTGAAATAAGAGTTAACTATAGATGGGGTACTGAGAAAATGAGCCATAGCAGTTCGCTTGGCAGACATTGCCCTTCTCTGTGTCAAATAATTCTCTGTAGTCCAGCTGTAATAAGTTAATTGTAGAATTGTCTTTAGGAAAACCATTGATAGACCTGTGTTTTCTTCATTAATTATGAGAACTACCATAGTCAGTATAGCTACTCACTACAGGCTGCACGGTCCGGGGATCAAATCCCGGTGGGGGGAAGGTTTTCCCCATCTGTCCAGACTGGCCCTGAGGCCCACCCAGCCACCCATACAATGGATACCAGGTCATTCCTGGGGGTAAAGTGACTGGACATGACATTAACCACCCACCCCATCTAGCACCAAGATTGAAGGAAGAGTATACCTAAACCTCTATTCCCCCTCTGGGCCTTTATGGCCTGTTCTAGGGGGTAACAATTCTTGCCTTCATTGCTACATTTTTAAATATTTCAACCAATCCTTAATGTGGAAACAGTAAAATAAAACTTGGATTTACTTTGATGCACATTAACATGTTCTGAATAAAATATTAAACATGTCATAATTATTATAAACAGTCCTATATATGGCTGAAATTGCTTTTCATGTTGCATGGTACTTGAAGATATTACACTGGAGGGCAGTCATGAAAGTAACTAATTTGTGGCTTGCAACATCTGCTTGAATGTAGATTTGCCATGTGTGGTGCTGCAGTCTCGTATCTCCCAATTTTGGAGACATCAAAATGGAAGCCCACGCTGGTATTTGGCTACTATAGAAGCTATCCACCAGTTCCTTGTGGAGCTGCATACAGTGGCATGGAGCAGGAACAGTGGACACTTCAGGGCTGAAACCTTGGGAGTGGAAGCAGCAAGAAATGGGCATAATGTAACACAGAAGGTCTCATCATGTGTTCAGGCTTCAAGAAATGAAGTTCCCGACAGCGACGTCAAGCAGCATACTAGTGCTGCAGACAAGACTAGTTGTGGCACAACTTATGAGAGTGGTAATGGGGAACATAGTAATCCTGGTGGCGTAGATAATGAAGACAGTAAAGTCACTGATGACTGTGAAAGTTTTGGACCTTACAAAGGAGAATATGATAACCTGCTGTTCTTTTTCTGTTACATGTATAGCAAGATACATACACTCTATAACCATGAGGACTTGCATGCTTACAAGCGGCCATTAAAATAAGTAACTTATTTCAAAATTCACAAATGTATGTGAATGTTTTAATAAACAGTATTCATTATATTAGACTTAATTTAATGGTTTCTTCATTGGGTGCTTCTAATTCACCATAAGTGTTCTAAGATGCATGTTGCTATGCAACAGATGCATTGGTCCAGCACTAATAATAAGTTATCCACATATATTCATTCATCTCAGTCACTGAAGAGGGAGTTCATAACTGAGCAGCCAGTCTAACAGTACAGTGTTGTGCCTCACGGTATGACTTCTGGATTCCCTATAATGAAATAAGTCTGAAAGCAGCTTGATTTATGAAAAGACAATTTTTTGAGAAAAAATGCAAAATCTTACACAAATGAGTTAATCTTCACCCCCCACCCACAGCTGTTGTCTTATTTCAAATGTATTTATGAGGTTCACTAGAAAGTTCTGAGACAAGTTCACAGAGCTGGCAGATCTGGATGCCTGACTTCACAGTATAATTTCTTGGTGCTGCAGAGATACCATGTTAACAGCTCACTGTTCAACTGGTCAGGCAGTGCAAACAGCATAGCCAGCATCTGGGCTGCAGCATTTCATATTCACAATTCAAAAGTGGGTGAAACATATGCTATAATCTGAATTTTTGTAAATACCAGTTACAAAAAATGGTCACACATACTCATGGTTTGTCACAATTATGACTGAATGTGAAACTACCACTTGATGTGGACTTGCCCTGGTGATAACTTGAACACATTGTCTCAAAGTTTGTGTGTAATGAAGTAAATGTTTACCAAACATACTCTATATACAACAGTAACTGGTGTCAGAACTTAGCAGCTGCTGGGATAAGTTCTTGATATGACTTGCCTTTATATCATGTCTGTAGCACAATTGACTTGTGATACTAGTGAGGGAGGTGGCGATTCACCTGAACAAGCAAAGAGGACTCTATACAGCTTGGCACTGAAATCCTGTAACCCAGTTATAGGCATGAAGTTACTGCACATGCACACACAAACACAAGAGACAAGTAATTTGTACAACTTCCATTAACAGAGGGACTATGTCCAAACAATTAGAGGTTCAATAATTAACTCATAATCCACCAGTCTTGGCTCCAAGAGCAGCAACAGCATTCTGGAGAAGTACAAGTGGAAAGCACAGTGTCATACATGAGGAATACTTCTCAGATCTAAAACGTGGGAAGGGACAAGATAATTTGACATGTTTCCAAATCCAAATCACTACAACTTTCTTGTTCATTAAAATCATCCTTTATTATATTAAAGGAATATATCCAATTAATATTGCATAACAATCAACAAAGGCTTAAAAGAGTGTCAAAAAACAATTACTGACTAATTATTAGTCTTCTCTTACTCACACTGTAATGTAATTTTAAGGCCCTCACAATCACATATGTTATACCTGCATGTATGTTAGAAATGTGTGAACTAAATACTCTAAATATATAACAAAAAACACACAACTGATCTTCACTTCTACAAAAAGAGAGGAGAGATCATATCTCTGTGTGGTTCAAGGGCATATTATCTTCATATATGCTTAAAAGTAACAAAGAACAATACAAATATTACCATGTTAATGTGATGCTTCAGGTGAATGCACCACCTTTATATGTAAAAGTTAATAAAATTTAAATTTATAGTCTACAACAACACATATCAAAATCTGAAATTATTACAAAGGTTTACCACACACTGATATTTCTCATGTGATGTGAACATTAAACTACCACTTTTAGTACAACCCACTGTGCCTCATTAACAAGAACACTGTATAAAATAACACCTGTCACATTACTCAGTTCATTATAAAAGTACATAAAGAATATACAGTATATATACATGAAAAATTAAGGTACTTTAGCTGACCTTGTCTTCCACTGTCTTTTCCACAGGTGAATAACATTAGTATAAAATGAGTAAAAGCGATGTGTTCAGAAACATACAACATACTCATATGTATGTGAGCAAGGGATGTGTTATGACTGCTGGAAAGCTGGAACAGCATTATAAAAATAATGAAGAATGAACTATGCAACATATTGGCAATGACTTGTTCAATACAATGCTAACAATACATGAATTCATATGACAATATTTACACTCCAACCGTACTTACACTGATTACACTGCTTTCCTTGCCCGGCACAATAAGTGGCTCTTTCATGCAACACAATTTTCATACTGTGCTAGCAGTCCTGCCTTCAGTACTTGACTCTGTTCATGAATGTACAACTCTTCTGGAAAAATGAAAGCTATTTTTGTAAGAAGGAAGTTTTTTAAACCTAAAAACTTAAGTCACTCTTTCATATATCAGGTAAGATAAGAAAACTTATCAAATCATACATACAGTGATACAACAGCCATTAAGACTCATGCCAATATGCACAGGATGTAACTTATCAAAGGACATCCAATTATCACAACTTTAATACGTTCTGGATGAACAAATTTCATTTGTACGACATGTCAACAATTCTTATATAAGTCTGTAGGTCTGACACAATGCTGACCATGTTATATGATTCTACGTCTACTTAAAGACACAAATGTTTGAAGCACTTCTGTGACTGAGAAGGTAACATGAAATCCAAAATTTAAAACAATCAGGTTCAGTTCATTCCCCTCCAAAATCTAATGAAGTTATAGTAGAACAGAATCAAGTATCTAAACAACTTTAAATTGTCTTGCTTGTAACATGCATATATGGAGTAAGATACACAATGAACCCAGTTGCTTCATATGGCATACCAAAACAAAAGAAATTACAAATGATTAAGATCTCTCTCCTTTTTTTACCAGAAACCATTAAGAAATCCATTAAATTTCAACACATAATTAATAATGCCTCTCAAACTGTTTTTTCTAACATCATTTGGTACACAGACCACAGCAATGGCTGGAAGTGGCATACTTCATCAAGTACTGACCATGGCATATGTGGAGCAGCTAGTGAGCTTCACAATTCATATTACTGCAAGAATGGACTTACCAACATCCTGGTCTAGTGTGTACATGTGTGTGTGTGTGAAGTACTATAAACCTAGCTGTTCTCCAACACACTTTCCTTCCTACTGAATAACCGTAAGCGACCAGAATGTTGCGTAGCACTGCTGATAACTTCCATCCACCTGCAAAGAAACCGTGCCACTTGTACAAAATTGCATCATTATGTATCTTTGCACAAAATACTTAAAATCTGCACATAACAGAGAGAGTACACAGACCTAGCTGTCTGCATGCATTATCTTCAACCCACGTACAGATTTTTATGTCATACGGTACTGAACACCATCTAAAATCTAACTTAATTTTATTTTGGCCTACTTTAGTCTAGAAACCCGTAAGTGAGGTTCAAACAAAAATCAATTTTCCACAAAATCAAGATAATAACATGATGACAAGAAGAAGAATATGATGCAAGAAGGAGAGGAGGAGGAGGAGGCAGAGAAAGAGGACACCAACAACAACTGCGTGCGTGTGTGTGTGTGTGTGTTCGAAGCTGGCACAAGGTAAAACAGATGTACAGTTCTGAAGACCAAAACCAAAGATAAAACTGCTAAACTATGTTGATATTACACAAAAGCCATGGGTCAAGAGCAATAAAACAACTGCATTCTTTATTTGAGGTATTTTAACATGGTGCATTTTAATCATATACAAGAAAATTTAATTTATGACTATGTACACCATGACATCTGCAGTGCCAATTTTATAACTCTATGCTCACACGCTGTTCCTTTATGTTCTTTGGTACAGCAGTACTGAATCTTCAGTTTCCCTAATGACAGACAGCAATTAAATGTTCAAATCATTAATCCTGAAATTGGAATAACTTAAGCATGTACTATAACAGTGCAGAAATGTTATAAAATGTCAGAACTTAGGTATAAGTCTGTATGGGCTCTGAAATGCAGCAGTCTCATTCCTGAGATGTTAATGGTCACTTGGCTAGTCAAGAAGCTGCCTGACTTTAAGAACACAAACGTTCATTATGGTGCCTGTGAACCCTACACTGAGCCAGATAACTTGATGTTGCCGTGCGAACATCCGCACCGCACACATGACCTATGCAGTGGCTCTCAAGATCACCACCCATCCAAAAGCTCAGTGCAGAAAACCATATGCTGCAACTCAACATCCAATGCTCCTGATGATGGGCGTATGTACCCGAAACATGTAGAGCTAAAAACACATTTAAATTACCTTGTTGCATCAAGTTGGCATTCCAAGTTATTTCATGAGCCAGATAAATACTGTCTAGAACCCCACATCCCATTTTCTTAGGATCTACCTTAATATTGATTTCTCATCTATGTCTAGGTCTCCTAAATGATCTTTGACCTTCACACTTCACGACAAAACTCCGCGTGCATTTCTTATCTCTCAATGTGCACCAAATAACCCACTCATATCACCTCCATGATTCTAATATTCTTAGACAAGTAAAAATTATTAAGGCCATGGGCATGAATTATACAGAACAAAAGGTACTCTGCAGAAATTATAATCAACCCTCACTATACATGGTGAGAATAATGTCCTACATGTCTCCAACATCTACAAATCACGCTGTTGTTATAATGCACAGCTGACTTTGTGAAATACACAATACTTGTTCTGGGTATAATCCTTATATTCATGTTCTGTATATGGATTACTGCATAAAAGTCCTACAATTATCACTGGAAATGTAAGGTATGTACAACTGGAATTTACTAATGATGATCGTGGGTGAATGTACTGCAAGGCAAAAAAGATCATAACAGGCATTTACGCAGAAGTTCAAAGAATTCTTTGCAAACAAGATATACCAACATGTGCAAAAGGATACACCAACATGTGCATCAATGAGAATCAAGTACCTGTTGTCAAAAGCATGCACAGTACATTTCAATAGTGTGTGCACCAAGGAATTTTGTTCTCCACTGCTTAGAAAAATGACATAATTTTAAAAATACTTAAGTTTTCAGTCAGACATTATTTTTACTCGCAAGACTAACTACTCAAACTTAACTACCATAATTTAAACTAACAAACTCCACTTAAAAAATATGAAGTTAAAAAATAGACAAAGAACCAAATGTTCAGTTTTTAAGACATTAACATGTGCCTAGGAACACCCATCACACCCCATGCACTCACATATTCCTATGGTGATGTTTCTAACTGTTCTAACTGTTGCAGTACCTTGCACTGTGAGCACCTTCATATGGGTTCCAGCTTTACATGTCTTATATTAGTCACCTGCATTTAAACCAATGAAGCACAGATTTTATTTCAACAATACATCAAAATTCAGGTACGAACTCACTGCAAGCACACTGTATCTCCATTACAAAGATCAAATGGTTATTGATGGTTACAGAAATAATCACAGTAAAATAGTGCCCAAACAACAAAATTGACAAAATATAGTATGGTCAAACTGTGAAGTTTCTGAATGTTAACGCTACAAGTGCATAGAGTAATTGATGTGCATTAAATAGGGTGGCAAAATGATATGGAGAACAATGCAGGGGAAATGCTTTCACCTTATGGGGGTAGTGGTAGGACAACTAATAACATTATTGGGGTACACTGGATTTAACAGATCAGTCCCAAATGTGGGCCAAAAAAAAAAAAGTGAAACTTATTCAATAAGTCTGGTGAAGCACGACATAACCGTGAACTTCTCAACTTACCGACCAAATGTGTATTCACTTTCTGCCCGGAAAAAATAAACATGATTCTTGAACTGGAGTTTGAAGACATATTCTTTGTGTATTGCATCTTGTTCTGAGGGAGAACTGACTGTATATCCCAAGAGAGGCAAACTTGCTAACGGAAAGTCATCCTGCAGGCAGCAATTCAGAAAAATGATCTGTGACTGCAAAATGTTATATAACAAAACATTTACATGACAAAATAATGGGTATCCATGCTTTAAATTTTGTTCTATGTACAAAGGTTAGGTACCCATAGTTTTTAATTCTGTTACTTGTAAAAAGACTTTGTTAAAAAGTACTCTGTTTACACAAATATAACAGTGTTCCCCAGATAAGAAGTTCCTGTGTACAAAGTTTTCCCATGGAAGTAGTTAGATCATTGAAATCCTCCCATAATTCCAATAATAATAGCGTACAATTTTCACACATACGAAGTTCTTATGTAAGAAGTTTTCCTGTTTTAGTTTATTTTTTCAGATTTTTATACAAAACCTTCCCATTACTACACTTAAAATGACTCGTGAGTCATATTTTTAGGTGGTCCATTATGTTCTGTTTTATTGTTTTTAGGCATGGGGTAACTATACTGAAGTTGCACTGACAATACACACTTTTGATCTTCATAACTGATACATGAAATAATTTCTTGGAATCAAGACACAAAGATGAATAATTTTTACAAATCCCTGTTAAGAAATGTTCCCCTTTAAGACATTATTTCTCAATGTTCAGCTGAAAAAACTTCTTATGCAGGAAAAACTGTATATAATTTACAGGATATCCACAGTATCCAGACAGCTGCAAAAAGATAATGCTCATTGTTGAACAGAAAAAAGAAGAAAAAGAAAGAGAAAAGCTCCTAATATGTCTGTGTAAAAAAAAGTAAAAATTTGTGCATTAACATCATATAAAATCACTGTAGCAAACTTACACATATCAAAGATCTGACAATTTCTAATTTATAGTGCAAAAAGCTAAAGTGATATATAAAAGTATTAATACAGTCAACTGTCAGGTATGGGATGGAAAAGTCCATAATGTTTAAACTTCACAAACCAAGCATCATGTTCCTTACTTGTCACTGAATTCAGCGAATATCTTTTTAAATAATATTTTTTTGAATGATATGTATTCCATGACATATTCACAACTTCATACAATTTTACAAAGGCACTCCACTTTCATACTATGCAACTTCCTGTGTAAGAAAATTTTATCCATCTTACCTGGAAGGTTTTGTAGAAGAATAAACAGAAATTTGTGAAAACAACCCACAATTTCTGCCAGCCATTGCTGTTTTTGAATTTTCGCAACAGGTAACCACTCAGTTGATTCTGAAAATACAACATTTAATACAGTCAAAACCACTAGCCCTGCCCTTGTATTATTTATAACACCATATGCTACACTCAAAAGGAAATAAACAGTTTTTCAGTCAAGCCCAACTATTTTAACACAGGTACATGTTTCAGCTAAACACAAGCCATCTTCAGGCCATAAAGTAATTTACAAAGGCACTGCACAACATGAATAATTAACCTTTAAACATCCTGCAGTTGTATATATAAACACATGTAAAAAAGTCCCTAGAAATTCATATTAGACATTTAGGAAACAAGGAAATTTGCTACATTTTTAAGACATGCTGCATAATCTCTGTTTTATTTTCCACAAAATGTTGTTCAAGTCATAATATTATCTTTTTAAGTGTGAATAATGTTTTCATAACCCATGCACTAAAATTTAAATACCAACCCAACCATTTAAATGTGAGGCAGAGTATCAAATAAAACCAAGCATGAGCTCCATGTTGCAGAACACATAAGATATTACACTAAATGGCCTGAGGTAGCTGTATGTCTCATTAATGATCTAATATTTATAATTAGTTAAATAAATCAAAGCTTTTGTTCCTATAAACACCACAGCATAAAACCATGCTGCCAAAAATCCACAATATCTCAGTGTAAGAGGTTTGATTTATTCAGTTAATTTTAAACCCCTCAACTCCCCAAGACACACACACTGGCACAAAATTTGCTACATTGAAAATTTTGTTTTCCTTTCTCACTTTTCTTCCTTTACCCTAAACTTCTTACTTTATGAGGAAAGATCATGGCATCATCATGCCCCCATTCATGTCCCCACCTCAAATACATTTAAACATTTCAATGAAATGGCAAATTTTCACAAATCTTGGCAATGACATGGTGCCACCACATGGCATCCCACACACTGCTTGACTAAACATGAAGTTAACAGTAGCTTTGCCCACTTTACCTACCTCTACCTGAACTAGTAAAAAGTGCCATTCTGTCATTTGTCATAACCATCCACCTTCAATATTCAGTAGATCAGTGTGTTGTTTTAATTTCCTGCCACCAATAATACTAAAATGTCAGTGGTGTGAATTTTTGATTTGGAAACACCACCAACATTGCACACATGGGACATGAAATTTTCTGTGATAAGAGATCAGAGAATATGCAATTTTCTTTCAGGTTCTTTTCTCTAAAATGTAAAAGAACAATATACCCCTATGCAAAATATCAATTTCTGTTTTGGTTAAATAGTGGTAACTAACAAACCAATGAAACCAGACATGCTAAGTTTTGCTTACAAATCACAAATGTATGTACAAATTCTGAAAGAAACTTTTTTTATAACAATTACAAAAATTTACAATGCAAAACCTCAGCTTATATCTGACTAATTTTTATGAAGGTGGAATCTGTACCAATATGAATTACAGACAAAAATAGATCACTACTAATCATCAATTTATAGAAATTTGCTAGCTTCACTTACTGTGAGGCTCGCAAACATGTATCATAAGTTCTTCCTATAACTTCATGTTTATACTACCCTCCAACACAAGTGACGCAGTGCTCATTCAATACTGTTAGTTACACCAACTAATCATCCAGAATTTAATAGTTTACATTCATGAGGACAGCATTAAGAATGTGAATGTGTGCAAGTAGAATACCTGCAACTGTACCCTAAATACAACCGTGAACACATGCTATCAGAACATGTATGTACAATGTACTGACTTCTATAGCTCGTAACTGATCACGCATGCTGATGCTGGTATTTCGATGCCAACACACATGTACTGTAGTGTTACTGCGCTGGGTGGCTCCTGCTGATTTCTCCCGTCCTGGTCCATTGGTATCATTATTACTATCACCACCACAAGCATCCATCACTTCATCTGATGAACCTGCAAGAAGTGTAGTCTTACAAATTGATAAACCTAGACTCAACTTAACAAATGTATCATTTTAGCAGCATTTCTGGATGTCTGGTTGTTTTACAACAATATTCATATTCTTGTATCATGTTTGTGTTGACAATCAATTCACAGTTTCACAGTCTTCCAAGTGACCAAATCCAAAGGCTCACTTAGATTTCTTCACCATTCATATCTGATTTATCAGAAGATGAGCAGACTCCAATTAAATGTGATATGACCTTCATTATTTAGAATTGCACTGATGACATAAAACAGAGGAATCTATTTTAAATTTAAAAGACAATTTAAAAAAATTTGGAATACTATGCAGTGCACTGTAATGTGTCGCACATCTTCCATCAAAGTATTAGAAGGTATGCCACGTACCCCTTTGGAGACAAAGAGTTTTGGCTAACAGTTAAAATTATGAAATTATATTTTATAGTGGACTTAAAGGTATAATTCTGATGTAACCGAAAGGTTCAACTTTGCTAAACCTGAAGTGTCCCACTAAATATGGTCCTGGGAAGGTGAAGCAGCAGCAACTTACTTTAACGGACATTTTGACGAAGTGAACTAGATTGCATTTTTAACAGAATATAGTATTACTTTAATGTATTTAATTTCAACAATTCCATAAAATTTAATTTCCTTGACTATGTATTCAATTAAAGTGGTCCTTTCAGAAATGCAAACTCCAGGTTTCACTGCACTTACTGCACGACTTCAGACTGAGGTACTGAAGCTTGTTATCTCCCTTCTCTCTGGCAGTCTGGATGGTAGCTGTAAGATCTTCCATCCACTTGTCTTTCTCCTCTTGGCTACTTGCTGCCACAGTAAGTGCTCTGTCACAATCACCATTACCACAGCACATCAATAACCAAAGAAGATACCAGATTTTAATCATAGCTACTAAAACATGTCAATATTCCTCTTTCATTAAAATGTGCACACAACATAATCATCTGTATGAAATTTATTGAACCTACAGAGTACTTACAACATGTGCGAAAATTAAAAGGAATGAGTTAACCAAACGAGAGTGAAAGTAAATGGTGTGGATACTAAACAAGTGTCACTATCAACAATTCCTGATGGCTGAATTCCTCCTGCACAAGTTGCCATTTTATCTTAGTTATGACAGAAATGCTTGTTTATGCTACGTATAAATTACACATCATGGTTTAACCCTTTGGCCCTGGAGCTGGACATATACAGTTTTGCACACCATTTATATAAAATGTGAATATTTCATAAACCAAGAAGAGTAACATTAGGAAATACATGACATTTTGTGGAGGAATTAAAGAAGATGGCAAGAGAAAGTCTAAAAAAAATAATTAAATATATTTGTTGACTGTATATATAAAAAGAGTACTCTGGGGTGTAGTGGTACACCTGTCCTATATATAGGACACATGGTGCCTAAGGGTTAAAATGGCTAATGGGGAAGACAACACTCAATCTTCATATTCTATGCAATAAACAGAAAATGAAATCCTCAAGTGCAAAAAACTAATTACCTAGGTGACACTCTCAACAACTTAAACATCTAACTGGTTTATTTACATTACAGAAGCAAAACATTCCATGGAAGATGATGCAAAATACATAATAAGAAATCACCTGCTTACATTCATGATTAAATTTCTACATACACAGCAACTGGATATGTAAAATTTCAAACAAACTTTGTAAATTACAGTGGTCATTAATGTTAAGGCGCAGAACGGAGGAGAACTGTTGCCAGATCACTCACACACTGTAACGTCTCTCAAAAATCATATTACATGAATCCTTCATTAATCACCACTGTTCAGTAGTTTCCTACAGTTTGCATTTATCAAGAGTTCTTGGGTAGCTAATATTTTCTTTGGTAGTTAAGAAATTTCCTGCATTTTATGAAATGTTACCACAGTGGTAAATGCGTGTGATGCTCTGACTGGCAACCCTGGGGACCAGACCCATATATATGGTCAGCAGAGAAGTATATTACTTACACTATCACTGACATTGGAAGAAAAGAATATGTAGAACATGTACCTTCCATACCTATAGAGCTTTCGGTCCAAATATGACTTATGTAATTCTAAAACACACAAGATATGGCAACATTGGTCTGAGAAGCATGTGTGTGTGTGTAAAAGTGTAAATTAACATAGCCTGCAGACTATGAATGGTCATCAAACTACATCAACCTATGCGTACTGTCGACAGCATGTTCATTACTATGTTCACAACAGCCTGCCAGCAAGACCATATTTTGAGCCAAATGACTCTATCCTTTCAATTCTTTCAATAAAATACTTCTTAATAACATCACCCACCTAAGCCTGGGACTGCAAAGTGGTCTCTACCTTCAGGTTTCCTGACTAAAACACATATAAATTTCTCATATCTCCAATGTATGCTAAATGACCTGCCCATCTCATCCACCTCCATCTCATGAGCATGATACTATAAAGAATACAAATCATGAAGCCCCCATGCAATTTTATCCATTCTGCTGTAACTCTCCCCTGCTCAGGTACAAACACCTGGGTCATCATCCTGTTCTCAAACATCATCAGACCATAGTCTTCCTTTAGCATACGAGATGAAGTTTAATACATATACAAAACAGTAAAATACAATTCACATACAAGGATTCTGATGAGGGTACATGGTGATAGTCATGGCTGAAATTTTGGGCACTGTCATATCCTCAAGCTAAAAACACCCACAGTAGCAGGGGTTGGACGTGCCGCAATTTTCAGGTGAAACAGGGAAAGGGAGATTCTATTAGTAGGAGTGTCTCAATCTCTTGTCCCTTGGTCAGGGATTGAGACTGCTTTCTGAATCTATGATCCAGAGACTGACACTAGTCCTTTCTCATATCTTGACATAACAGAAACTACTGACATCTAAAAAACTGACTGCAAAGCATGCAAATACATGCCCCTTACACTTAATTGCATAGCATCACTACCTGTTCCCACCATAAATGGTGAAGCAATAGTTTGCTCCAGTCTTATTGTCTGGGGTCTCTTCCACCATAACACCTCTCAGAGGCAGCTGACCATGAACTTTGAACTGTGGGCTTGGTTGAACAGTGCGGTTAGTATACAGCAAGAGGTCTGAAAACTGTCAATACAACATAAAATACAGAAATTAGAAGCAAAAACAAAAGAACATGCATAGCAGCACATGTTATTAGTACATTTATGGTACAGCAACAGCTGCAAACTAATGTGTATAAATGCACCTTAATAATACAATTCCAAGCAAGCATAACAGACAAGATGAGTGTAAAACACAGTTTCTGAAAACAGAAGAATTACGGCCAGTGAACTGCAATGTAAGTTGAGTCTGACACATGGAATGGTTGTCAGTATTACTGAGGGGCTAGAATTCCAGAAGGCATGTGCATGATGGGTGCTGAAAACTTTTATCAGAAGACCACAATTGCAGAGGATGCCTTGTGTCATTTCATTCCTGCAACAATATGCTGTTAGTTGCCACAAATTTCTTGAGCGCACTGTCACTGGAGATAAGACATGGGTCCATCATCATGCCCTAGAGACAAAATGTTCAAGCATGGAGTGGAAACATCCTGGGTTCACAAGAATGAACAAGTTCAATGTTCACTAACAGAATAAGACCAACTGGTGCAAGCACTCATAGGTTTTATTCTCATAGTGAAGCATCTGCACACATGGTCATGAAATATTTAAAATTAAAAAAGTTCATATTGTAAAGCCTGCTAGCAAAGTGATGACCACTAAGTTACAGGCCAAAAAATTATGTTGTTGGTACCATCAAAGTCTTACATTTACCAAAAGATGCACTTTGTATCAGCCTTATAAATCATTAAAATTTACATTAAAACTTATATTAAAACTGCTCGTACATATTTCGGTCTATGACCATCATCAGGGAGCTTACACTTGAGTCTAACTAAAGTCACAGTTATAAAACAGTCATTAACAATATGTCGTTATGGAGTATGCATTGGTGTGGCAGCATGTTATATCAAGTGTGTGTGCTGTGCAGAGAGAGACTCTCTGCACAGCACACACACCTCCATGGACTTGATATATCATGCTGCCACACCACTGCATACTCCATAATGACATACTGTTAATGGCTGTTTTATAAATGTGACTTTAGCTAGGCTCAAGTGTAAGCTTCCAATGATGGTCGTAGACTGAAACATGTAGGAGGAGTTTCAATATAAGTTTTAATGTAAATTTTAATAATTTATAAGGCTCATACAAAGTGCATCTGTTGGTAAATGAAAGACTTTGATGGTATCACGATGCACGGTGCAACAATGTAACTATCATCGCTTTCCTGCTCTAAAGGATCACCTTGGTGGCCACAAATTTCAAAATGATGATGACATAAAGATAGCTGTGACAGGGTGGTTGTAATTGTAGGACACAGACTGCTATCAAGAGGGAACTGAAAGGCTAGTTCCACAATATTCTAGATGTCTCACTGTGGTGGAGACTATGTTGACAAGTCAAATGGCAGTCACAAAACTGCATGCATATTGTTTTTGGTAGAGTTATAAATAAATAGCTCAGAATATATACAACCTGTAAACTCATTTTTAGACTCCCGCTTGTACATGATCCTACTACCTGCAAGAATCACTGGATACTGCAATGGCAGGATCTCATGAAGTACAGAAATATGTACAAGGGATGATTACAAAATGTACGTACAAAAATGGTAATGTTCAAATAATTATTTTGTATTAGTGGACAAAATCATTCAACCATACACTGATACAAGTGCTTAAGATATGACTGTACTGAATGTATATGCAGTATTTAGTGGCAAACAAGATTATGGCCACTGTTGCTGTGTTGGTGGGGGGAG
>Ga0209755_10004989_pt1 | contig 15339 bp, 11 predicted proteins | sample TergutCo191P1_FD_187301 | JGI IMG/M metagenome (GOLD analysis project Ga0209755, IMG submission 187301) | Cornitermes sp. P1 segment gut microbial communities from Petit-Saut dam, French Guiana - Co191P1 (SPAdes) (version 2) | ecosystem: Host-associated > Arthropoda: Insects > Digestive system... | reverse complement strand
CAGTGGGAGCGAAATTGAGAACTTGTAGAGGCGTTCAATTAAGGTTTGTTTCATCAGTATTATTGACAACCCGTAGGGGCGACACCCTGTCGCCCGATATAGATACACATTATTCCGTAGGGGCGAACGCCCTCGTTCGCCCGATATAGATACACATTTTCCGTAAGGGCGAACGCCCTCGTTCGCCCGATAATCACCCACATGTTGGAATAGTCTGTGTTTGAGAGCCCGTAGGGGCGACCTGTGGTCGCCCGTGTATCGGTTATAGCAGTGACACGGGCGACCACAGGTCGCCCCTACAAAATTCCCATATTTTCCACACCTTGCCTATTTATGTTAAATATAAAGCAAAGATCTCTCACCTTCGGTTCGAGATGACATTAATTTAGAATGGGTTTCATTCTAGTAGTGAGAACAATTAAACTAAAGCGTCATTTCGACCGTAAGGGAGAAATCTTTGCCTTATTAATATTTTAAATTCATCATTCATCAATAATTAAATTACCACTTAGGCAAAACATCAGGCTGTCTGCCTAAATATGCTAAAGCAGGCTTTTTTTCAAACATTTTTTTAGCAAATTCAATCAAGCCAGCAATGCTTACCTTTTCAATCTCTAACAGCCTCTTTTTCATATCATACACCTCATCACAAAGCAACATCAGCTTGCCAAACGCCATCATTTGCGTTTGAGTGCTTTCTTGTGCAAACACCATGCTAGCCTTAAGCTGTGCCCTTGCCCTGTTAAACTCCTCTTCGCTTACACCCTTGTCAAGCAACAATTCAATCTCATCTTTGATAGACTTTATTACTTTTTGCGTATTAGTCGCCGTATAGTTTACGCAAATATTAAAAGAGCCCACATCAATATGCACGCTGGGATGCGCATACACACTGTATGCTAGACCCTGACGCTCTCTTATGCTTTGAAACAGCCTTGACCCCATGCCGCCGCCTAAAATGACAGACAGCAAGGATTGCGTAGCAGTCAAAGCGTGATTTAGCTCAATAGAAGGATATGCAAGCATCAAGTTGCTTTGCTCATAATCATGGATTTGAATGCTGTCGCTAGGTGCAAACTTGTTGGGCACTAGCACAGTGCTTTTTTTGGTGGGTTTTAGTTTTTTTAGAAAGTATTTTTGGATATATTCATCTGCTTTTGCTAAGGTAATATCTCCAGCAAAGGCAACAACAATATTTTTTGCGTGATAAAACTCATTTATATAGTCAACTAAAAATGATTTGTCAAAAGAGTTTATGTGATCAGTAGTGCCTATTATAGATCTAGCCAGCGGGCCATCATACAAACTTTTTGCCAAGTTTTCATAGCAAACATCCTCTGGATTGTCTTTTACCATGCCGATTTCTTCTATTACCACGCCTTTTTCTCTGTCTAATTCTGTTTTGTCAAATATAGAATCAAAGAAAATATGTGACAGCGTGTCAAAGCATTTTTCAGCGACATCAGTCAGTGCCTTAAAATGATAGCAGGTGCAATCCTTTGAGGTAAACGCATTTATACCAGCCCCCATCCCCTCAAACTCTGTGGCTATTTCAAAAGCATTTAATTTGTCTGTTCCTTTAAAAATCATGTGCTCTAAAAAATGAGAAATGCCATTGTTTTTTGCTGTTTCATTTTTTGAGCCAGCATTGACAAAAATACCTGCCGCAACAGAGTGCGAAGGCAAGCTTTCTACAATCAGCTTCAATCCATTTTCATAAGTAATAACTTTTTGCATATTTAATATTTTTCTCCTGTTTTTTATGTGTGTTTTGAAAGAAAAAGGCAGCTAGCAATATATTTTATATATGCTTGCCGCCCTAATTCTTAAAAAGTTTTAAGCCTTGCTAGACTTATTACAAAGCCTATTTCTATTCTCTTCTTGATCTTCTTTTTCTTGTGCCAAAAGCAAGCCTTGCACCCAAAAGCAAAAAGAATATAAAGCCCCAAGCAAACAAAAACTGCGGCCATACATCACCTAGATTGTCCCCAGTGAAAAACGCACTAAAGAAATCTCCAATATTCATGCCAAAAGACATAATGTTGAAAAACAACACCAACAGCACCGCTGACAGAATAGATAAGATAAACATTCCTAATAATCTCATAATTTTTTCTCCTCCAAGAAAAAGTTTTATATTGTTATAGCCGCAAATTTAAGGGGCTAAACAAATTACCCAAAAAAATTTACAGCTTTTTAACCAGTTTTAAATCTATACCCTTCATACCCGTCTTAATAACCTCAACTTCCACCAAATCACCCAAATTCACAACATCCGTCACCTTTTCTACCCTCTTGTTTGACAGCTTGCTAATATGAATCATGCCGTCTTTATTAGGTGTCAAATAAACCTTTGCCCCAAACTCACCGCCTGTCTCTGTAGTCATAATCCTAACTACATTGCCCGTAAACTTTTCACCCACCTCAATGTCTTTTAGGATAGACTCAATAATCCCCCTAGCCTTGTCAATTGCGTCTTTATCAGATGAAGCAATATAAACAGTGCCGTCTTCTTCTATGTCAATCTTGACTCCCGTATCCTCTATAATTTTGTTGATTGTCTTGCCACCCTTGCCTATTACCTCACCAATTTGATCAGGCTCAATATTAAATGACACAATCTTTGGGGCATATTTAGATAGCTCTGTTTTTGGCTTGTCTATCGTCTTAAGCATCTTGTCAAGGATATGAAGTCTGCCTTTTCTAGCTTGCTCAAGTGCCTCAGTCAATATCTTTTTATCAATCCCCTTTATCTTTATGTCCATTTGTATCGCACTTATACCTGTTTTTGTTCCAGCAACTTTAAAATCCATATCTCCTAAAAAGTCTTCTAGCCCTTGTATGTCAGATAATATAGCAGTCTTGCCTGTTTTTTCATCTTGGATTAATCCCATAGCAATACCTGCAACAGGTGCTTTGATAGGAACGCCAGCATCCATAAGTGCCAAGCTAGAACCGCAAACGCTTGCCATTGAAGTAGACCCGTTTGACGACAAAATCTCTGACACCATGCGGATAGCATAAGGAAACTCTGCCTCAGAAGGAATAACCGTCTCTAAAGCACGCTCTGCTAGTGCCCCGTGCCCAATCTCACGGCGACCTGGTGCACGCATAGGTCTTGCCTCGCCCACTGAATAAGGCGGGAAATTGTATTGGTGCATATAGCGTTTGTATGTTTCTTCATCAAGATTGTCTAGTTTTTGCACATCACCGATTGTGCCTAGTGTACAAGTAGTCAATGTCTGTGATTGCCCTCTAGTGAAAACACCTGTCCCATGCACCCTTGGCAACACCCCAATCTCCGACCAAATTTGTCTGATTTCATCCGTTTTTCTGCCATCTGGTCTAAATCCATCATGCGTGATCTTTTTTCTGACTATCTCTTTTGTAATATTATACAAAACATCCTTAACTTCTCTGGTGTTGTCTGGATAAATTGTTGCAAAATGCTCTAAAATTCCTTTTTCTGCCACATCTTGTGCTGCTTGCCTTTTTTCTCTGTCTGTCTCTTTTAGTGCCTTTTCAATCAGTTTTTCACTGTATTTTGTCACTTCCTTTTCAATCTTTTCATCAATTTTATAAAAATCCATCTGCTTTTTAGGCTTGCCCACTGCTTTGACAATGGTTTCAATAAAGGCAACCTGTCTTTTGATTTCTTCATGCCCAAACATAATTGCATCAAGCATAACCTTTTCTGACACCAAATCCGCCCCAGCTTCAACCATCATAATAGCATCCTTTGTGCCAGATACTACTAAGTGCAAGCTAGAAGTAGCCCTTTGCACAGTGTCAGGATTAATGATAAATTTATCATTAATCAGACCCACTACCACCGATCCAGTTGGCCCTAAAAACGGAATATCTGATATAGACAACGCAATTGATGAGCCTATCATACCAAAGACTTCGGGTGCAATATCAACATCTACTGACAATGCGGTTGACACAATAGCAACATCATTAAACATGCCTTTAGGAAATAATGGTCTTAAAGGACGGTCAATCAATCTTGATGTCAAAATAGCCTTGTCTGACGCCCTTCCCTCACGCTTTTTAAAGCCGCCAGGAATTCTGCCCACGGCATACATTTTTTCTTCAAAGTCCACAGCTAGCGGAAAAAAATCTAGACCAGGCCTTGGTGCATTTGCCATTGCCACATTGGTCATAACAACAGTGTCGCCGCATCTTATTAGACACGACCCACTTGATAGTTCTGCATATTTTCCGATTTCAACAACAACCTCTCTGCCGCCAATCTCGGTCTTAAATATTTTAGCTTCTTGCATGAAAAAAACTCCTATTTCCTAATTTCTAATTTAACTAAAATCGCTCTGTATCTTTCAATATCAATATCCTTTAGATAGTTTAATAACGATCTTCTTGCACCAACCATTTGAAACAACCCACGCCTAGAGTGGTGATCCTTTGCGTGCGTTTTTAGATGCTCTGTTAGGTGATTAATCCTATAAGTCAAAAGTGCAATTTGCACCTCAGGGCTGCCTGTGTCCCCTGCTTGTCTAGCGTGCTCAGCAATGATTTTTGCTTTGGTCTCTTTGTTCATTTTTTTTGTTCTCCTTAATTTTTGATTCAGCATAAACTAAGTAACGCCTTGGAGTTTTTATGGCAAAACCTAGAATAAGCTAGTTTAATAACCCATTCTATCATATCATAAAAATTTTGTAAACTATTTTAACAAGCATTTTGAAAATAAATTTTATATGCTATTTTGTAAAGACATTATATTTTCTCTCATGAAAAATGCTGGTTTGTTCTCCATGCCCTGGCAGCACTTGATAGTCTTGTTGCACCCCAACAAGCCCCTTAAGCGTGGTTCTAAGCGTTTTTTCACACCCGCCATACAAATCAGACCTGCCCACATTGCCCTTAAACAGCGTATCCCCAGAAAACAAAAAATCCCCAATCAAATAGCAAACTCCGCCCTTTGTATGCCCTGGAGTATGAATCACCCTCACCTCAATATCGCCAAATTTATAGACATCCTTATCTATAAATGTGGGTTTAAATACCTTAAATCCATCCTTTAGCCTAAGCCCAAAAAACTCATTTTTTGGCATCTCAAAATCCACTTCAGTTATATAAACAGGCACTCCCCTATCAGAAAAATCCTTGGCAACATGCACATGATCAGGATGCCCGTGTGTCAATAGCACCGCTTCAATATGCAGCCCCTCACTCTTGACATACTCAAAAATAGGTTTAGAATCAAACCCCACATCAACAACAACGCAGGATTTCCCCTCGCTCACAATATAAGCATTGCACGAATTATAATCAGCTACAATAACTTGAATCTCCATGTTAATTTTGCTCCTTAATGTTTATTATTAGAAGTTTTTTTTATATTGCATGCATAGCATATTGTATACAGCAATTTTTTATCACCATTTCTCTCTATTATAAAGGGTATTAAAACCCCAAGGCGAGGCCTTGGACTCCATCGCCTTCGGCGATGTTCCGCCCCAAGGGGCGGGGTTTTAAATCTTTGACGCTGTCGCAAATTTGCCCTTGCAAGCAAGCAAATTTGCTCGGTTGATAAAAACATTCCTCATTTCATCCCCGCATATGCAAAGCCTGCCACTCATTTCTGTAGAATGCGACCGCCCTTGCCTAATCAGCCTACCCTCTGTCAAAATTGCCAATATTATTATGATTATCGGAATACCCGATAGCAATGCCCAAAAACCTAAAGAAAACAAAAGTGCCCAAACAACTGCAATCAACAAACCTAAAAAAGAAAAAGCCAGCACATATTTTCTTGAAACAAAATATTCTTTCAGCCTTTTGCCCAGCCTAGGTATTTTTACCTTTGCCCTTTTAGCCGCCGCACAATCAAGCAAAAACCTAACAAAAACAACTATAGTAGGAGCAACAAATGAAACAAGAAAAATAAGCACACCAAACGAAAAAAATATAGCCCCTATGTCTGACATATTTGAAATAAAGTTGCTATTTGTATTTGCAATAAAACTCATAATACCCCTCCTCCTATCTTCCTCTATACACCTTGTCAACATTAGGCACGCTTGCAATTTTGTCTATAAGCGGCTTTATTTGTGAGGCATCCGATAGATCCACTCTTATCACTATAATCCCAGCATTTTTTTTGTCAATCCTTGCATTAAGACTTTGAATAAACAAATTCTCCCTTGCTATCAAGTTGGTAATAGATGCAAGCATCCCTGCATTGTTGCTTGTTTGAATATGCAGCGACACCCCAAACGAGGCTGTCCTATGCTCTGCCCAATGTGCCGCCGCCAGCCTGTCTACTGCAATGTCTTTTACATTATCGCAATCCTGTCTATGCACACTTGCCTTTTGCTTTGCCACCACACCTACAATATCATCCCCAGGAACAGGCTCACAGCACCTAGCAATCTTAATCACCAAATTCTCCGCCCCCATCACAATAACCGCCCCGTCTCCGCTTCCAAACCCTGACTTTTTCTCTTTTGAGCGTGCTGCCTCTTTATAATCTTGACGCTTTTTATAAAGATCTATAAACCTAGCCAATATTTTGACGGCATTATGCTCTTCATTGGCAATGGATGCATACATTTCATCTATGCTTCTTAACAAAAAATCACGCATGACAATGTCTACCCATTTTTTTTCTAAAAGGTCGTCCAAATTATAACCTTGCGATGCCGCTTCATCCTCTAAAAGCTGTCTGCCCCTTGCAATGCTGTCATCTTTTATGCCCTTATTAAAATATGCCTTGATTTTGGATTTTGCGTGCGAGGTTTTGGCAAATTTAAGCCACTCTCTTTTAGGAACAGCCTTTTCATCAGTAATAACCTCTACATAGTCGCCCGATTGCAATTTTGTGTCAAGCGGCACAACTTTGTTGTTTACCTTAGCTCCAATACAAGTATCCCCGATTTGAGAGTGTACAATATAGGCAAAATCAATAGGCGTTGCACCTAGCGACATAGATTTTACATCACCCTTAGGCGTAAAAATAAACACCTGATCGCTGTATAAGTCAAATTTTAAGGATTCATAAAACTCTTGCGGCGATTCATCCGAGCTTGTTTCTATCATGTCTCTTAGCCATGCTAATTTGTTGTCTAGATCTGTTGCAGCAACTTTGTCCTCTTTGTATTTCCAGTGTGCAGCCACCCCATATTCTGCAATTTTGTGCATTTCAAAGGTGCGGATTTGGATTTCAAAGGGCATTCCGTATGAGGACATAACAGAGGTATGAATGGATTGATAGTTGTTGGGTTTTGGAGTGGATATATAGTCTTTGACACGACCAGGGATGGGACGCCAGATTGTGTGAATCATGCCCAGTACCTCATAGCAGTCTTTTAAGGATGGGACTATTACACGGACAGCAGTAAGATCATAGACTTGGTCTAGGGTGATGTTGTGCTTGTTGATTTTTTTGAAGATGGAATAAAAGTGTTTTGGGCGGCCGCTTACCTCTCCCTTTAGGTTTAGTTGGTTTAGGATTTGCTTTAATTTAAAGCAAAGGGATTCTACTATGTGCTCTCTTTTTTCAATATGGAAAGGAATTTTTTGTATGAAATTATTATATTCTTCAGGATAAAATACCTTAAAACATAAATCCTCTAATTCGCATTTTAGATAGCTTAAGCCTAAGCGTGAAGCAAGCGGGATATAGATTTCTTTAGTTTCTCTTGCAATCAATTTTTGCTTTTTTTCTTTTATAAATTCTATGGTGCGCATGTTGTGAAGGCGGTCTGCAAGCTTTATTAAAATTACTCTAATATCCTTTGCCATAGCAAAAAGCATCCGCCTAAAGTTTTCGGCGGCTTGTTCTTCTTGTGAGACAAAATTTAGTTTGGACAATTTAGTAACCCCACTTACTAATTCAAAAATCTCTTGCCCAAACTTTTTTATTATGTCAACATCTGTTGCCTTTGTGTCCTCTATTACATCATGAAGCAATGCCGCAGCAATTGTAGAAGCATCTAGCCCTAAATCCATAAGGATATTTGCAACAGCGATAGGATGAATAATATATTTTTCGCCAGATGCCCGCTCTTGCCCCTTGTGCATTTTGGTTGCATATTTAAGCGCAGAGGAAATCAATTCCACTGCTTTTATATCATATATTTCATTGTATTTTGTGTTTAATTCCATAATTTTTTTGTTAAATCTTGATAAATTTTAGAGTCCTCTAAACAAACCCTTGTTTCATCATTTGCTGTTATCATAAAGCCTTTTTCTTTGTTGATATTGACCAGCTTTAAATCCATAAATATAGTAAGCGCAACAACAAATTGCTTTAAAGAAATTTTCTCTTTTAATAGAATTTTATTAAAATAATCCATTAAAGAGGTTGCTAATACAGCACTAGATGCCTTTATTAGTCTAAAACAAGACCCTAGCGCACTTTTAGATAAATCAAGACCTGTCAACAGTCTGTTAAGATTATTGATTTTAGGAACAAAAACCTGTGCGTTTGTGCGTTTATTAATAAAGGAAACTACTCCTTTATTGGGCGGCGAATCCAAAAAGATTATGCGGTTATAAAAGGCTAAGACAAGCTCATCATTAAATTCAGGTGCAACAATAATACGATTAAAATTGTTTTTTGTCAGCGGCTTTATATACTCTTTTAAGATAACAAAATCAGGGTAGTTTTTTAAAAAATTATCATAAGATTTTGAATCCGCCGCAATAAAAAGCGTGCCAAAAATAGAGTTTGGTGCAAGAGTAGAAATATTGTCATAGGCAGTGAATCTAAGATTGTCGTCTGATTTAAAATTAAGCATTCTTAAAAAACTGCTCTGCGATACCTCATCATCTATTAGCAATTCACTTGTCAAACACTGCCGCAAAATCCCACTAGGTCCGCCTCTATAAGTGTCCTCTTTTAGCTCCAAAATAAGCTGCTTTTGCCCATCTCCGTGCAATAAATGATTTTTATCCGCATAAGAAAAAGCTATTATATTAAACCCGTTTTCCGTGCTTATTAATGTATGCGCACCGCCCTTGATTTGCTCTAATTTCAGTTTGTCCGCCCCCAGCCTAAACAGCGGTCTTGTATTGCTGTGCCCAAAAGGTTCTAATAAATCCAGTGCCCCAATCAACCTATTGTCAATCTCTTTTTCTAAAATATCTACATCAAACGCTGGCTTTGTCATAAAAATGCTGTCATCCAATTGATTGAAATACTGCTCTAATTCACGCTTGAATACCTCTATATCCTTTTTAAAAATAGAAAAACCTGCCGCCTGAGTATGCCCACCATACTCAATCAAATGCCGCTCAACGCTTGTCAGTGCCTTAAAAATATTTATCCCACCACTGCTGCGCGCCGTGCCCTTATAGCAATCCCCCGACAGCGACATTATCACCACGGGGCGATTAAACTCACTGCACAATCGTGCCGCAACAATGCCCGTAATCCCCTTTTCAAATGCATCACTATACAAAATAATACTCTTTTGCCTATACAATTCTTCTTTTTCTAGCTGCTTTATCGCATCCAAATACAGCCGCTCACACAACTGTTTTCGCCTGTCATTATCAGTCTCAAGCTCAAAAATAAGCTCTTTAGCTTCAATCGCATCATGCGTATCAAGCAGTCTAAACGCCCGCCTAGCATCCCCCATGCGCCCCGCCGCATTAAGCCTTGGTGCAATCTTAAAAGCAATATCAGTTGCCGTAATATTTTTTAATGACAAGCTTTTAAGCATCTCTTTTAAGCCTGTAGAGTGGCTTTTTTCTATATTTTTTAAGCCTAGCTTGACAATAGAACGATTTTCATCCAAAAGAGGAACTAAGTCAGCAACGGTAGCAATTGTTGCTAGGTCGGCATAATCCTTTGCCTGATCCGCCCCCACAAAGGCAGTCACCAGCTTTAAAGCCACACCAGCACCGCACAATTCTTTAAATGGATAATCGCAATCTAGCTGTTTAGGATTGATTACTATGCAGTCAGGAATCTTTTCGGGCGGCTGGTGATGGTCTGTGATTATGATGTCAATACCCAAATCCAGCACAAACTCCACTTCATCAACACAAGAAATCCCACAATCAGTAGTAATAATCAAGTCAGGATTAATCTCTTCTATGATTTTTTCTAGCGTACTAATATTAAGTCCATAGCCATCGCCATCACGAGACGGAATATGCACATGATAATCTAGGTTTTTTGAGGCAAAAAAGCGAGCAAGAATGGCGGCAGAGCACACCCCATCGGCGTCATAGTCGCTGTATATAAGTATTTTTTGGTTGCCCCGCATCGCCTCATCAATGCGTTTTTTGGCATCTAGCATACCTTTTAATAAAAACGGGTCATGCAGCACAATATCATTTGAGATGAATTTTTCAATCTTTTGCACATCATCAATTCCACGCAAAAACAGCAGCTCTATAATTTTAGGCGGCAAATCTATGCTTTTTGCAATCTCATCTATTTGATTTTCTAACGTGTTTATTTTCATACAAAATTGGATTTGGGGTAATTATTCACAAAAAGCCTTTTGCGTGACTAGACACAAAGGGCCTTTTATATTTTAGAACCTGTATGAACGGCTTATAAACAGGATAAAATGAAGGATTTTTGTGCCACTTTTCAAGATTTTTGACGACGCATACTGGAAGTATGCTAGAAAAAAATATTGGGAAGTGGGGCAAAAAGACTCGTTTTAGCCGTTTGTAAGCCGTTCATACAGGTTCTTAGTTTATTTAAAATTATTCTTCATTAGTTGCCATTTGCACTTGGGTTGGCAACACCATACTGTCTACTGATACAACCTTTTTACCCTTGTTGTCGTTTGCCTCTCTAACTGTCCCCTGCCTTCTAAAACCTTTTCTTGGCTCTAAATTGTGGCGTCTAATAAGCGACCAAATTGATGGTGCTAGGCAAGTAGAAGAGAAAAGTCCAGCCAAAAATCCTATTGTGATAGGCAACGAAAACGCTACCATGTCTGTTATGCCGCCAATCGCCGTCACAATCGCCATCATAGCAATCATAATAATCGTTGTCACCGTAGTACTGATATTTCTGCCCAGTGTCTCAACAACCGACTTATTTGCAATCTCATTTGCCGTCACATTTTTATTTTTGGCAAACATATGAGTCCTGTTCTCTCTGATTCTATCAAATATAATAATGGAGTTGTTGATAGAATAGGCGAGAACAGTGATGACTATGGCTATAAATGTGGATGATATTTCAATATTGAAAATTATGATGAATGCAAACATTATTACCATGTCATGAATAAGCGCCAAAATAATAGACACACCTGATGCAAACTCAAAACGAATAATAATATATCCTAGCATAAATACAAGTGCCCACAAAATCGCAGCAATCGCACTAATAATCAAAGCACTTGACACCGTGCCCGACACCGCCGCATGAGGCACAGCTTGACCAAAAAACGGATTATAGATAGTCAAAGCCTCTGTCAATTGTGCATTTGTCATGCTTCCTGTATGATTAAACCTAAGCCTAGTATTAGCCCCATTGTGTCTTTCATACTCAATACTTCCCGACTCAAATGCAACACCTGCTTGCCTAAACATCTGTTCAAAGAAACCCATGCGCACATGTGCCTCTATTGGCATATTAAAATCTGCAATAATTTGATTGCCTGCCCCAGTGTTTATAACAGGAACAGCTCGCCCAAACATAACATTAAGATGGTCTGCCAGCTGCTCTGTCACCTCCTCCATCCAGTCCGCCTCTTGTGCAATAGGAATCGCCCTAGGTGCCCTAAACTGCACCCTCATAGTCAACTCACCCTCTGCACCCATAGTGCTGATATCTCGCCTTCTTATGTCAATATTATGCTCAGTGCCTTCAAAATCAAAGGTCTCTGTCCTTAAAAAGTTGTAAACATTGTCAATATGCTGATCAATATTGCTTGAATTGATAGAGTTTCCTGCATTTATTTGTATAACATGCCCACCAGTAAAATCCATACTCAAATTAACAGCACTACCCCTAACAGGCCACCAAATGAAAGCAAAAATAATCGCCAACACAATGATGCCCACTGGTATCAAAAAGAAAATCTTTTTCTTTTCAACCAATTTTACATCCTTATTAAGAAGGTTTTCTAATGATAATTTACGCATTGTTTGTTATTCCTCCTTCTATTTTGTCCTTTCTCTCTTGCTCTTCTTTCTCTTTTTTTTCTCTTTTTGCCCTTGCCTCATTTTCAATTTGAGAATTAACCAGTGCTGAATTTTGATCTGCAGTCAATTCTTCAAAGCCTTTGCCTCTTTTTAGGTTGTATAAAGCAGGATTTTTGTGATTTAGTCCAATAAATATGCTGTTCATCCATCTAGTAATAACAAGTGAAGCAAATGCCTCTAGCACAATACCTAATAACAGCGTAATAGCAAACCCTTGAACAGGACCTGTTCCAAAAATAAATAATACTATACCTGCAATAATAGTGGTTATATTAGCATCTAAAATAGGTCTAACTGACCTTCTATATCCATAATAAGCAGCCGATTTAATAGACTTTCCGTTTCTGTATTCATCCTTGATACGCTCAATAATAATGATGTTTCCGTCTATTGCTATACCTATGGCGAGCAGCACCCCTGCAATACCTGGCAATGTCAGTTGCACCCACGGGAACACAGCCATAATCATAATATAGCCTGCCGTGAAAATCAATAGCGTAAGCGATGCCGCCACACCAAACATTCTATACAAGAAAATAAGCACACCCATTACTAATAAAATACCAATAATACCAGCAATGATACCATATCTTAGTGCATCTTGTCCTAGCGTTGCACTAACAGTGGTTACCTCTAAACGCTCTAACAAAAGCGGCAGTCTGCCTGCATTAATCTGCCCAGCAAGCTCATTAGCACGCTCAGCACTGCCCATACCCGTAACCACAGCTTGTCCAGTAGTAATATGTGCAGAAATCCTTGGGCTAGAAATCAGGTTTTCAACAGCGTCTACGCCTTGTCCCATCACTGTCCAAATTTCAATAATCTCATCAATATTCTGAGTTGCTTGTGCGAATGCAGATGCCCCCGCTGGATCAAAAACTAGGTTGACAACATGGTCAGCTAATTGCATGCCAGCGTGCGCAGAAACAATGTTAGACCCTGTGATGATAGTATCACCTCTGAACCTAAACTCAATTTGTGCTGGCTCGCCCAAAATACGCAATATTTCTGACGGATCGTCAATATCAGGCACAGATACTCTAAGGTTTGTTGCCCCTTCTCTTTGGATAGTAGCCTCAGTAAATCCTTGGCTCATCAATGAACCCTCTAATGAGGCAATCGTGCCCGGCATAAGATTTTCTAAGGTGTCATCAGCGCCCTCTGGCAAGTGCGCACGATAAACAGCCGCTACACCTCCGCTAAGGTCTAGTCCAAGGCGGATGTTGTGTCCAAATGGGCGCCAGTCGCTTAAGCCAAATCTCATGGGCACAAAGCTAAAAATAAAGGCAGTGACTAAAAACACGCCTATGACAATTAGCTGGATTATGCTTCTTCTTTTTTTCATAATATTATGATGCTCTCTCCGTTTTTCTTAATAGTTATAGTAAATTATTGCCAAATTTATAAAATATATAATACCTATTTTTACAATAATTAGCAAATTGACAGTTTATTATATAATAGTTGTCACAACTAGTCAACTAATTTTAATAGCATTTTATCAATTTATAAATTTATTAATTTAATAGACTTGTCCACTAAGCCAAGCAGTCAGATAAAGTATAGATTTTTCTGCGGCAAAATTTCATTATTTTTGCCGTCAACACTGGATGTATTGACAAAAAAAGAAAGGAATTTTAAGCAGAAAAGATATATTTTAGATGTGCTGTTTGGTTTAATGAGCAAGTTTAATTGCAATCGCACACTCTATCCTTTTTTTCATTAATTCGCACGACATTTTGTGCATTGCATTCAAATCACCGCCATATTCTAGATTGTTTGCATTGCATCCGCCGCTGCAAAAATATTTTGCAAAGCAAGTATCACAATGCGGCTTTTTAAAAATATTGGCATCTTGAAACTGTTTAGACATCTTTTTGTCCACAGCACCGCCCAGCACATGCCCCATCTTATATTCACTCACTCCATCAAATCTATGACATGGATAAATACTTCCGTCAACCGACACACACAAATACTCCGCTCCCACTCCGCATCCACTAAGCCGCTTTTTTAAACACGGCCCGCCGCTTAGATCAATATTAAAATGAAAGAAATTAAAATCCCCTCTTTTTAGATACTCTGCCGCCAATATCTCATACTGCTCTAATAAAATAGGCAAATGCTCTTGCCTTAGTGCAAGCTTGTGACTGTCTGGCAATACTACAGGCTCTAATGAAATCTGATCAAAGCCTAAGTCCGCAAGTGCCAACACATCCTTAGAAAAATCTAAATTTTCAGCCGTATATGTCCCTCTTATATAATAACTAGCCCCGCCCCTTTTGTTTTTAAACCGCAGTGCATTTTTAACCACCCGCTCAAAAGAAGGCTGCCCGTTTATGTCAGGTCTTGCCAAATTATGAACAGCCTCTCGCCCGTCAATACTTATCACCACATTATAGATTTCTTTATTGAAAAAATCTATCATCTCATCGGTTAGTCCCAATGCATTTGTAGTGACAGTAAACTTAAATTTTTTGTCATGCAATGCTTCTTGCTGCCGACCATATGCCACTGCTTTTGTTATTGCATCAAAATTTAATAGTGGCTCGCCGCCAAAAAAATCTATTTCTAGGTTGCGTTTATTACCGCTATTTTTAATCAAAAAATCTATGCACGCTTTGGCTGTGTCTAGCGGCATGTTTTTTGTTGTAGCCGTTTTTAGATGATAATCGCCGCCGCCAGCAAAGCAATAGCTGCACGCTAGATTGCATTTATGAGAGATATTGACGCATAATGCCTTTGTATAATCAGTATAACTCTTTTCAAAAGAAAAATTAGGCACAGAAAATAAGCTGCCTTTTTTAATCAGCTCATCAATTTCTTGCCCAGCCTCATCAATATCAGTCTTGCTAAAAGACGCCAAAAAATCCCCTATTTCTAGAGAATTTTTTTGATCAATAAGTGCTTTTGTCAAAGCATCAATCTCAAAACAAGATCCGCTTTCAACATCCAACGCAAATTCTTTATTAAAACATGAAAATGTATGAACCATAGTGATGATTGATAAATGATTAGTGAATGAGTGGCGAAGTATTAATGAATGCCTAAATTTAATATCCACAGAATGGGGATATAATCCCTCGCCTTATACATGAGAACCCGTAGGGGCGAACGCCCCCGTTCGCCTAATGTGGAGAACCCCGTAGGGGCGACACTCTGTCGCCCGTGTCACTGCTATAACCGATACAC